>ERZ773008.2066-NODE-2066-length-13484-cov-8.921662_pt1 | contig 13484 bp, 10 predicted proteins | sample MGYA00580664_ERZ773008 | MGnify/ENA primary metagenome ERZ773008 (study PRJEB29015, sample SAMEA2738016) | human oral metagenome | biome: human oral; feature: human-associated habitat; material: dental | place: China | collected 2048 ... | reverse complement strand
TCGCCCAGTTCCCGGCGATCGTCGCCCAGGCCGCGCAGCTGCGCGAGCAGCACCGGGTGGCCCGCTACCTCGAGCAGCTCGCGGCGGCCTACCACACCTGGTACGGGGCCACCCGCGTCACCCCCCGCGGTGATGACGTCGTGAACGCCGGCCACGTCGCCCGCCTGTGGCTCAACGACGCCGTCGGGCGGGTCATCGCCAACGGTCTGGACATGCTGGGAGTCAGCGCTCCGGAGCGCATGTGAGCGCCACGCGGTGAGCGCCGGCGGGAGGACCGATCTCGCCGCCGCGCTCGACCGATCTCGCGAGACCGGTCCGGTTGCGCACCGAGATCGGAGGACACGGCATCGACGTCGGGAGGAGAATCATGACTGCTGCGAGTGTTCCCGCCGGGGAGGCCCCGCTGGGCGCTCTGGTGGCCCCCGAGCCCGATGAGCGGCCCGACCTGTGGCCCTCCACCGCCCGCCGCGGCGACGACGGCGCCCTGCGCATCGGCGGGCGCGGCCTGACCGAGATCCTGGCCGAGGCCCCCACGCCCGTCTTCGTCCTGGACGAGGCCGATCTGCGCGGCCGCGCCGCCACCTGGGCCGCCGCCATGGCGGAGGAGTTCTGGCCCGCCTACGGCATGAACGGCGGCGAGGCCTTCTACGCCGGCAAGGCTTTCCTCACCACCCGCGTGGCGCGCACCGTCCTGGCCGAGGGCATGGGCATCGACGCGGCCGGTCGCATCGAGCTCGCGGTGGCCCTGACGGGTCTGGCCGCCATCGACGGCGCGAACGGCGCGGATGAGGTCTCGCGCGCCACACGACTGGGGCTGCACGGCAACGGCAAGAGCCGCGCCGAGATGCGCACGGCCCTGGCCCACCGGGTCGGCCACCTCGTCCTCGACTCCGCCGATGAGGTCGTGCTCGCGGCCGGGGCGGTCCGCGACCTGCGCGAGGCGGGCGTGTACGGCCCGGACGAGACCGGTCGGGTCATGCTGCGGCTGACCACCGGCATCCACGCCGGCGGGCACGAGTTCATCTCCACCGGCCACGAGGACCAGAAGTTCGGCGTGTCCGTCGCCTCCGGCGAGGCGGCGCGCGTCATCGAGGCCATCCATGCGGCTCCCGAGCTGGTACTGGCGGGCCTGCACTCCCACATCGGTTCCCAGATCCTCGATCTGACGGGGTTCCGCGAGGCTGTCGGCGTCGTCCTGCGGCTGCGCCATGCCCATCCCGACGCCGCCGGGGCGCTGTGCGAGGAGGTGGACCTCGGCGGCGGTTACGGCATCGCCTACACGGGTGCCGACCCCGTGCCGCCGAGCGCCGCGGAGGTCGCCCGTGCGCTGGCCGACGCCGTGCGCGTCACCTGCGCCGACCTGGGGGATCCGGTGCCGCGCGTGTCGGTCGAGCCCGGGCGCAGCGTCATCGGGCCCACCACGGTCACCCTCTACACGGTCACCGGCCTCAAGCGCGTCCGGCTCGGCGGCGGAGCCGGTCGTTCGTACGTCAGCGTCGACGGCGGCATGAGCGACAACATCCGTCCCGCCCTCTACGACGCCGCCTACACGGCGCTTCTCGCCAACCGTCGCCCGAATCCCGCCGCGGGGCTCGTGCGCGCCCGAGTGGTCGGCAAGCACTGCGAGAGCGGCGACGTCGTCGTGCGCGACGTCGACCTGCCCGGCGACCTGGCGACGGGCGACGTTCTGGCCGTGCCCGCGACCGGCGCCTACGGACGCTCCATGGCGAGCAACTACAACCTGTTCACCCGCCCCGGCGTGGCCTGGGTCGATGGCGGGAGGCAGGGCTGGGTGCTGCGCCCCGAGACCATCGAGGACCTGCTGCGTCTGGAGGGGGACGCATGACCGCCTGAGGCTCTGCTGCGGAGCATCATCCGGCAGACGCGCAAAAACGAAACGATCGTTGTTGCCGGTCTCGTCGCGGGCCTGGCGCCCTCCTTCCTCGTGCTGGTGGCCGCGCGCGCCGTCCAGGGCGTCTTCGCGGCGCTTCTGGGCCCCACCGATCTGGCGGCCATCAACGTCGTGTTCACGCGGCGTCGCGAGCGCGATCGGATCGTCGCCGTCTGCGCGGTCGTCATGCTCGTGGGCGCCGTCCTGGTGCGGCGGTGTCGGAGGAACGCGTGACCAGGGCGGAGCCACGACAAGGGGGACTCCTCTACTCCTCCAGGAGGAGTGGACGGGGAGAAGAACCCATCCTAGTGACCTACCCGACGGATGAGGCTCTTCTTACAGTCGTGCCATGGACATCGCACGCTCATCCTTGGAGTTCCCGCCCCCGACCTGGAGCCGGGATGCCGCCCCGGCCGCCGGGCGGTACGCCGTCCTGGAGAGCAATGCGGCGGCCGCCTGGACCCTGGTGACCTGCGCCCTGATCGGGCTGCTCCTGGTGATCGGCATCCACCCGCCGCTGCAGAGTGCGATGGGCGTTGCGGTGGTCCTGCTCGCACTCGCGGGCTGGTCGGTCCTGACCGTGCGCATGGTCAGGCTCCTGCGGCAGCAGGACCGGTGACCCCGGCGTGCGGGCCTCTCTCCCGCGGATGCGGGCGGGCCGCAGCGGCGATATGACTGGCACGGCCGGCCCTCCTGCCTCACGGGCGCGGGCCGATCGCGGACAGGGCGGATCGGCGAGAGACGTCAGATCTCGTGGAGGGTGACTCCCGCACCGCCGAAACGCACGACGATGACGGCCGTCAGCGCCCAGCAGGCCAGGACGAGGATGGTGTCGCGCCATCGCCAGCGCGGAGCCGAGCGCTCGGTTCGGTGGGGGTGGGCTCCGAAGCCGCGCGCGTCCATCGACATGGACACCCGCTCGGCGTGGCGCTACGGCCCCGGCCATGAGGGCGGGCACCGCCGTCCACCGCTGCACCAGGGGCCTCAGGAACGACGGTGAGACCCGCGTGCCGCGCAGGGCGTGCGCCTCCTGAATGACTCGATACTCGATGGCGAAGCGCTCCCGGAAGCCGAGGGCGGCCATGCCCGCATAGACGATGCGGTAGGGCACGTGCAGGTGGATCACCATCGCCCGCAGCAGATCCCTGGGGCCGGCGAGCAGCCCGGTGAGCAGGAGCAGCGACAGGACCGCGCCGAGCTTGCCCCCCAGGCGCACCCCGGCGAGCACCTGGTTGCGCTGGAGGCCCACGCCGAGGGCCTCGATGACGACGGGGGAGGCCCCGACCCGCTCGATGGGCGCGGAGACGGCCAGGGCCGAGCCGACGATCGCGGCGAGCGCGAGGACCACGACGACCAGGACCGGGCCGCGCCGCAGGTCGGCCGTCACGAGGACGACGGCGGCGACGCCGAGCGTCCACAGCGCCGGGACCGGGGTGCTCAGGGCGGCGATGACGACGGCGAGCGGAGCGATCGCCGCGAAGGGCGACAGCGGATCGAGTGCGAGCAGGGCGCTGAGCCCCGGACCGGCTCCCTCGGGGCGCGCGATCGGTCGAGCGCCGTGCGCGCTGTCGTCCGGTGCGCTCATGCCAGCTCCTTCCAGGAGACGCACGGCGGCGTCCTCGCCCCCAGATCCGCGGCGGCGCGGGTCACCCGGGCCAGGGCGGGCGGGCGCAGACCGGCCCGCTCCAGCAGCGGAGCATCGGCGAGGAGCTCGCGGGCCGGCCCGTCGGCCAGGACCGCTCCCCGGGCCAGGATGAGCACGCGGTCGGCGTGCTCGGCGGCGAGCTCCATGTCATGGGTGGCGATGATCAGGCCCGCGCCCTCGGTCGCGACATCGTGGAGCCGGTCCATGAGGGCCTCGGCGCTCCGGCGGTCCTGTCCGAAGGTCGGCTCGTCCAGGCAGATGACCTCGCGGTGCTCGCCGAGCACCGAGGCCACGGACAGGCGCCGCTGCTGGCCTCCGGAGAGCAGGAAGGGGTTCGTCTCCGCGCGCTCCACGAGGTTGAAACGGGCCAGCATATCGGCGACCGCTCGGTCGACCCGGGCGGGCTCCGCGCCCTCCAGGCGCATGCCGTGCGCCAGCTCGTCGCGCACGGTGCGCTCCAGGAACTGGTGCTCCGGATTCTGCATGACCAGGGTGACCGCGCGCCCGGTGCGGCCGGGGCGCCGGGGCCTGCCGGCGACGACCACCTCCCCGTCCGCCCACGTCTCCAGCCCGGCGAGCGCCCGCAGGAGCGTGGACTTCCCCGAGCCGTTGACCCCGATGATGGCGAGGATCTCGCCCCGCCTCGCGGTGAGGTCGATGCCGTGGAGCACCTCGCGGCGCGCCCGCCCCCGTCCCCTGGGCACTGCGAGGTCCCGCGCGACGAGAACGGGTTCGGGGCCGCCGTCGGGGGACTCGCCGGCGGCGGCCAGCGCGGGCCCCTCCGGGGCCGCGCGGGACGGGGGCGGCTGCTCGAGGCGGGCCCCGGCGAGCGCTCGGGCGGCGTCGTCGAGCGTCAGCGGGAGGGCCGGCGCGTCGTCCTCCATCCCGGGCCGCGCGCGAGAGGCCAGGAGCCGGTGCAGGCGCACGGCCGTGGGAAGGCGGATGCCCTCCGCGGCCAGCGCCTCGCCGCGGGCCCCGAAGACCTCCCGGGGCGGTCCGGCCGCGATCGTCGCGCCGTCGGCGTCCAGGGCGATGACGTGGTCGACGGCGCTGACGAGCTCGTCCAGGTCGTGCTCGACGACGAGGATCGCCGTGCCCCGCTCCTTGAGGGAGGGGAGGAGCGCGTAGAAGTCCGCGGATCCGGCCGGGTCGAGGTTGGCGGTCGGCTCATCGAGCACGAGCAGCGCCGGCTCGACGGCGAGGGCCGCGGCGAGCACGACCCGCTGGCGCTGCCCGCCGCTCAGCTCCCAGGGGCTCTCCCGGGCCAAGCGCGCCATGCCGACCGCCTCGAGGGCGGCCAGGGCCCGCGGCTCGATCCGCGAGGCCGGTACCCGCAGATTCTCCAGGGCGTAGCAGACCTCGTCGAGGACCCTCGTGGTCACGATCTGCGAGTCGGGGTCCTGCATGACCATGGCGACGCTGCGGGCCAGGTGGGAGATGTCCGCGTCGGCCACCTCCCGCCCGGCCACGAGGACGCTGCCGCGGTAGTCGGAGGGGACCGAGTGCGGGACGAGTCCGTTGAGAGTGAGCGTGACGGTGGACTTGCCGCACCCGGAGGGGCCGAGCAGGAGCGTCGTGGTCCCGGCGGGCAGCGAAAGCGTCACCCCCTCGGGGACCCACGCCCCGGTGCCGGCGTAGCGCACGCTCACCCGGTCCAGGCGGGCGAGCGGGGGCGCGTCCCCCGAGCCGCTCGTCCCGGCGCGCCGAGCCCCCTCGACGGTCGGCGCCGTCATCGGGTCACGCCGACGCCGGTGCGCGCCAAGGCGCGCTTGAGCAGCAGGCAGACGGCCACTCCGGCCCAGCACGAGGCGATCGAGAGGACGATGCCGAGGCTCACCTGACCCCTGGTGAGGGCGATCTGGAAGCCGGAGCCGTAGACGGAGGCGTTGAAGCCCCCGAAGACGACGCCGGAGATCGCGTAGACCCACCAGGTCCAGCGCCGGTAGAGGAGGACCGCCACCGGCGCGCCCACGAGCAGGGAGCCGATGACGTTGCCGAGGATCGCGGACGGGCCCTGCGGGGTGAGGAAGGCGCCGATCACGCCCATGACCAGGCCGCTGACGACGAAGACCCCCGGCTTGTTCACGATGACGCCCGGCAGGAGATAGGGGATGATCCAGGCCCCCATGAGGGCGCACATGATGAGGATGCCGTTCGGGTTGACGGCCACGATGAGGGAGAGGTAGGTCAGCGGCACGACCATGATCGCCCCCACGACGCCGAGGGCGGCCACGGTCATGAGGTTGCGGGTGCCGAGGACCGAGTCGCGCAGGCCGGCGTGCCGGGAGGTGCGGATGACGGGCTCGCCGGGCTCCCCGGCCGGCTTCTCGTTCGGGCTCTCGCCTGCTGCGGAGGCGGTCGCGGGTGAGTCCATGGTGCTGCTCCCGGTGGGGTCGAGGAGGCGCTTGCGCGGCGTTCGCGAAGCGGATGAGGCGAGGCTCGCATAAGGTAAGACTCGTTCTCATGAAGGTCAAGCCCCGTCATCTCGTGCGACGTGCGCGGTGAGATGCGGGTCGCCCGACGGGTGCCGCCGCATATGCTGGGCCGCGACGCAATCGCCCTTCGGCGAATCCCCTCCTGAGCAAGGTGGTCCCTCGTGACTGAGCAGCCCCAGCCGGCCCCCTCCCGTCCCGACGCCGCGCCCGCGCTGCGGGTCGGTGTTCTCGGCTCCGGTACCGTCGGCACCCAGGTCGTCCGGCTCCTCCTCGAGCAGGCGGACGACTTCGCCGCCCGCTCCGGCGCCCGGCTGGAGGTCACCGGAGTCGCCGTGCGCAACCTCGACGCGCCCAGGGACCCGTCCGTCCCCCGCGCTCTCCTGACCGACGATGTCACGGCCGTGGCCACGGGCAACGACATCGTCATCGAGCTCATCGGCGGTATCGAGCCCGCGCGCACCCTCACCCTCGCCGCCTTCAAGTCCGGCGCCTCCGTCGTCACCGGCAACAAGGCCCTCATCGCCGCCCACGGCCCCGAGCTCTACGACGCCGCGGCCGCCGCCGGCACCGACTTCTACTACGAGGCGGCCGTCGCCGGCGCCATCCCCGTGGTCTACGCCCTGCGCGAGTCCATGGCCGGGGACCGGGTCACCAGCGTGCTCGGCATCGTCAACGGCACCACCAACTACATCCTCGACGAGATGAGCGCCAAGGGCCTGTCCTTCGAGGAGGCCCTCGCCTCCGCCCAGGACCTCGGCTACGCCGAGGCCGACCCCACCGCCGACGTCGACGGCCTCGACGCCGCCGCCAAGGCGGCCATCATCGCCTCCCTCGCCTTCCACACCCGCGTCGGCCTGTCCGACGTCCAGGTCGAGGGCATCCGCGACGTCACCGCCGACGACATACGCGAGGCCCACGCCTCCGGCTGCGAGATCAAGCTCCTGGCCATCGCCCAGTGCCGCGACGACGCCCACGCCCGCGGCGTGTCCGTGCGGGTCCACCCCTCGCTCGTGCCCGCCGCCAACCCGCTGGCCTCGGTCCACGGGGCCTTCAACGCCGTGCTGATCGAGGCGGAGTCGGCCGGGCGCCTCATGTTCTACGGGCAGGGCGCGGGCGGCGCGCCCACGGCCTCCGCCGTCCTGTCCGACGTCGTCGCCGCTGCGTTCCACCGCGTCAACGGCGGTCAGGCTCCTCGCGAGTCCAACTACGCCGACCTGCCGATCCTCGGTCCCGCCTCCGCCATCACCCGCTACCAGGTGCAGCTGCGCGTGGACGACCAGCCCGGATCCCTGGCCATCGTCGCCGGCGTCTTCGCCGACAACGAGGTGTCCATCGACTCGGTGCGCCAGAGCGCCTACGTCGGCGGGCGCGACGCCATCGTCACGATCGTCACCCATCCCGCCGGCGTCTTCCACCTGGACGCGGCCGTCGACGCGCTGCGCGATGAGGCCCGCGTGCCCGAGGTCGTCTCCGTCCGGCGCGTCGAGGGGCGGTGACGATGCGCCTGGCGAAAGAGCGGGCCGCCGTGCGGGTGCCCGCCACCACCGCCAACATGGGGCCGGGCTTCGACTCCTTCGGTATGGCCCTCCGCTACTACGACGAGGTCGAGGTCCGTCCGATCGTCGGCACCACCCGTGTGCACGTCGAGGGCGCGGGGGAGGGCGCGGTGCCCACCGGCGACGACAACCTCGTCGTGCGCGCCCTGCGCGCGGGCCTCGACGCCGTCGGCGCTCCGCAGGCCGGCTTCGAGATGCACTGCGTCAATCGCATTCCGCATGGCGGGGGCATGGGCTCGTCCGCCTCGGCGGTCGTGGCCGGCCTCATGCTCGCCCGAGGCCTGCTCTCCGAGCCCCTGGCCCTGCCCGCCGACGAGGTGTTCCGCATCGCCACCGGTTTCGAGGGGCACCCCGACAATGTCGCGCCCGCCGTCTTCGGCGGGGCGACCGTGGCCTGGACGGAGGCCGACGGCGCGCCCCGGGCCGCGCCCATGCCGGTGGACGGATCGTTGCCGGTGAGCCTCCTCGTGCCGCCGCCCGCGACCCGCCTGAGCACCGAGGAGGCGCGCAGGGCCCTGCCGGACTCGGTGCCGCGGACGGACGCCCTGTTCAACACCTCGCGGGCCGCCGTGCTCATGCTCGCACTGGCGGGTCGTCCTGAGCTGCTCATGGCGGGCACCGAGGACCGTCTCCACCAGGAGTACCGCCGGAGCGTGCTGCCGGCGTCGATGGCGGTCATGGACTCGCTGCGCGGGCAGGGGTATCCCGCAGTCATCTCCGGCGCCGGGCCCACGGTGCTGGTGCTGGCGGACATCGCGCAGCAGACCCGTTTCACGCTCGAGCGGCACGGTTGGACGGTCCTGCGCCCCGGCATCGACACCCGGGGCGCAGTACCGGCGTCCTGAACCGGCCTTGTGAGCCGGCCGCTCCGGGGACCAGCACTCCGGCGGCCGCGCTCGATGAGATAAGGACCGATCAGTCGCGCACGCCTCGCCCACCGCGCCCTCGCACGCCAAGAACCCGTACGACGCCCCCATGGCGAGCCCGGGACCGGGCGCCCTCGCATCGTCCTCGCCGGCCCGGCGCACGCGGCGACCATGGCGAACGTGGTGAACGTGGTGAACGTGGTGAACGTGGCATGCGTTATACGCGTCGTCAGCACTATATGTATGCGCGTGTACTCGCGGACTGCTATGCTTGCAATATCTGCGCTGCGGATCTGTGCCGCACCGTAGAACGCACGAGCCCCGGACGTGAGGCGCAGCCTCAGCAGAAACCGGCAGTGCACGACCCGCCCCGTGAATGGTTCCGGGGGGAGTCCCCCAGTTGAACGTTTCCTCTTGTGGAGCGCAACCACACCGTAAGGACACTCGTGACCGAGACCTCCAGCGCCCAGCCCTCGCTGTCCACCATGCGGCTGGCCGAGCTTCAGCAGCTCGCCGGCTCGATGGGCCTCAAGGGCATCTCGCGCATGCGTAAGAGCGAGCTCGTCGCCGCCATTCGCGACGGCGGAGCCTCCGACGATTCCGTCAAGCCCCCCGCCTCCGCGGACAATGCTGTCAGCGCCGTCTCCGGCGCCGAGTCGGGGGCGGAGACGCCCGCGACCGAGCCCGCCGGGAAGCGAGTCGTCGAGGGCGACGCGGACGACACGACCGACTCATCCGACTCATCCGAGACCCGTTCGACCGATGCTCAGCCGTCTCGCGTCGAGCGGGCCGCGGACGAGCCCGCGCAGTCCCGCCCGCGGAGGCGTCGCCCAGCCGCGGCGGCGAGCGCCCCACGAGCCGAGGTCCCCGCTGTGGAGCTGCCGGTCCGTCCGGAGAAGGACGCCGACGGCGCCCCCTCGGACGAGAGCCGCACCGGCGAGCGGGATGCCCAGGACGCCCAGCACGGTGATCGGCGCAGTGATCAGCAGGGGGCTTCGGAGTCCCCGCGTCGCGGGCGCCGTCGGGCCCAGGCCGCCGCGGGCGCTCCGGAGCGGATCGATAACCGCGCGTCTCGCGAGCGCACCGACTCCTCGGGGGGCCACTTCGACGCGAAGGCCGCACTCATGCGCGACCTCGCCGACGCCACTGGCACCCCTGCCGTGGAGCCCGATCGCAAGCGTCGCGATGGCGGTGGGCGCGGTCATGAGACCGACTGGGACGAGGAGGGTCGTGGCGGACGCCGCCGTCGTGGCCGCAAGCGCCGCGATCGCGACCGCGACGGCTCCCAGGGCGAGGGCAACCAGGGCCGCGGCCAGCAGTCGCGCGAGGACGAGGTGCTCCTGCCCGTCGCCGGCATCCTCGACGTCTCCGACCACCAGCACGCCTATCTGCGCACCTCCGGCTACCTGTCCGGTCCCAAGGACGTCTACGTCTCGGCCCACCAGATCAAGGACAACGGTCTGCGGCCGGGCGACGCCATCACGGGCTGGGTCCGCGAGGGCGGGGAGACCTCCCACCCGGGCGGTCACCAGGGCCGCAACAACCGTCGGCAGAACCGCGCGGGCCGTCAGAAGTACAACCCGCTGGTGAGCGTCGAGACCATCAACGGGATGGATCCCGAGCGCGCCAGGCGCCGTCCCGAGTTCACCAAGCTCACCCCTCTCTACCCTCAGGAGCAGCTGCGCCTGGAGACCACGCCCAAGGCCATGACCCCGCGCGTCATCGACCTGGTCGCCCCCATCGGCAAGGGACAGCGCGGGCTCATCGTCTCCCCGCCCAAGGCCGGCAAGACCATCGTCCTGCAGCAGATCGCCAATGCGATCTCCGTCAACAACCCCGAGGCCCACCTCATGGTCGTGCTCGTCGATGAGCGCCCCGAGGAGGTCACCGACATGCAGCGCACGGTCAAGGGCGAGGTCATCGCCTCCACCTTCGACCGCCCCGCCTCCGACCACACGATCGTGGCCGAGCTGGCCATCGAGCGCGCCAAGCGCCTCGTGGAGCTGGGCCAGGACGTCGTCGTGCTGCTGGACTCCATCACCCGCCTCGGGCGCGCCTACAACCTGGCGGCCCCGGCCAGCGGCCGGATCCTCTCCGGTGGTGTGGACGCCTCCGCCCTCTACCCGCCCAAGCGCTTCTTCGGGGCCGCCCGCAATATCGAGAACGGCGGGTCGCTCACGATTCTGGCCACCGCGCTGGTGGAGACCGGCTCGAAGATGGACGAGGTGATCTTCGAGGAGTTCAAGGGGACCGGGAACATGGAGCTGCGCCTGTCCCGTCAGCTGGCGGAGAAGCGCATCTTCCCGGCGGTGGACGTGGCCGCCTCCTCGACCCGTCGCGAGGAGCTGCTCATCGACCCCGCCCAGCTCAAGATCATGTGGCGACTGCGCCGCCTGTTCACGGGGCTGGAGCAGCAGCAGGCCCTCGAGCTGGTCCTCGGCAAGCTCAAGGACACCCAGTCCAACGCCGAGTTCCTCATGGTCATCTCCAAGACGACGCCGGCCGGCACCTCGCTGGCCGACTCCGAGGAGTAGGGCGGGAGCCGGAGGCCGCCCGAACGGCGTCGTCCCCATCGAGGGGCGGCGCCGTTCGCGACGCCGCGCCGCGGTCGCGGTGGGGCTCCTCCGCACGCCCTCGGCGGGCTCGCCGGGCCTCCGCGGGCGGGCGCGGGACGAGTTGTCAGGTCCCACTCGGCTGGTCCGCTGCGAAGAGGGGGGTGTAAAGTAGGTTGTAAGCCATCTCCCTCCCCATTTGAAGGACATCCCCATGAAACGATCCCGCATCACCACTGGTCTACTCGGCGCCGTGCTGAGTGCCGGTCTGCTCATCGCTCCCGTGGCGGCCGCGGACGATGGCTCGTCGAACTCGAACTCGGGGTCGATGAGCCAGGACGGGCCGTCCTCCACCGCCTCCCAGACGCCGACGCCCACGCCGACCCCCACGTCCGACGCGCCGACCACCGGCGCTCCCACGTCCCCGGCGGGGGACGGCGGGACCGGGAGCGGGACGCCCAGCGATAAGCCGGACGTCGGGCAGCCCGGAGCCGGCTCCGAGACTCAGAAGACGACTCCCCCGACCACTCCCGGCCAGACGTCCTCCTCCGCTCCCGCGACCGAGGGCTCGGATGCGGGGACGGCGAGCACCTCTCCAAGCGCGGCCCCGACCATCGCGGGCGATGAGGGCATGACCGCCGACAACGTGCAGTACACCGACGAGGCCTCGGTGATCTCCATCCACCGCAACGGCTGCGTCCTGACCTTCGAGGTTCGGATCAACACCGCGGGCTCCTACACCATCGCCGTCTGGGACGACGGCAAGCAGGTCGGCACCGTGGATGTCAGCGGTGAGGCCGGCGAGGTCGTCACCGGGACCTACACGATGGGTGCGAACGTCGGCACCGAGGCGTGGGGCTACGACTTCGTCCTGAAGGCCGGCGAGGCCATCGTTCAGATGATCGACTGGAACTTCGAGGGCTCGGAGGAGGTCATGACCCAGTGCGCCGCTGAGGCGGTCTCCGAGGCTCCTGCCGCCGTCACGGTCACCTCCAAGCCCGCTCCCGGACTGGCCAGGACCGGTCCTGCCGTCGGCGCGGGCGTGCTGATCGCCCTGTCCCTGGTGGGCGGGGGCGTCGCGCTGCGTCGTGCTCGCCGCAGCGCCTGATTCCGAGCAGTCGCTCGCCGCGTCGAGCATCCAGGCGTTATCGCCGCCGTGGCGCCGCGGCCCCGATGGGGCTGCGGCGCCATCGTGCTCAGTCGGGCGCGGCGCGCGAGGTGTCGCGCACGTCTCGGAACCCGAGCAGCGTCGACCATTGTGCGCCTCACGGGCCGGCGGCATAATCACCTCCGGCCTCCGGTTCACCCGCATCGCATTCGCGTGCGGGACCCGGCGCCCTCTGAATGCTAGGAGACACCATGAAGCAGGGGATTCACCCCGACTACGTGCCCACCACGGTCACGTGCACGTGCGGCAACACCTTCGAGACTCGCTCGACCGCCACCTCCGGTGAGATTCGTGTCGATGTCTGCTCGGCCTGCCACCCGTTCTACACGGGCAAGCAGAAGATCCTCGACACCGGTGGCCGCGTGGCCCGGTTCGAGGCTCGCTACGGCAAGCGCAAGAGGTAACCGGCTTGCACGACGCCGACGGGTGCTCCCCGCGAGCCCCGTCGGCGTCGTCGCGTCTCGCCGAAACTCGCCGAGATCGGTCCGATTCCGCGCCGAGATCGGTTCCAAGCCCCGAACCGTCCCCCCCCCGAAGGCTCCGAGGACACCATGAGCGAGGACTTCTCCGCCGTCGAGCCGTTGCTCGCCGAGTACGCCGACCTGGAGCGGGACATGGCCGACCCGGCCGTCGCCTCCGATCCCGGCGCCATGCGCCGCCTGGGGCGCCGCTACGCCGAGCTCGGACGGGTCGTGGCCGCTCACCGCGCCTGGCGGGCCGCCTCGGAGGACCTCGCCGATGCCCGCGAGCTGGTCGCCGAGGATGCCGATTTCGCCGCTGAGCTGCCGGGGCTCGCCGAGGCCGAGGCCTCGGCCGCCGGCCGTCTTCGGGAGGTCCTGGTGCCCCGCGATCCCGACGACGCCCGTGACGTCATTATCGAGGTCAAGGCCGGCGAGGGCGGTGAGGAGTCGGCTCTGTTCGCCTCCGACCTGGCCCGCATGTACACCCGCTACGCCGAGCGCATGGGGTGGGCCGTCGAGGTTCTGGGCGCCGTCGACTCCGAGCTCGGCGGCTACAAGGACGTGCGCCTGGCCGTCAAGGCCCGCGGATCCGCGGAGCCCCAGGACGGGGTGTGGGCGCACCTGAAGTACGAGGGCGGGGTTCACCGCGTCCAGCGCGTGCCCGTCACGGAGAGCCAGGGCCGCATCCACACCTCGGCCGTGGGCGTGCTCGTCATGCCCGAGGCCGACGACCCCGGGGAGCTCGAGATCGATGCCGCCGACCTGCGCATCGACGTCTTCCGCTCCTCCGGGCCGGGCGGGCAGTCCGTCAACACCACGGACTCCGCCGTGCGCATCACCCATCTGCCCACCGGCATCGTCGTGTCCATGCAGAACGAGAAGTCCCAGCTGCAGAACAAGGAGGCGGCCA
>ERZ773008.2064-NODE-2064-length-13494-cov-2.211474_pt1 | contig 13494 bp, 10 predicted proteins | sample MGYA00580664_ERZ773008 | MGnify/ENA primary metagenome ERZ773008 (study PRJEB29015, sample SAMEA2738016) | human oral metagenome | biome: human oral; feature: human-associated habitat; material: dental | place: China | collected 2048 ... | reverse complement strand
CATGATATCGACGCGCGCTGCGCCGCTGCACCCGCACGCTGTGAATGCACGGACAGCGATCGCCTGCACCGCCTCTGTACATTCTTTGGAAAGCGCCGCCGGGACAATATGCGTCGATGCGCCCGGCGTATACTTACTCTCGTAATCATAGCGCCCCGATGCCGTCGTGATCTCAATGACCGGCAGAGCCTCTGCCGCCGTGGGCATTCCCCAGACGACAACGGTGAGCTCCCGCCCGCGGATGAACTCCTCCACAAGAGCTTCTCTGCCATAGGTAAACACATCGTCCAGTGCGGCATTCAGCTCTTCCGCACGCGTGACGATATGAACGCCGATGCTTGATCCCTGCTCCGGTGCCTTTACGACAACCGGCAAACCGAACTCGCGCCGGATGTCTTCCGCCGTATGCTCGCCGCACTTGCTCGCATCAATCAGGCGAAAGCGCGGCGTTGCAATGCCTTCCGCGCGAAAAATCCGCTTTGCCGTCCCTTTGTCCATCGTGAGCGCAGCAGCACGAACACCGGAGCCGGTATAGGGGACGCCGAGCATGTCGAGCGTTCCTTGGAGAACTCCATCCTCGCCGTATTTCCCATGCAGTGCATTAAATACGATCGCGGGGCGAAGTTTTTGAATCTCCTCCGCAAAAGTCTTGGGCATCAGTTCGAGTCCGGCCGCAGGATAGCCCTTCGAAAGGAGCGCCTGCAGGATTGCCTTGCCCGAGCGGCGCGATACTTCCGCCTCAGTAGAAGGGCCGCCCATGACGACGACAATCGGTGCCTCTGCCGATCCCGCCGTCCCCTCTTTGAGCCGCTTGACAAGATCCTCCCCTACCTCGAGGATATTGCCCGCGCCCATCGTGATAACGAGATCACCCGCGCGCACATGTTGGGCGAGATAATGTTCGAGATCGCCGCGCGCCGGCAGATAGACCGCATCCTGCCCCGTCTGCTTTGCGACCTCCTTCATCAGCGTCTCCCCGCTGACGCCCGGGATCGGTGCCTCGCCCGCTGCATAGACGTCCGTCAGGAGGAGCAGATCCGCTGCGGCAAAGCATGTACCGAACTCTTCGCGCAGCAGCTGCGTGCGCGAATAGCGATGCGGCTGAAACACACAGATGAGCCGCCCAGGGTTCGTTTGGCGTGCCGCAGCGAGTGTTGCGGCAATCTCCGTTGGGTGATGCGCATAGTCATCCACCACCCAAACGCCGCGCTCCTTGCCCTTCGTCTGGAAACGGCGTTTCGCCCCGTGGAAGCCCGCGAGCGCATCCTGAATCTGTGCAAACTCCACACCAGCAAGACGCGCCACAGCAATGCAGGCAAGCGCATTGAGCACGTTGTGCCTTCCTGGAATATTGAGTAAAACGCGCCCCATCTCCGCGCCGCGCTCAAAGGCCGTAAAGGAGATCACAGAGCCGTGCGTCTCCATATCTGCCGCGCGATAGTCCGCCTCCGCATCAATCGCATAGGAAACGACGCGGCGCGGTGTCTCGCGCGCGATTTGGCGCAGGATTTCATTTTCAAAACAGAGGACTGCCGTGCCGTCCGCATCCGTCTGATCAACGAACGTACGGAATGCCTCGATGATCTTCTCCATTGTGCCGTAGTGATCCATATGATCATCTTCGACGTTTGTTACGACAGCGATGTGCGGGCGCAGCTTCAGGAAGGACCCGTCGCTTTCATCCGCCTCGGAGACGAGATAACGCCCCGTTCCGAGCTTCGCATTCGTACCCAGATCCGGTACCTCGCCGCCGACGATGATCGTCGGGGAAACACCGGCACAGTCCAGTGTCACGCCGATCATGGAAGTGGTCGTGGTCTTGCCGTGCGACCCGGCGACCGCAATGCCGTCATATGCATTGACGAGCGCCGCATTGATATCCGAGCGGTGAAGCTTGGGAATGCGCAGATCCCATGCCGCGATCACCTCTACATTATCGTAGGGGATCGCCGTGGAGACGACGATGGCATCCGCGCCGCGCACATTCTCGGCATGCTGTCCGTCCGTCCAGATGCGTGCGCCGAGGCGAATGAGTTCCTCGATGATGGGCGACGTGCCTTGATCAGAACCGGATACTTGATAACCGAGCAGGAGAAGAATCTTCGCCAGCGGACTCATCCCTGCGCCGCCGATGCCGATAAAATGGATCGCGTGGATCCCCTTTAAATCTTTGAGCAATATCTTCACCCTTCTCCTTTAGATATTCGCAGCGCAAGTGCTGCGATTTCCTCGGCTGCCTTCGGCTTTCCGAGGCGCTTCATCGCCGCCGCCATCCCCGCGCGGCGCACATCATCCGAGAGCAGCGTCCGGAGGGCCTCCGTGAGTACGGCACCCTCGAGGTCACGATTGAGAATGACCTCTGCCGCCCCTGCAGCCTCCATCGCGCGGGCATTCTTTTCCTGATGGTTCTCCGCCGCATACGGGTAGGGAATGAGGATCGCAGGCACCCCCCGTGCCGCGAGCTCCGCAAGCCCCGTCGCCCCGGCGCGAAATACCGCAACATCCGCCATTGCCATCGCCTGCGGCATATTGTAAAGATACGGCAGGACACGGATGTTCGGATGTTCCTCGAGCCGCACCGCTGCATTGCGGATGCGTGCCAGCGTATCACCATGCTCCTCTGCTCCGGTCACATGGAGATACTGTACGTCCGTCTGCTCCGCCGCGCGGGCGATAACCTCCACCATTGCACGGTTGATCGAGCGGGCACCGCGGCTGCCGCCGGAGACGAGCACAGTCTTTTTCAGAGGGTCGAACCCAAACGCCTTTGCTCCCTCCCCGCGCGATGCCGTGAGCACTTCGGGACGGATCGGGTTGCCCGTCACATAGGTTTTATTCTGCGGGAATACGGCGCGGGCATCCTCCATGCCGACGGCAATCGCCGTTGCAAACCTCGCGAGAATGCGGTTGGTCACGCCCGCATATACATTCTGCTCCTGCACGAGTGTCGGCACGCCCGCAAGGCTCGCTGCGAGGAGAATCGGTCCCGCAGCATAGCCGCCTGTCCCGATGGCAACGTCGGGTCGAAAACGGCGCACGATACCGCTTGCACGCGCAAGGGCGCATAGAGCACGGCCCGCGCGTAGAATATTCTCAAACGAAAATTTTCGCTCAAAGCCTGCCAGGTCCACCGCGATGAAGTCAATGCCCTCGCGCGGTACGATGTCTGCCTCCAGCCCATGCGGCGTGCCGACGTAAAGGATACGGGCAGAGGGCTCGTTCTGTTGAATCGCGCGGATAATCGTGAGCGCCGGGTAGATGTGTCCGCCCGTTCCGCCGCCGGATACGATGATATTCATAACTCGTTCACGATCCTCTTGAAATCCCGTCCGCGCTCCTCGTAGCCGCTGTACATGTCAAAGCTGGCACAGGCAGGCGAGAGCAGTACTGTCTGCCCTTTTGCCGCCAGATCATGCGCCGCCTGCACTGCCGCCACCATATTGTAGCCCGCGCGGCGGATATGCTGCTTGGAGAGGCCTGCACCTTCTGCTGCTGCGGCAAAACGCGCTGCTGCATCGCCGATCAGAATCAGCTCGTCGACACGCGCATGAACAAGCTCCATGAACTCCGTGAGATCGGTCAGCTTATCATCGCCGCCCGCAATGAGAACAATATGCCCGTCAAACGCCTCGAGAGCCTTGATCGCCGAGTCCGTATTCGTCGCCTTGGAGTCATTGAAATAATTGACCCAGTCCAGTGTGCGCACGAACTCGATGCGGTGCTCCACTCCTTTGAAGGAGCGCAGAACGGGGCGCGCCTCCGCCGGTGTAACGCCGGCGAGCAGCGCCATTGCCGATGCCGCAAGCGCATTCTCAACATTGTGCCCGCCGGGGATGCCAAGTTCTCGGACAGGGATAAGGACATGCTCCGCACCGTCCCAACGCATGACAATCATGCCGTCTGCCCGCACGGTTGCCCCCTCGCTCAGCTCCGTGCGCCTGCTGAAGAAGCACACATGTCCTGCTGCGCGCTCCGCCATGCCGCGCGTATGCGGATCATCATAATTCAGTACGAGAAAGTCTTCATGCGTCTGCGCGGCAAAGAGTTTCTCCTTCATCGCCTGATAGACTTCCATCGAGCCGTGCCGCACAATGTGGTCCGGCGTCACATTCAGCTCCGCAGCAACAGCCGGATGAAAATGCGTCGTCGCCTCCATCTGATAGCTCGAGATCTCAGCCGCGATCGCACCGTCCGCAGGGATCTCCTGCGCCACATCGATGAGCGGCACGCCAATATTGCCGCCGACGCCGACAGCCGAAAAATGCGCACGCAAAAGTTCCCCAAGGAGGGTAGTGGTTGTGGTCTTTCCGTTCGTTCCCGTAATCGCGTAGATCGGCGCGCGCGCAATCTCCCCTGCCAGCTCCACCTCTGTCGTTACGCGAATGCCGCGTGCCCGCGCGGCGCGAACGAGCGGGATGCGCTCCGGCACCGCGGGCGAGAGCACAATCAGATCGATCCCGTCCAGCAGTTCTTCCCTTTGTGCGCCAAAGACGCAGGAGATCCCCTGCGTCCTCAAATCCTCAATATGCTTCTGCGTCAATGCATCTTTTTCCGCATCCGCCTCATCCTTTGCGTCCGAGAGCGTCACGCGCGCCCCCGCTGCCGCGAGATACCGCGCCGCCGCAAACCCGCTGATGCCCGCTCCGATGACGAGCGCAGACTGATTGTCATAGGACAATTCCCTGTGTCCCCCTTATGAAAAGCCATATCACGATGCCAGCACAATGATCCACGCGATGACCGCCGCCGCCGCACCGATCGCCCAGAATGTATAGACGACGCGCGTCTCGCTCCAGCCCCCGAGTTCGAAGTGATGATGAATCGGGCTCATGCGAAAGATGCGCTTTCCCCGTGTCTGAAAGGAAATCACCTGCAGGATCACGGACAGCGCTTCGCAGAAGAAGACGAATCCAACGATCGGCAGCAGGAGTTCCGTATGCGAGAGGAGCGCGACGCCCGCAAGCGCGCCGCCGAGAGCAAGCGACCCCGTATCTCCCATGAAGATGCGTGCTGGGTGATGATTATACCATAAAAATCCAATGCATGCACCAATTATTGCAGCAGAAAAAACCATCAGCCCGCTGTCCATGCCATACATGAGCGCTGCATAGAAAAGCGCCGCTGCGGTTACGGTCCCGGAGGCGAGCCCGTCGAGACCGTCCGTCAGGTTGACCGCATTCGAGGTGCCCACGAGCACACATACAACGAGGACGTAGTAGAGCGCACCGATATCGACCGCCTTGCCCATCAGCGGGATCCATACGCTTGTATCGTGCCCGAGCACGACGCTTCCGATCAGGATAGTGACGAACGCAATAACGAGCTGACCGAGCAGCTTCTGATAGGCGCGCAGTCCGAGATTGCGCTTTTTGACCACCTTGATGTAGTCGTCTGCAAAGCCGAGCAGAAAATGCCCGAGGAAGATGAAGAGCGCGAGCAGCGTCGTCACCGTCAGCGGAGCAAAGAGAAGCGTCGCCGCCGTCACGGCAAGCACAATCATCACGCCGCCCATCGTCGGCGTGCCGCTCTTTTGCTGGTGACTCGCGGGGCCCTCGGCACGGATGCTCTGTCCGTATTTCAGGCGATGCAGAAACGGAAGGAAATACACGCCGCTGAAAAGCACAATCGCCAGCGATGTCACGACCGTCAGCAGGATGCGCAGCTGCGGTGTGATAGAATCCAATATATAATCCATCAGTGCCCCGCCTTCTCACCTGTCAGCAGGGTGATTACCTGCTCCATCCGCATGCCGCGCGAGCCCTTAAATAGAACCGTATCGCCGTCCGAGAGAATTTTGCGCAGCAGTTGAGCTGCCTCCTCATGCGTCTCGGCATGACAGCATACGGCGCATCCCGTCTTCTCTGCTGCCTCATGGATCCAGCGGGCCTGCGGTCCGTAGGTCACGACTGCCGCAAAGTCCAGCTCCGCCGCGCGGCGTCCGATCATGCGGTGCGCCTCTTCGGCCGCGGCGCCAAGCTCCAACATATCGCCGAGCACTGCGATTTTGCGTCCCGGATAAAGCGCAGCCGTCGTTTCGAGCGCTGCGCGCATGGAGGAAGGACTTGCGTTATAGGCATCGTTGATGAACATCCATGCGCCGACTGACTCCGTTTCGTAGCGCATCTTTGTTCCCTCGATGTTCCGCAGTCCCGCCTGCATCTCCTGCGGCGTGAGGCCGAGAGCAAATCCGGCTGCAAGCGCAGCGAGGGTGTTGCTGACATTATGCCGGCCGGGCAGGGACACGGCATATTCATGCCGTTCATTCGCATACGTCACCATGAAGCGTGAACCATCCGCCGCACACTGCAGCGCTTCGGCGCGCACATCTGCATCCGCATCGATCCCGTACGTTAGGATACGCACGCCGTCCGCTGCAAACGAACGCATTGCAGCGACACGGCTGTCATCTGCATTGAGGATCACCGTCCCGCCCGAAGGGATCGCCTCCACGAGTTCGGCCTTTGCCTTTGCAATGTTCTCGATGGAGCCGAGCAGCTCCATATGCACCTCGCATACATTCGTCACAATGCCGATCGTCGGCGCAGCAACGGGGGCAAGCGCCGCGATCTGCCCCAATCCGCGCATGCCGATCTCCACAACAGCGGCGAAGTCCTCCGGCATAATGCCGCGGCAGGCCGACCTCGTTATTGTAATTTGCCGCTGTGCGGCAGACCTTCCCCCGCCCCGAGAGAACAGCGGCTGTGAGTTCCTTCGTCGTGGTCTTGCCGTTGGACCCCGTAATCGCAATCACGGGGATGTCAAACTTCATGCGCCATGCATGCGCGATTGCCTGATATGCCCGCAGTCCGTCCTCCGCTTTGAGAACGGTGCCTTTTGCTTTCTTCAGTGCCTTCTCGGCAGATGTGCTCAGCGGCGTGCCGACAATGACTGCCGCCGCCCCCCGCTCGAGCGCTTCCGCTGCAAAATCCGCGCCGTCAAACTTCTCTCCGCACAATGCGACGAAGAGATCGCCCGAAGAAATTTTGCGCGTATCCGTCGTGATATGCGGGAATACCGTATTCCCGGCAAGTTTTCCGTTATGCGCTGCAGCGCCGACAGCAGCCTGCACCTCATCCCATGTCATGCCCGTCATTGCCTGCTCCTTATCGCCTCTGCCGCCGTTTCCCGATCATCAAAATGAATCGTTCCGTCCTTCAGAATCTGATAGGTCTCATGCCCCTTGCCGAGGATGACCACGGTATCGCCCGCACGTGCCGTCTGTACGGCATGAAAGATCGCTGTGCGCCGATCGACAAGCTTCTCGTAGGGCTTTCCCCCGATCGCCGGCAAAACGCCCGCCTCGACCTCATCCAGGATTGCCGCCGGATCCTCTGTGCGGGGATTATCTGACGTGAGCACGATGACATCGCCGAGCTCTGCTGCAATCCGGCCCATAATGGGCCGCTTCGTCCGATCTCGATCGCCGCCGCAGCCAAAGACGGTGATAATCCGTCCTGTTGTCACGGCGCGTGCGGTACGCAGCACATTTTCCATGCCGTCCGGCGTATGCGCGTAATCAACGATAACGGAGAAATCCTGACCTGCGCGCACGAGCTCAAACCGCCCCGGCACCCCGCTGAACGCCGCAAGTGCCGCCGTAATATCTGACGCTGACACTTGTTCAGCGAGTGCAGCGCCTGCTGCCGCAAGCACATTGTATACGTTGAACAGGCCGGTGATGCCGGTCTGCACAGCAGGCAGCTCGGCCCCCGCATATGCGATGGTCAGCTCCATGCCATCCTGTCCCAAATGGATCTTCCGTGCCGTGAGATCCGCCGGCATATCCACACCGTAGGTAATCAGAGGACAGTGCGTATGTGCACGCATCGTCTTGGCCGCCGCATCGTCCGCGTTGAGGATTGCCGTCTTGCCCTCCTTCACGCCCTGCTCGGACACGAGGTCAAAGAGGCGCGCTTTCGCACGTGCATAGTTCTTCATCGTCTTATGATAGTCGAGATGATCCTGCGTCAGATTTGTAAACACAGCCGTATCAAACTCAATCCCTGCTACGCGCCCCTGATCGAGCGCATGCGAAGAGACCTCCATCACAACCGCATCCATGCCGCGCGTGCGCATCTCTGCAAGCAGCTGCTGCATGACGATGACATCCGGTGTCGTGTTCGCCGTAGAGAAGACATCATCCTCCATCATGATCTGAATCGTTCCAATCAGGCCGACCCGCCTGCCCGCATGACGGAGCATGGCGCGCACGAGATAGCTTGTCGTCGTCTTGCCGTTGGTCCCCGTGATGCCGATCACACGCATCGCACGCGCGGGATAATCGTAAAAATACGGCACGATGAGATCCAGCGCCTCTTGAAGATCCGGCACGTGCAGAACGGAGATGCCGGGCGGCACCGCCACCTTGTCTCTCTCCGTCAAAACAGCGCGGGCTCCTGCCCGCGCCGCATTTGGTATAAAGCTGTGTGCGTCCACATGAACGCCGTTGATGCAGACGAAGAGCGCCCCCTCCGCTGCTCTGCGCGAGTCGCGCTCAATGGAGGTGATCTCCGTACATTTGTCTCCCGCAATCCGTGCGCCGGGCACAAGGTCAGCGAGTTCTTCCAATCGCTTCATCATAGGCCCTCATTCCCCTTCATGCGAAAAGTATATATTCTGCGGCACCTGCATATGCAGTTCCTGTACCGCAATCGACTCAATCCGCGACGGCGACTTCAGCTGCGCGATCTCGATCTTGAGCCGTTCGTTCTCCTGCTCAAGCTGCTCCGCCTTCTGCTGTGTCTCGAGCAGCGTATAGCCGCTCTTTGCGCCGATGCCGCCGAGCAGGGTCACCGCCATTGCACCGCATGCGACGAGGAAGAAGACGGCACGCAGGCAGTTTCGAAGGTTGGTATTCAGTTGATGGCGCAGCAGAGGCTCCCGCGGCACCTCTGCCTGTACTGCCGGCGCAGCTTCTGCAGGGACAGGAATATCATAGAGATATGCGTCCTCCTTACGTGCCAGCATGTGCCCCACCTCCTTGCTTTTGATTTCCTATAATTTCTCTGCTGTACGCAGTTTTGCACTCTTTGCTCTCGGATTTTCCGCGCATTCCACGGCGCTTGCCATTTGCGGCTTTCCAATCAGCCGCAGTTCCGGAGTATGTCCGCAGACGCAGACCGGTGTATGCGGCGGGCAGATGCACCCCTGTGCAAACCGCTTGAGCGTCTTTTTGACGATGCGGTCTTCGAGCGAATGGAATGTAATGACCGCCAATCTGCCTCCCGGCCGGAGCCCTCGTACGGCTGCAGTCAGCGCACCCTCCAAAATGGTCAGCTCTTCGTTTACCTCAATGCGGATCGCTTGAAAGACGCGTTTCGCCGGATGTCCTCCTTTTGCGCGTGCCTTCTTCGGAACGGCGCGATCGATCACCGCAACGAGCTGTCCCGTCGTCTCGATCGGATGGGCCTTGCGCTCCTCTTCGATGAATGCGGCAATGCGTTTCGCCCACCGTTCTTCGCCGTAGTTGTAAAAGATCTCCGTCAGTTCGGCCGCCGTGTATTCGTTGACAACGCTCCGGGCACTGCGCCCCGCACGCCGATCCATGCGCATGTCAAGCGGCGCATCCTGCATATACGAGAATCCGCGCTCCGCTGTATCGATCTGCGGGGAGGAGATGCCGAGGTCGAAGAGAACCCCATCCGTGCTGTCTACGCCTGCTCCCGCGAGAATCGCCGACAGATTTCGGAAGTTATCACGCACCAATGTGACCTGACACGCCGCATCTGCAAGACGTTCCTGCGCTGCGGCAATCGCGGTCTCATCCTGATCGATGCCGATCAGGCGTCCCTCGGGCGACAGCCTCGCCGCGATGCGCCCCGCATGCCCCGCGCCGCCCAGCGTACAGTCCACATAGATGCCGTTCGGCGTGATGTTGAGCGCATTCAGCGTCTCCTCGGGCAGGACGCTCACATGATGAAAGTCCATCGCATCCCGCTCCTAAATCGAGATGCCATAGCCCGCCAGCTGCGTCGAGATCTCCGTGATGTTTGGATCCACCTCGCCGGCATAGCGCTCCCACTTCTCCCTGTCCCAAACCTCGATGCGTGCGTCTGCACCCGTCAGGATGACGTCCTGCTTGAGGCCGATGTTGGCATAGGTACGCAGATTCGCCGGTACGAGGAAGCGCCCCTGCTTATCACATTCGAGCGTCCGCGCGCCTGCGATGAAAAAGCGTGCAAATGCGCGTGCGTTGGGATCGGCAATGGACAGTGTGCGCAGCTTTGCCGCGAACTCATCCCATGCCGCCTGCGGGAACAGAAAGAGGCTCCCGTCAAGACCTTTTGTGATGATGAACGAGACGCCGAGTTCCTGGCGGAAGTCCGCAGGCAGAATGACACGGCCCTTTGCATCAATGCTGTGGGCGTATTCCCCCATAAACATCCGGCCGCACCACCTTTCAGAATCTCATCACCACAATATGGCACATTCCACCACATTTCACCACTTTTCCTACAGTTATAGCAAAAACGCTGTGTCTTTTCAAGAAAACAAATATTCTCTTTTTCATGTATACAATGTATAAAAGTCCTTGCAGCCCTTTTATATCAAGGGCTGCAGGGACTTTTACAAAATTTATCAAAGCGTAAAAAAAGACCTGCTTTCCACGCGAAAGCAGGTCCCCGGGTTGTTTCAGATAAGTTCGTGCGTGATCATATACTCCGCAATTTGGAGAGCATTGAGAGCTGCACCCTTGCGGATCTGATCGCCGCAGATCCAAAAATTCAGCGCATGATCCGTTGATTCGTCGCGGCGCAGGCGTCCGATCTCGACGTCTGTCCGGCCGGAGGTGAAAAGCGGCATTGGATATTCCTGCTCCGCCGGATTATCGTGCAGGATAACGCCGGGGAATGCCGCGAGCGCCTGACGCGCTGCATCGAGCGAGATCTCGCTCTCAAACTCGACGTTGACGGACTCCGCATGACTGCGGTAGACGGGCACACGCACCGTTGTGGCAGTGATGCGCAGCGCATCATCGCCTATGATCTTCTTTGTCTCGTCGATCATCTTCATCTCCTCTTTCGTGTAGAGGTTATCCATAAAGACATCGATCTGCGGGATGAGGTTGAACGCGATCTGATAGTGCTTCGGCAGCGAGCCGACAGGCAGGATGTTCGCCGCAGGCTCTTTGCCCGAGGAGAGCGCCGCCACCTGCTCCTCCAGCTCTGCCATCCCCTCCTTGCCCGCGCCGGAGACCGCCTGATAGGTGGAGACGACGATGCGGCGGATCTTCGCGAGATCATAAAGCGGCTTCAGCCCCATCACCATGATAATGGTCGAACAGTTTGGATTCGCGATGATGCCTTTATGCTGGCTGATCGCCTCAGGATTGACCTCGGGCACGACGAGAGGCACCGCGGGGTCCATCCGGAAGGCACTCGAATTGTCGATGACGACAGCCCCCGCTTTCACCGCATAAGGAGCGAACTCCTTGCTTGCCGAGCCTCCCGCAAAGAGCGCGATGTCGATCCCCTCAAAGGAGTCCGCCGTGGCCTCCTGCACCGTATACTCCCTGCCCATAAAAGCGATCTTCTTTCCCGCTGAGCGGCTGGACGCGAGCAGGCGCAGTTCTGCGAACGGGAACTTGCGCTCTTCGATCAGGTTCAGGAACTCCTGGCCGACAGCGCCCGTTGCGCCAAGGATAGCGACGCGATATTTCTTCATAACAATTCCCCTTACAACAGTTTATCCAGTCCAACGGTGAGTGATGTGAGAGAGCGTACCTTCTTCGCAGCGAGTACGACACCCGGCATAAAGGACTCACGGTTCAGTGAATCGTGGCGGATCGAGAGGGTCTGTCCGAGGCCGCCGAAGATGACCTCCTGATGCGCGACATAGCCCGGCAGGCGGACACTGTGGATGCGCATCCCCTCATACTCTGCGCCGCGCGCACCCGGAATCTTTTCCGCCTCGTCGGGATGCCCCTGTCGATGCGCAGGGCGTACCTCGGCGATCATCGCCGCCGTCTGCACTGCTGTCCCTGACGGCGCATCCAATTTATTGTCATGATGGAGCTCGATGATCTCCACTTCCGGCATATACTTTGCCGCCATGCGGCTCATGAGCATCATGAGCACGGCGCCGATTGCAAAATTCGGTGCAATGAACGCGGGCGTATCATTCTCCTCCGCCGCCGCCTTGATCGCCGCCTTCTGCTCCTCTGTCAGCCCCGTTGTCCCGACCACAGGCGAAACCTTGTGTGCGAGTGCCGTGAGCACGTTTCCATAGACCACGTCGGGGCGCGTAAAGTCGATCATCACATCGGGATGCAGGCGTTCAAGCGCCGTGGCCAGATCAGTCTCCACAAGAACGCCGTTCTTCGCCGTGCCCGCAAGTTCCCCGCTGTCCGCGCCGCCGGTGATATCGACCGCGCCGACAAGCGTGAGCTCCGCATCGTCTGTCACGGCTTTGAGCACCGCACGTCCCATACGCCCGCAGGCGCCGTTCACCAAAACCTTTGTCAAGGCAATCTCCTCCTCGAATGTCAATGTGTCGTTATTCTATCGCAGAGAATCCTGCCGTGTCAAGGAATACAAGACGCATGCGATACCTCTTTGTTTCAAATCTCGCGGATGTGTTCAAATTGCTGCCGATACTGGCGCATGATCGTCGGCAGGACAAAAGCGAGCGCCTCCGGATCATCGACCGTTGCAAGAGCGGCACGGCGCGCGAGCAGCAGGAGATCCATATCGGCGAGAACATCGGCGATTTTAAGATCACCGAGCCCGTGCTGCATTGCTCCAAAGAACTGTCCAGGACCGCGCAGACGCAGATCCTCCTCGGCAAGGCGAAAACCGTCACTCGTCTGCTCGATGACCTGCAGGCGCTCCTGCGCCGCCGCGCTCCGCCCCGCGATCAGAATGCAGTAGGAATCATAGGATCCGCGCCCGACGCGTCCGCGCAGCTGATGGAGCTGTGCGAGGCCAAACCGCTCCGCGTGCTCCACAACGAGGATGCTCGCATTCGGCACGTTCACGCCGACCTCGATGACCGTGGTCGAGACAAGCAGCTTGATGCGGTCGGCGTAGAACCCCTCCATCACCGCTTCCTTCTCCGCAGACTTCATGCGCCCGTGGAGCAGACCGCAGGAAATCCCGCGAAAGATACCGTGGGACAGCTCCTCATAGACCTCCTCCACCGAGGGCAGACTGCTCTCCTCGCTCGCCTCGATCAGCGGACAGACGACATACGCCTGCCGCCCCGCCTCAATCTCCTTACGAACGAATGCATAAATTTTTTCACGCGCCCGCTCATCGCGCAGAAAGGTACGAATGGGCTGCCGCCCCGGCGGCAGGTGCTCAATGCGTGAGACATCGAGATCGCCGTAGACCGTGAGCGTCATTGTGCGTGGGATCGGGGTCGCCGTCATGACAAGCACATCGGGCGTCACCGTGCTCTTTTTCTCCAGTGCCGAACGCTGTGCCACGCCGAAGCGGTGCTGCTCATCCGTCACCACCAACCCCAACGAGGCAAACGTTACGCCCTCCTGTATCA
>ERZ773008.2060-NODE-2060-length-13501-cov-3.805370_pt1 | contig 13501 bp, 9 predicted proteins | sample MGYA00580664_ERZ773008 | MGnify/ENA primary metagenome ERZ773008 (study PRJEB29015, sample SAMEA2738016) | human oral metagenome | biome: human oral; feature: human-associated habitat; material: dental | place: China | collected 2048 ... | reverse complement strand
CGGAGTTGTACTCGTCGAAGGTCTCGACGCTGTTGTGGCGTAGCGGAGCCTCGCGCGTCGCTCGCAGTACGGCCTCGCGCAGCAGCTCCTCAAGCTCGCCGATGAGCGGGAAGTTCGCGCCGCAGCGCACGAAAAACTGGATCACGCCCGTATCCTGACAGGACGGACGGTCTAGCTGCTTAGCTAGGCGCTGGTTTTCAAACATCGTTTTGTAGATTTCTCTCGCCAGCGGCTGCGTCTCGCGCTCGGCGAGCTCGCTTAGCTTCGCCGTCACGTCGTCGGGCAGCACCTTGCCCGTGTAGCCGACGAATTTCGCCATGACCTCTGTCATCTTTTGCACGGCTTTTTCTTTATCCATCGCTTCTCCTTTGTATAAAAATTAAGCGTTATGGTAACAAAAATTTTATTATAAAATCGTCTTACAGACAAGACTTTATACAAAATTCATGGTGTTATAGAAATAATTTTGTTGTTTTTATAAATTATTTTGGTTATTTTAGATAACATAACGAGATTTGACACAAGTAAAAGGAGTTAACAAATGAGTACACCAAAATCAATTTGCTTTTTTAATCACAAAGGTGGTGTTAGTAAAACCACAACTACATTTAATATAGGCTGGCAACTTGCAAATACCGGCAAAAAAGTGATGATGGTCGATTTAGATTCTCAGTGTAATCTTACTGGGATTATATTGGGATATGGTGCTTGCAAAGAGGATGAGGATTTAGAAAACTTTTACCAAAGTAAAAGGCATCTTACTATGGAGGATATTGTATCAGCATTAATAAATGGCGACTCTGCTGAGGGCTTTGTTAGCTCATCAATTGGGCAACTAACTACTACAAGCAATTCAAATTTGTTTTTATTGCCTGGACATTTAAATGTATCAGATTTGGATTCCCAAATTAGTGTAGCTTTAAAAATTGCTCAAGGCGTCCCTGCAACAAAGAAAATACCCGCAGGCTTACCAAAAATTATAACGCTTTTAGCTGATAAATATGGGGTAGATTATATTTTGTATGATTTGAGTCCAAATGTTGGTGGATTAAATGAAGTTATACTTATGTCTAGTGATTATTTTATAGTACCAACATCGCCAGATTTTTTCTGTTGGCAAGCAATAGGTTCCTTAGAAAGAAATATTAAAAAATGGCATAAAGAACTTAGGATTTTCAAAGAAATGAATGATTTTGATAAGGATAAAAGCTACGCTATAAAAAATGCTCCACAATTTTTAGGAACTATACAACAAAAATATAGACCTAGAAATGGAAATCCTGCAAAGTCCTTTGAAGATTGGATTATTAAGATTAGACAAGAAGTAGCGAACAAACTAGTACCAGTATTAAGAAACTTAAATTGCATAGTTGATGAAAATAAAATTATGGAAGTGTTAAGCGAAGATAGATTGGAACCGTATGATTTAGCTCATATTGCAGACTTTAACTCATTAATTGCTATTAGTCAACAATATCAGGTACCGATCTATGAACTAACCAGGGAACAAATCGCAAGCGCTAGACAATTTGGGCACGCCTTAAATACAATGGAAAAAAGCAGAGACGCATTTAATGAAGAATTTGAGGCGTTAACACGAAGAATTATTGCTCTTACTTGCGATTAGTTTTTATGCTTTATTTATCAGGCTCGCGTTATACGCGGCGCCGAAACCGTTGTCGATATTTACGACGCTCACGCCGTTTGCGCAGCTGTTTAGCATCGCTAGCAGAGCCGCCAGTCCGCCGAAACTCGCTCCGTATCCCACGCTGGTGGGCACCGCGATCACCGGCACGCTAACAAGACCTGCCAGTACGCTAGCTAGCGCGCCCTCCATGCCGGCAACCGCGATCACGACCTTTGCGCCGCGTATCTGCTCTAAATTTGCGATCAGCCTATGCAGCCCCGCCACGCCCGCATCGCTAAATTTACGCACGTCGTTGCCTAGAAATCTCGCCGTTTCGTACGCCTCCTCCACTACCGCGCCGTCGGCGGTGCCCGCGGAGACTATTGCGATGTAGCTTTGCGTGAGCGTGAGTTCTTTAAATTTGACGCTGATCACGCGGCCGCGAGCGTTAAACTCCGCCTGCGGTAGCGCCTCGTGCACGCGCTCGAAAACCTGCTCGTTCGTGCGCGTGATCAGGATATTTTGCCCTCTCGCGCCGATCGCACCAGCGATACGTAAAATTTCATCATCCGTCTTGCCCTCGCCGTAGATCACCTCGCCCGCGCCGTTTCGCAATGCGCGCTGAGTGTCGATCTTGGCGCAGCCCACGTCCTCGTAAGGGTAGTTTTTTAGGTATTTTAGCGCCTCTTGCTCGCTTACGCGGCCGCTTTTTATCCCCTCGAAAAGCTCTAAAATTTCATCCTCTCTCATGCAAAACATCCTCTCTAAGCCCCTTTAGATCGAGCGTCACATCCGCCGCGCCAAGCGTCACGAGCTGCCTAACGACGCTTTTAAATTTCGCATCGTTTAGGAAATCCCGCATGCTAGAAAAGGGCATTTGCAGCTTTATATTTTTGCGGTCGCACCGCGCGCGGACGTTTGCGTAGCCGCTTGCGATGAGTAGATTTTCCGCCGCTTCGATCAAATTTAGCTCGTGCGGGTCGATCTCGCGTCCGTGCGGCAGGCGCGTTAGCAAGCACGCATAGCTCGGTTTTTCAGCGGTGGGTAAATTTAACTCGCGCGATAGCTCGCGGATTTCGGATTTGGTTAAATTTATCAGCGGCGAGAGCACGCCTAGCTCCTCTTTTGCTTTGAGCCCCGGGCGGTGTTCGCCCAGATCGTCTCGGTTCGTGCCGTCTGCGACGCGGCTAAAGCCAAGCTCACAGGCGCGCTCGATCAGTCGCGAAAACGCCGCCTTTTTGCACAGATAGCAGCGGTTTTCGGGATTGTCTTTGATCCCCTCCGCGATGCCGAGTTCTAAAATTTCGTGGCGGATGCCGTAAGCGCGGGCAAATTCCACGGCTTCGGCGATCTCGCGCGAGGACATGTAGGGCGATTTTATCGTTATGCCGATCGCGCGCTCACCCAGCGCGTCGTGCGCCGCGCGCAGCAGCAGCGAGCTGTCCGCGCCGCCGCTAAATGCGACTGCTAGCTCGCCCAGCCCGCGCAGATCAGCTTTTAGTTTTTCTAGTTTCGTCATAGATTTTCAGCGCCTCTTTTCGCACCCGCTCTATCGTCGTGCCGTGTGCGAGCGCCGCGGCCTTGCAGTCGTCAAATTCCGGTTTTGCCTTTTGCGTTTGGCAGGTGCCCGAAATCTTAAGCCCTATCTCGCCGAATTTCGTCTGCATCCGCACAAACTCGCGCTTTAGCTCGGTTTTAGCAACCTCTATCTCGCGAACGCCGATCGCCGTCGTGTGCGTAAATATTAGATCCTTTAAATTTTGCGCGTCCTGCTTGCGGCACAGCGCGTTTAGCTCAAAGCCAATGCGTCCCTTTTTCATAAAAATAGATCTGCTAAACACGTCCAGCGCGCCGTTTTCGCGCAGAATTTCGCACGCAAGCGCAAAGCTCTCGGCGTCCATATCGTCGATGTTGGTGGAGATTAAAATTTGCTTGCAAACCTCGCCGTAGCCAGCTCGTGCGGCTAAATTTGACTTGCCGCTTTCGTCGCTTAAATCTGCCTCGCAGATCATCGCGCGAAGCATGTTTGCAAAGTCTGCGGCATCTTTATCGCCCGCGCCGTAGCCGATCTTTTCGATCCTAAAGCTCGCGCCGTCCGTAAACTCGTCCGCGCAGGCCTTTAAAATCGCCGCTCCCGTGGGCGTAGTCATCTCGAAATTTGCGCGCCCGAGGCTTACGGGCACGCCTTTTAAAATTTCGCAAACGGCTGGCGCAGGCACGCTAAGCGCGCCGTGATCGCAGATCGCTACGCCGCCGCCAAGCTCGATTTTGGAGCTTACGATGCGCGAGACGCCGAGTTTTTCAAAAAGATACTCGAGGCAGATCGCCGCGCCCGCGACGTCCGCGATGCTATCGATTGCGCCGACCTCGTGAAAATGTACCCGCTCTACGTCCGTGCCATGGACTTTGGCCTCGGCTTGCGCGATCGTGCGAAATATCGCGCCCGCTCTTTGTTTGCAGCTCTGGCTTAAATTTGAACTCTCTAAAATTTGCCTGATACCCGCGTAGCTTCTGGCGTGAGGCTGCGATTTTAGCGGCAATACGTCGATTTTGGTTGCAGCGATGCCGTTTTTTAGCACGTTTTTGCGCTCCAGCCTAAATTCGCCGGCTAAATTTAACTTCTCTAGCTCGGCGCAAAGATAGTCAAAATCCACGCCAAGCTCCACCAGCGCGCCTAAATTCATATCGCCGCTGATGCCGCAGCTAGCGTCGTAATATAAAATTTTAGCCAAACTTACGCCTTAGGCACCGTCATCGAGCCAAACGGCAGGATGATGATTTTTGCGTCCGCGCCCTTTTGCGCGAGCGCGTCGTCCACGGCCTTTTGGATGTCGTGATACGGTTTTAGATGTACGGCGCGCATCTGCTCATCGCTAAGCTCGCTCACCGCCCAGGTCTGCGCCCAGAGCGAGATTTCGGCCATTTTAGCGGCCTTGTGATAGCCGAGCTTAAAGCCCGCGCTGATCTTTTCTAGCACCTTTTTAGGCGTATCTGCGGAGGCCATCAGGTCAAAAAACGGCTTTGGTCCGATGCCGGTGCGGCACTTTGCGACCATTATTAAAATTCCGTCCTGCGCGAGCGCTAGTTTGCCGTTGTCTAGGGCTTTTTGCGCCTGATAGAGATCGACGTCCATCGGATAGGGCGCGACCGAGATCACGATATCTGCCTTGCGCGGGATATTTACGCAAAAGACCTCGTCGGCCTTTTTCACGCAGTCGTAAAAGCTGTCGTTTAGATCGCCCGCGCTTGCGTAATACACGCCGTGCTCGCTATCAAGCACCGTCTGGATCGAAAAAACGTCGATATGCGCAAGAACTTTCATCGCGTCGATCATATCCTCGTGCACGGGGTTGCCCTCTAGGCGCAGCGCCTGAGCGTCGGAGCTTAGGGCGAGCTTGTGATTTTGCGTGATGCTCTCGTATGCCGCCGTGCCCGGCAAAAAGGCCTTTCTGCCGCCGGTGTAGCCTGCAAAATAGTGCGGCTCGACCGAGCCTATGACGATCACTTTTTTCGCCTCTGCCACGATTTTGTTTAGATACATCTGCGTGCCGTTTTTGGACTCGCCTAAAAACACCATCTCGTCGTGCTTGGAGTCGTGATCGTGAACTTCGTTTTTGGCTCTGATTTCTGCGTAAATTTCTTTGCCGAAGATCATCTCGTATTCTTCCTGCGTGCCCTCTCTATGGCAGCCCGTGGCGATGATGAAAATTTTATTTTTCTCGCGGATTTTCGGGTAAATTTGCTTTAAAATTTTTGCCGTCGGCGTAGGTCTCGTGCCGTCGTTTACGATGATGACGATCTTTTGCTCGCCCGCGATAAACTCGTCAAAGCTTTTTTGATTTATCGGATTTGCCAGAGCCTTTGCGATGAGCGCCGTTTCGTCAAATTTAGCCACGGGGTTTGGATCGAAAACGCCGAGCAAATTTTTCTCGTTTATCTCTAGATTTAGATGATCATCTTTGCCGTATGCGATAGGGATTTGCATATCTGTCTCCTGTGTGGAATTTGGCGGGATTATAACGTAAATTTTATTTAAAACGAATTAGCCTAGAGCGGGTTATGAAAGGAATTTAGAAAACTTTAGAATTTAAAAATTTAGAGCATTTAAAATTTCAAAATTTTATAAAATTTTAAAAAGCCGCTGGGATTTAAAATTTAAAGCTCGCGAGCCATATGCCCGCGAGCGCAATTATTATAAATAGCCGTAAATATGAGCGAAGATAAAGCCCATCGCGCATGAAGTAAGAACGCCTATTAGCCCAGGGAAAATGAAGCTGTGGTTGATGACGAATCTGCCGATGTGCGTAGTGCCGGAGCGGTCGAACTGGATCGCCGCAAGATCACTCGGATAGGTAGGTAGGATATAGTATCCGTAGCAAGCCGGTGCAAACGCAATAATAAGACCCGGATCAATACCGATGCTAACCGCTAGCGGTACGAAAGTAGCAACCGCTGCTGCTTGAGAGTTAAGGAATTTACTAATCAAAAGCGAAACGATGACATATGTCCACGGATACGCCATAACGACCTTACCTAGCGACGCTTTAAGCATTTCGATGTGAGCGGTAAACATAGTCTCTGCCATCCATGAAATTCCATAAATGGCTACGAGCGCGATCATACCGCTATGAAAAATTTCGTTTTTAGCGATATTACCCGCTTTGATACCCGAGACAATCATCATAATGGATGCTGCAAGAAGCATGAAAATTTGAATGGTTAAGACCATATTTAAATTTGTGGTCTTTTTCATAGTATCTTTTACGACTATGCTTGCATTTGCGATGCTTTCGCTCTTATCGCCTGTCGTAATTACTACATTTCCGTCTTGAGAGACGATGCTTTGAGTAAGCTTTTTATCTTTGTCGTAAATTTCGACGCTATTAAATTTCGTCGCATCCTTAGCCTTAGACTCTTTGACGTTTGAGACGACCTTACCGCCGTCCACCATGGAGATGACCTGACCATCTTTGATCGTGATATTTTTGACCGTTTTTTTATCGACGATGATCTCTACGGATTTGCCCGGGACATTTTTAGTCCACGCAGGGCGTAAGCTTTTTTCGTAACCCAAAACCGCAACTAGCGCAATAGTGGCTAAGAATATCCACATGCAGATCCACTTAATCCTAGGAAGCTTTTGACCTAGCAAGGTCGTGCTTTCGCCGTAGATATATTTTTTCTGCTCTGGATCTTTGATCTTTTCTTGAAATTCCGGATCTTTATCTAGATCTTTACCTCTAAAAATCGACCACGTTCCGATCGCAAGCATACCGATGAAAGTAGAAGGGATTGTTAATTTAAGTAGATCCAAATACGTACTAAAGCCCTCGATATGCACGCCTTGACCTAGTAAGATCGCGACCATCGAAACGCCGGCAACCGAAACGGGGCTAGCGATGATAGCAAGTTGCGAGGAGATCGTAGAAGCGGCCATCGGGCGCTCAGGGCGAATCCCATTTTTAATAGCTACGTCATAGATGATCGGAAGCAGCGTATAGACGGTGTGTCCCGTTCCGCATAAGATTGTAAGCGTCCACGCAACAGTTGGAGCGATGATACAAACCATCTTTGGATGCTTACGAAGCAATTTCTCCGCTATTTGAAGCATTACATCAAGCCCTCCCGTAGCTTGTAGCGTTGCACTTGCTACGACAACTGCGAGGATAGTTAAAATAACGTCCACTGCCGGCTTACCCGGCTCTAATCTAAATCCAAACACTAAGATCACTAAGCCTATACCGCCTAGAATTCCCAGCGCCATACCGCCTTTTTTAGCACCATAAAACAAACAGCCCAAGACTATAATGAGCTGCAAAAAGAATTGAGTGCTTTCAGACAAACTTGTCAGAAACTCCATAGTTTCTCCTTCAGTAAAATTTAAAACAAACTTTGGCGATTATACTAACTTTTTATTTAAACAAAATTAAAGGAGCGTTACGAATTTTCAAAATCTGTCAAAATAAAAATTTACTGAAATTATAATTTTAAAGCGGAATTTATATAGCAAAATGCGAAAATAAAATTTCACTTAGAGCTGTTTTTATATCATAGAATTTCGCAACTTTTAAGAAAACTTAGAATTTCATTATAGCTCAAGCTTTAAACCGATTTTTAAGCCTTGGAGTAGTATCATTTCGCAAAGAGTGGATTAAGATGAATTTTATAAAATTTTGTATTGCCTTTTTGATTTGTTTATCGCAGATGGCGGCAGCTGGCAGCTTTGATCTAAACGCCACGCTACGTTTGGGCGCATTCGACGCAGGCTCGCACCGACTGCTTTTATGCGGCAGTGGCGGCGAGCTTAGGATGTTTGATACTGCTAAATGGGATGTGGAGTTCGCGCAAAAATACAGCGATAACGAAATCACGGCTCTAAATTTTAAAAACGGCAAAATTTATCTAGCTTGGGGTGGAGCCGAAATCGCGGTGCTAAATGACAGATTAAAGTTTTTACGCGCGCTTAAGACGGGGCGTAGCGGCACAGCCCAAATAGACGCGATCTATGCCGTAAAAGACGTGATTTACGCGGTAGTAGATAAGAATCAACTAATAAGATTAGACGAGGATTCTGATAACAGCGCGGACGGCGGCTACACCCCAGATGAGAATTCCACCGCAAACGGGCAATCTTTAAATAAAAATTCCGCCCCAGATGGGCTGCGCGGAATTTCGTTTCATTACGGCAGGATCAATGCCGTTAGCCTGGGCGCTAACGGACTTTGCGTCGCAAGCTGGAGCGGCGTAGCCTGTTTTAGCGCAGATCTTGTCGCGACTAAATTTAGCGGCAGCGATACAGCGCCTAATCGCGCTGCGCAGGGAGAGCTTGGTAGCGTGAAATTTAAAGATGCGGAATTTAATAGCACGAAAATCGTGCAAGCCTCTGAGCCAAACGAAACGAAAGCTAGCGGCGCAAAGAGCGCGGAATTTCAAAGCTCAGAATTCAAAGACGCAAAATTTCAAGACGAGGGGCTTAAAACTCAAAGCGAAATTTCAGCCGAAGCTGGCGATAAAAATTTAAGCGGCTCTATCGCCACTGCGCTTGCAGACTGCGACGGGACGCTATTTGCAGGCGATATAGAGGGGAGCTTTATAAATTTAAAAAGCGGCGAGCGCAAAAGCGTGGGCTCTTGGATCAAATCCATCGTGTGCGCCCGCAGCACACAGTTTATCGCTACTAAAGATAAAATTTACGAAAATCAAAAAGCAGGATTAAAGGAGGTTGTGGATTTAAAAAGCGAATTTTTAGCGATGTACGCAGACGGGGAAGCGATCCTCGTAGTCAGCAAATCAGGTAAAATTTTAAAATTCTAAGAAAGGATTAGTATGTTAAAAAGTTTCAAACCCGTGCTTTTGGGCTCGGTTTTGTTCGCCGCAAGCGCCCTGTGTGCCGCAGATAGCGACCTAGAGCGCGTGATGAAAGAACGAAATTTAAGCGAAAAGGACGTTTTGGCGGCGGCTAAGACCTATCAGCCGACTGGTAGGAAGGACGATTATATGGTCTTCTCTTCCGGCGGTCAAAGCGGGCAGGTGATCGTTTACGGCGTGCCGTCGATGAGGATCTACAAATATATCGGCGTATTTACCCCGGAGCCTTGGCAGGGATACGGCTTTGACGAGGAGAGCAAGGCGGTCTTAAGATCGGGCTCCATTAACGGCAAAGAGATCAACTGGGGCGATACTCACCATCCAAATTTCAGCGAAAAAAACGGCGAGTATGTGGGCGATTATCTCTTTATTAACGATAAGGCAAACCCAAGAATCGCGGTTATAAATTTATCCGATTTCGAAACCACTCAAATAGTCGTAAATCCCGTAATCAAAAGCGATCACGGCGGCTCTTTCGTAACGCCTAATACCGAATACGTCATCGAAACCAGCCAATACGCAGCCCCTTTTGATAACGACTGGCACCCGATCGAGGAGTATCAGGCGGTTTATCGCGGTGCGGTAACGCTATGGAAATTTGACTACGATAAAGGTAAAATCGACGTAAATAAATCCTTTTCTCTAGAGCTTCCTCCATATATGCAAGATCTAAGTGACGCAGGTAAGGGCGAGAGCTTCGGCTGGGCGTTTACCAACAGCTTCAACTCCGAAATGTACACGGGCGGCATCGAAAAGGGTCTGCCTCCGATGGAAGCCGGTATGAGCCGCAACGATACCGACTACCTGCACGTTTACAACTGGCAAATTCTAGAAAAGCTTGCTCAAGACAGCAAAAACTATAAGGTCGTAAACGGACACAGAATCGTTACGATAGACGCCGCCGTAAAAGCGGGAGCGCTATTTTTGATCCCTGAAGCCAAATCCCCTCACGGCGTCGATGTTAGCCCTGATGGTCGCTATATCATTATCGGCGGTAAACTAGATACTCACGCTAGCGTTTATGATTTTAAAAAGATCAAAGAGCTAATTGATAAGAAAGAATATGCAGGCAAGGATCCATACGGAATTCCGATCTTAGATATGCAAAAGACGCTTCACGGACAAGCAGAGCTTGGTCTTGGACCTTTGCATAATACCTTCGATTCGCAAGATGGCGTAATCTATACATCGCTTTACGTTGATAGCCAGATCGTAAAATGGAACTACAAAACGCTAAAGGTTTTAGATAGGATCAACGTCCACTACAATATCGGTCACCTTGATTCTATGGAGGGTAAATCCTCAAAGCCTGTCGGCAAATACGTAATCGCGCTAGATAAGCTTTCGATCGATAGATTTAATCCTATCGGACCGCTTCATCCGCAAAATCACCAGTTGATCGACATTACAGGACCTAAAATGGAGATGCTTTACGATCTTCCTATCGGTCTAGGTGAGCCACACGACGTAGTTTCTATCGCAGCTAGCAAGCTTCATACGAAACCTACCTATACTATGGGAACAAACTCTCGTACCGGCAAGCAGCACCCTGCTATGACGCTAGCAGGTCAGGAGCGCATCGAGCGCGACGGCAAAAACGTAAAAGTCTATGCTACAGCGATCCGCAGCCATATCAATCCTGAGCACATCGAGGTTAATAAAGACGATAACGTAACGATCTATATGACAAATTTAGAGCGTGCCGAGGACGAAACTCACGGCTTTACGGTTGATGATTACGATCTGCATATGTCGCTTGAGCCGGGTAAGACTGCGAGCGTAAATTTCATCGCAGATAAAGAGGGCGTATTTCCTTTCTACTGCACAGAATTCTGCTCTGCGTTGCACCTTGAGATGTTTGGATATCTATATGTAAAAGATCCGAATAAAAAATATACTTCAGCTAAAGCTTCTATGCTAAAAGCTCTTAGCCCAGAAGCTCTAAAAGCCGAATACGACAAGGTAGTAGCTACGAATAAAGCCACCGACGACGTTATTCAATCAGTCGTTAAATTCTTAAAAGAGAAAAACTACGAGAAATATCCTAAGGTCAAGGCTTTAGTCGATGACGCGCTAGATCAATACGGCAAAATTCCTGAAACCAAAGCCAAGGCAGACGCCGCGGTAAAAGCCGGCGATATGAACGGCGCGATACTTTGGGAAGGTCAAGTTTGGCAGTACCTAGTAAAAACCGCAGATGTCGGACTTCGCGCTAAAAATAACCTAATCCGCGAGCTCTCCACTCCTATGAGCGAGGCTGCATCTAACGGCGAGAAGGCTTACCTACGCGGAGGCTGCAACGGCTGCCACGTCATCGGTCAAGTAAGCTCCGGTCCTGATCTAACGGGCGTCCTACTCCGCCACGAAAACGGCGAGAAATGGGTAGCTGATTTTATCAAAGACCCTGCTAAATTCTACGAAGACGACTACGTTAAGGCAATGATAAATTACTTCAACCTTCGCATGCCAAATCAGCATATGAAAGATGAAGAGATCAAAGACATCATCGAATACCTAAAATGGGTCGATGAGAACGCGGGCCTTAACTAGCCCCACTCTCCCCCGCAAGGGGGAGAATTTAAAGGAGATGAAATGCCAAAATATAAAATTTACGCGATTTTAGCGCTGCTTATTATGACGGTCGCTTTTACCATCCCTACGCTCGGATTTTTCAAAGTCCAAGGCAAAATCGTATCGGGGCAGGTTAGCAGCGTCTCGCAGCTGCCCGCATACTCCGCACCGATATGGAATTTTTATACAAAAGCATCGTATAAAAATCACCTAATTCCTAGTGATGTTAAAAACGATCTAGGCGCGATGCTGGAGCATAAATTTGAAGTGGGGGTCCCTAGCATACCAGTGTGGAAAATTTCACTCGAAGCGCCGAACTATCCAAAAGAGGCTTTCCCCGATGGAATTCCGCTCTACGTCCACGTTGACGGCTTTAGCGGCGATGTCGGCGAGATGAATACCCTAAATCACTATATCGGCATGTATCCCGTCTGGCGCGGCGGCACGCTCGAGCACTCGCTATCGCCGTATTATCTCATAATCGCGACGATCGGTATGCTTGCGTTTTTATACTACGACGGCAGGGGGCAGACTCTGCTTATGATCCTGCCGATCATTGCGCCGCTTATCTTCATCGGCTGCTACGTGGGTTGGCTGTATTGGTTCGGGCATAACCTGCAAGACTGGGGCGCGTTTAAAATAAAGCCTTTTATGCCTACAGCATTTGGCGACGGCAGCGTAGCGCATTTTACTACCCATTCATATCCGGCTCTTGGCTTTTGGCTGATGCTAGCCTTATCACTGCTATCGGCGTTAGCTCTACTATCTAAGAAAAAATTCCTACGAGAGCATAGATGAGGCTTTTGCTTCTAGCATTCTCGCTCGCGCTAAGCTTAGGCGCGGGCGAGCTTCAAGACGCGATCGATAGCGCAAAAGCGGGCGATATTATCGAACTAGCCGCGGGCGAGTACCACGGCAATATTTTAATCGATAAACCCCTTACTATCGACGGACTAGACCGCTCCGCCGTGATCATAGGCGATCGCAACGGAACGGTCATCCGCGTCCGCTCTCCGCATGTTACAATCAAGAATTTAACAATTCAAAACGGAGGCTTCGAGCATCTTAGCGAGGATGCAGGGATCAACGTAAGCGACGTAAACAGCGTAATCATAAAAAATAATCTCATCAAAGACGTGCTTTACGGCGTCGTGCTAAGCAAGGCAAACGACGTAACGATCGAGGGCAACGAAATTTCAAGCAATACCTACCGCACGAGTTTCAAAGGCGACGGCATCAAGCTTTGGTATTCCAATGCCAATAAAATTTTAAATAACGACGTCCACAACGTCCGCGATACCGTTTTTTACTTCTCAAACGGCAATCTCGTCGCAGGCAATAAAGGCCATAGCTGTCGCTATTCTCTGCACTTTATGAACTCCGGGCATAACGTCGTGGAGGATAACTACTACGACGGCAATAGCGTGGGATTATTTTTTATGTTTTCAAGCGACAATATCGCCAGACGTAATGTCGTGCGCAACGCAGACGGCGCTTACGGCGTAGGCATAGGTATGAAGGATAGCTCAAATTTCAGGGTTACGGATAATAAAGTCATCTACAACGCCCGCGGATTTTATCTGGATCAATCCCCCTATCAGCCGGGCTCACTTAACGTTTTTGAAAACAACGATATCGAATACAACAGTATCGGCGTGCAATTCCATGCCACGCAGCTAAAAAGCATATTTAAAAACAATAAATTTAAAGGAAATATGGAGATCGTGCTAAACGATACGCCCCAATCCAAGCTCTTGCAAAACGAATGGAGTGGCAACTACTTCGACGATTACGACGGATTTGATCGCGATGGCGACGGCTACGGCGACGTTAGCTACAGCTCATACGCCTACGCGGATAGGCTTTGGGCGCATAAGCCGAGCGTGCGGTTTTTTTACGGCTCCAGCGGGATCGCGCTTTTAAATTTCATCTCCA
>ERZ773008.2059-NODE-2059-length-13503-cov-79.517029_pt1 | contig 13503 bp, 7 predicted proteins | sample MGYA00580664_ERZ773008 | MGnify/ENA primary metagenome ERZ773008 (study PRJEB29015, sample SAMEA2738016) | human oral metagenome | biome: human oral; feature: human-associated habitat; material: dental | place: China | collected 2048 ... | reverse complement strand
CACTTTTAAGAGCTTTGTTTTTCATGTTTATTCCTCCTAAGAATAAAAAAAGTAATAATTTACATTTAAGTTTACGCAAACGTTTTCTTAAACTGAAAAAATTATATCACAAAAAGTAACCGTTTGCAAGATATTTTTCCAAAAAATCAAAAAAATATTTTTTATCCGACAAATTATTTGTCAACATTATAGAAGAAAAAAAGAAAAGTTAGATGATTCTCTTGAAGAATTGAAAAAATTTTTATAAAATGGTTGCATAGAAAACTAAAAACAGATATAATCGAACTACGCAAACGTTTTCGTTGAACAAAACGTAGATTTTAACTAAGAAAAATATTGAGGTGACAAGATGAAAGAACGTCAAAGTGGTGTTCTCATGCATATTTCTTCTTTGCCAGGGAAATACGGAATTGGATCTTTTGGGAAAAGTGCGTATGATTTTGTAGATTTCTTGGTAAGAACTAAGCAACGCTATTGGCAGATTTTGCCACTAGGCACGACTAGCTATGGAGACTCTCCTTACCAATCTTTTTCTGCCTTTGCAGGAAATACACACTTTATTGACTTAGATCTTCTTATAAAAGAAGGTTTGCTTCAAGAAAGTGATTTAGATGGTGTGGATTTTGGAAGTGACCCTAAGGCTGTTGACTATGCTAAGATATTCGAAGCACGTCGTCCACTATTGGAAAAAGCTGTTAAAAATTTCCTTCAAAGCTCTGATTTGAAAGCTTATAAAAAATTTGTTGCAGACAATGCTAACTGGTTAGACCTGTACGTTGATTATATGGCCATCAAAGAGCACTTTGATTTGGCAGCGTGGACAGAGTGGTCTGATGAAGACATTCGCCTGCGTAAGCCAGATGCCTTGGCTGATTACCGTGAGCGCCTGAGCGAACAGATGGAATACCATCGTGTTACGCAATACTTCTTCTTCCAACAATGGCTGGCTTTAAAAGATTATGCGAATAAGCATCATATTGATATTGTCGGAGATATGCCAATCTATGTAGCAGCAGACAGTGCTGATGTTTGGGCACAACCACATTTCTTTAAAACAGACGCTGTTGGTAAACCAACTTGCGTGGCAGGATGTCCGCCTGATGAATTCTCAGAAACAGGACAGCTTTGGGGGAACCCAATCTATGACTGGAAAGCTATGGATAAAGATGGATATTCTTGGTGGGTTGAGCGCTTGCGCGAGAGCTTTAAGATTTATGACATCGTTCGTATTGACCATTTCCGCGGATTTGAATCTTATTGGGAAATCCCAGCGGATTCAGAAACAGCTGCAACTGGTAAGTGGGTAAAAGGACCTGGCTATGCTCTCTTTAAAGCTGTTAAAGAAGCTTTGGGAGAACTAAATATCATTGCTGAAGACCTAGGCTTTATGACTGATGAAGTTATTGAGTTGCGTGAGAAAACTGGTTTCCCAGGAATGAAGATTTTGCAGTTTGCCTTCAATCCAGATGATGAAAGCATCGATAGCCCACACTTGGCGCCTCATAACTCAGTGATGTATACAGGAACTCATGATAATAATACTGTTCTTGGCTGGTATAAAGATGAGATTGATGATCCAACACGGGAATACTTAGCTGTTTATACCAACCGTAAAGAATATGAAACAGTTCCTCATGCAATGCTCCGTACGATCTTTGCTTCTGTTAGCTATATGGCGATTGCAACCATGCAAGATTTACTGGAATTAGATGGTTCTGCAAGAATGAACTTGCCATCCACTATTGGTGGCAACTGGCAATGGCGTATGACAGAAGACGAACTGTCTAAAGAAGTAGAGGCAGAGTTACTCTCTCTAACAACTATTTATCGTCGAATTAATACAAAACTTAAACCCAAAAACAATGTAAATCAGAATTCCAAAGGAGAAAAAAATGTCTAAATTACAGCAATACGTACAAAACGCGTATCAAAAAAACATTGCTGATTGTACCAATGAAGAACTCTATACAGCTCTTTTGAACTATACAAAAGAATACAGTGCAACTAAACCTGTCAATGATTCAAAAAAGAAATTGTACTATATTTCTGCTGAGTTCCTGATTGGTAAACTCTTGTCAAACAACTTGATCAACCTTGGCCTTTATGATGATGTCAAAAAAGAATTGGCTGATGCAGGTAAAGATTTGATTGAAGTAGAAGAAGTAGAATTAGAACCATCTCTTGGTAATGGTGGTTTAGGCCGTTTGGCTGCCTGCTTCCTTGATTCAATCGCAACTCTCGGTTTAAATGGAGACGGTGTAGGTTTGAACTACCACTTTGGTCTCTTCCAACAAGTGTTGAAAAACAATGAGCAAACAACAATCCCTAACTTCTGGTTGAGTGACCAAAATTGGTTGGTAAAATCAACTCGTAGCTACCAAGTGCCTTTTGCAAACTTTACTTTAACTTCTACACTCTATGACATTGATGTACCAGGTTATAAGACAGAAAAGAAAAACCGTTTGCGTCTCTTCGATCTAGATTCTGTGGACTCTAGCTTGATTGAAAAAGGAATTGATTTCGACAAGACAGATATTGCTCGTAACTTGACTCTCTTCCTTTATCCAGACGATAGTGACAAACAAGGTGAACTTCTTCGTATCTTCCAACAATACTTTATGGTTTCAAATGGTGCGCAATTGATCATTGATGAAGCAATCGAAAAAGGAAGCAACTTGCACGACCTTGCGGACTATGCAGTTGTACAAATCAATGATACTCACCCTTCAATGGTTATCCCTGAATTGATCCGTCTCTTGACAGAACGTGGGTTGGAATTTGACGAAGCTGTAAACATTGTCAAGTCAATGACAGCTTATACAAACCACACTATTCTTGCAGAGGCTCTTGAGAAATGGCCACTAGAATTCTTGGAAGAAGTTGTTCCTCATCTTGTTCCGATTATCAAGGAACTTGACAAACGTGTCAAGAAAGTTTACAAAGATCCTGCTGTCCAAATCATTGACGAAAATGACCGTGTTCATATGGCTCATATGGATATCCATTATGGATACAGTGTTAACGGGGTTGCGGCTCTCCACACTGAGATCTTGAAGAACTCAGAGTTGAAAGCTTTCTATGACATCTACCCTGAAAAATTCAACAACAAAACAAACGGTATTACTTTCCGTCGTTGGCTTATGCATGCTAACCCACGCCTTTCTCACTATTTAGATGAAATTCTTGGTAATGGTTGGCACCATGAAGCAGAAGAACTTGAAAATCTTTTGTCTTATGAAGATAAAGCTGCTGTCAAAGAAAAATTGGAAAGCATCAAAGCTCACAACAAACGTAAATTGGCTCGTCACTTGAAAGAACACCAAGGTGTGGAAATCAATACAAACTCTATCTTTGATATCCAAATCAAACGTCTTCACGAGTACAAACGCCAACAAATGAACGCTTTGTATGTGATTCACAAATACCTTGACATCAAGGCTGGAAACATTCCTGCTCGTCCAATTACTGTCTTCTTTGGTGGTAAAGCAGCTCCTGCTTACACAATTGCGCAAGATATTATCCACTTGATCCTTTGCTTGTCAGAAGTCATTGCAAACGACCCAGCAGTAGCTCCACACTTGCAAGTAGTCATGGTTGAAAACTACAATGTTACTGCAGCAAGCTTCCTTATCCCAGCGTGTGATATCTCAGAACAAATCTCACTTGCTTCCAAAGAAGCTTCAGGTACTGGTAACATGAAATTCATGTTGAACGGAGCCTTGACTCTTGGTACTATGGATGGTGCAAACGTGGAAATCGCTGAGTTGGTTGGCGACGAAAACATTTACATCTTCGGTGAAGATTCAGAAACTGTTATCGATCTTTATGCGAAATCTGCTTACAAATCAAGTGAATTTTACGCTCGTGAAGCTATCAAACCGTTGGTTGACTTCATCGTAAGTGATGCAGTTCTTGCAGTTGGAAACAAAGAGCGTTTGGAACGTCTATACAAGGAGTTGATCAACAAAGACTGGTTCATGACTCTCCTTGACTTGGAAGACTACATCAAAGTGAAAGAGCAAATGCTTGCTGACTATGAAAACCGCGACGCATGGTTGGATAAAGTTATTGTAAACATTGCTAAAGCTGGTTTCTTCTCAGCTGACCGCACGATTCAACAATACAATGATGAAGTGTGGCATTTAGATAAATAAAAAATTCTCTTAGATAACCCCATCAGTTAGATCTTAATTCTGACTGCTGGGGTTTTTGTTTTATGGAGGATGAAGACATAGGGCTAGAAGGCAAGGCATATAGAAAAAGAGGAAGAAATGTTGAAATTTCTGTTGTTTTATGACTTTATATTTGATTTTATGTATAAAATCTATTTGTCGTGTTTATAATGTATAGATTGCATAAAAATTAGATGAAATATCCTTGACAACTTCATAGAAGAATATATAATATAAAGTAAGGGATTGTACCCAAATATAAAGGAGGAAATGTTGTGAAAAAGACGAATAGAAAGCTCTTTCATGCATTTATGACGCTGTTGTTAATAGTATCGGTATTCATACCTCTACTAAAAACAAGTTACACAGTTAAAGCGGACGAATTACCGTCAAACAGCTATACGATGACAACCTCTCCAACCATTAATAATAATCGGTTGGTTGATGGTGCCAAGTATGGTGAAGGAAAGTTCTATCTGAATCCGACCTACAAGTTTGATAATTCTGCTGCTTTGAAGAACGGGGACTTTATGGTTTATAAAGTGCCAAAAGAGTTTAAAGTTGAGCGTGACATCACGACAGATATCTACGCCAAGGATGGAGCTACTAAAATCGCAGAACTGCAGACAAATGCTGCAACTAATTCTGCTACAGTGACCATTACTAATGAAGAATACTTCAAAAATCTGACAGAAGATCGTGAATTGACTGCTTTATTCACTGTAGTTTGGGCGGATGATGTCGAGTTAAATAAGGAATACAGCATTGATATTCCTGGTGCCGGAACATACAGATTGACTCGTATCGTACCAGATGATGATCCTACTGGTTATACCAAGTGGGGTGTCCAAGATGCTGATGATCCTAATTATGTTAACTGGCGTATTCGTATCAATCGTTACGTAAAACCTGTTACAGGAGTTAAGATTGAGGATACAATCCCTGAAGGTCAAGTCTTAGCAAGTGAAATTACTGGATATTACTTTACTGAGTGGAATAAGGCTGAGGCTCGTCCAAGACTGGATGCTTCACATGTAAATGTTACAGGTACAAACTCTTTCACTATCACTCCAAATGGAAATGGTGACTTGAGTACACAAGGTCTATATGTTTTGTACCGTACTCGTTTGACTGCTCCAGTTGATAATACTACCAAGAAAGCTTTCAACAATGTGAAAGTGACAACATCAGATGGTGTTTATGATGTGGATGGCTTTGCCTCTCTGACAACTACTGAAGGAATTGGATCAGGTGCTCGCCCTTCTGAAGTTGAATTTGAAGTTACAAAACAACTGAATGGTGGAACATTGAAAGGTGATGAATTCATCTTCCAATTGATTGATCCAGATGGCAAAGTAGTTGAAACTGCCAAAAACAACAAAGACGGACAAGTTAAATTTAAGGCCATTAAATTTTCAACAGCTGGTACTTTCAAATACCAAATCAAAGAAGTGGATGAGAAAGAACCAGGCTATGTTTATGATAACAAGACGATTAATGCTGAAGTTACAGTAACAGATGTCTATGGAGAAAAGTTCGCAAGTGTTAAATACGACAACAAAGTATTTGTGAATTCCTACTCTGCCAAACCAACTACAGCAACTATTGAAGCAATTAAAGTTTTGAAAGGCAAAGCCCTTGAAGCTGACAAGTATGAGTTCGAGCTCAAAGAAGGCGATACAGTCGTTGGTACAGCTAAAAACAAAGCAGATGGTTCAGTAGTTTTCCCAGCAATTGAGTATACTGCTGCAGGCCCTCATACATATACAATTACTGAAAAAGCTGGTAATGAACCAGGTGTGACTTATGATACGGCTTCACACACAGTAACCGTAGATGTTGCGGATAATGGACGTGGTCAGCTCGAAGCAACTGTTCCAGCTGAGAAGCCAGTCTTCACCAATACTTATGCTGCAAAACCAGGTAAAAAAGTAATTGAAGCTAAGAAAGTTCTAAATGGTAAAGAACTTGAGGCCGACAAATATGAGTTCGAGCTCAAAGAAAACGACAAAGTAGTTGCTACAGCTAAGAATACTGCAGATGGTTCGATTAGTTTCCCAGAAATTGAATACACTGAGGCAGGGACTTATACTTACACTATGTCAGAAAAAGCTGGTAATGAAGCCGGTGTGACTTATGACAAGACTTCACACAAAGTAACTGTAGAGGTTGCGGATAACGGCCAAGGTCAATTGGTAGCAACGATCACTAGTGAGCAACCAGTCTTCACTAACACTTATACAAAACCAGCTCCAGCTGCTGATACCATTACAATTGAAGCAACAAAAACTTTAGTTGGAAAAGAATTAGAAGCAGGTAAATATGAATTTGAATTGAAGGAAGGCGACAAAGTCATCGGCACAGCAACAAATGCTGCAGATGGAAAAGTTGTATTCCCATCAATCACATATACAGAAGCAGGTACACATACCTACACTGTTGCTGAAAAAGCTGGCAATGAAGAGAATGTTGCTTACGATACGACAGTCCACACAGTAACTGTAGAGGTTACGGACAATGGCCAAGGTAAGTTGGTATCTACAATTACTGGCAATAAACCAGCATTTGTGAATAAATATACTGCACCAACTCCACCGCCAACTCCAAATCCAAATCCGCAACAACCAACTCCAGCCACTGCAACTATTCAAGCAAACAAGGTCTTGACTGGTAAAGAATTGAAAGATGGTCAGTTTGAATTTGAGTTGACCTATCAAGGTAACGTAGTGGATACTGCTAAGAATAAAGCGGATGGTTCGGTAGCCTTTAAATCACAAAGCTTCACTTCACCAGGTAAGTATGAATACACTATTACTGAAAAAGTTGGGAATGAAGCTGGTGTGACTTATGATAAAGCAGTTCACAAAGTGACTGTGGAGGTTGCTTATGATACGAATGGTAAACTTGTAGCGACCGTTACTGGTAATGGACCAACCTTTACCAATACGTATGCTGCTAAAACACCTCCAACATCATCTGAAGAAAAACCAAAACCATCAGGTGATAAGCATGAAGATCCTAAGAAGGAAGAACCTAAAAAAGAAGTGAAGAAAGAATTGCCTAAGACAGGAACAGCTGAGTCCTCAGCCTTCTCTGTTCTTGTTGGCTTCCTGCTTCTTGCAGCTTCAGTCTTCTTATATCGGACTAAAAAGGTTAATTAATCTTTGGGTTTAAAAAGAAAGAGAGCGATGGAAAACCTTCATTAAAAAGGTTTCTCGCTCTCTTTTTTATTTAAAATAGTCCTAAACTATGATATTTTGATATAATGGTGACATGAGTAGAATTTTAGATAATGAACAAATGATGGATGAAGAAATGGTGGAGCGCACGCTTCGACCACAATATCTGCAGGAGTATATTGGCCAAGATAAGGTCAAGAATCAGTTGAAAATTTTTATTGAAGCAGCTAAACTAAGGGATGAGGCTTTGGATCATGCTCTTTTATTTGGCCCTCCTGGACTGGGGAAAACGACCATGGCTTTTGTGATTGCCAATGAGCTGGGTGTGAATATCAAACAGACATCTGGCCCAGTAATAGAAAAGGCGGGCGATTTGGTTGCTATTTTAAATGATTTAGAGCCTGGTGACGTTCTTTTTATCGATGAAATACATCGTTTGCCAATGGCAGTAGAAGAAGTCCTCTACAGTGCTATGGAAGATTTTTACATTGATATCATGATTGGTTCAGGGGATGCTAATCGTAGTGTCCATCTTGATTTGCCACCATTTACCCTCATAGGTGCAACAACGCGTGCAGGAATGTTGTCCAATCCTCTGAGAGCTCGCTTTGGTATCACAGGGCACATGGAGTACTATGAAGAAGCTGATTTGACTGAGATTGTTGAGCGAACGGCAGAAATTTTTGAGATGGATATCACTCATGAAGCAGCTAAAGAACTGGCTTTGCGTAGTCGTGGCACCCCTCGAATTGCCAACCGTCTATTGAAGCGCGTCCGGGATTATGCTCAGATTATGGGTAATGGTTTGATTGATGAGACGATCACAGATCAAGCTCTTTCCATGTTAGATGTGGATCATGAAGGTTTGGACTATGTCGATCAAAAAATTCTGAGAACGATGATTGAGATGTATGGTGGTGGTCCAGTCGGTCTAGGTACCTTGTCCGTAAATATTGCTGAAGAGCGTGAAACGGTCGAAGATATGTATGAGCCTTATTTGATTCAAAAAGGCTTTATCGTGAGAACGAGAACTGGGCGTGTTGCGACTAGAAAAGCCTATGAACATTTAGGTTATGAATATATGGAGAAATAGGTTTATGGAGATAGAAGAGAAAAATCTTCTAGACCTTTTCTATGCTGATCAGCATCTAATGACTATTGTAAAGATTATTCGAGAGTTGAATTTACAGGATAGCTGGCTGGCAGCTGGAAGTGTTAGAAATTTCATCTGGAATCATTTGTCAGGTCGGGAAAAATTTGATTTTGAAACAGATATAGATGTGATATTCTTTGATCCGACAGTCTCTTATGAGGAGACGTTACAAATTGAGAAGCGCTTAAGAGAAGCTCATCCACTCTATAGCTGGGAAGTAAAGAATCAAGTTTATATGCATATTCATAGTCCTAATACTAAGCCTTATACCAGTTCACAGGACGCTATGAGTAAATATCCAGAAACTTGTACCGCTCTTGGTTTACGTTTATTAAAAAATGATGATCTTGAGTTATTCACAGCTTATGGCTTGACTGATCTTGTTAACTTTCAAGTCAATCCTACACCGCATTTTTTAGCGGATGAGGAAAGGATCAAACTTTATAGAGAACGTTTGGAAAAGAAAAAATGGCAATCTAAGTGGCCTAGGTTGGACATTTATTTGCCAAAAAAAGAAACTTAAAATTGCTTTAAGATAATTTTAAGTTGGCTCGAGTATACTGTAGTCATAAGTTAAGAATACTTAGCTTGAACTCCTAAAACTTTTCTTTTTCATAATAATCTCCCTAAAAGACCACCCAATCAGGTGGTCTTTTCCTGCTTATTGGAAGGAAGATAAATGCTAAATTGGCAGAAAAGCGTCCAGTTTTTTTGGAGGTCAGCAACCTATTTAATGTCATTTTCTGATATAATTAAGAAGAGGTATTTCTATGAAGAAAATTGTATTTGTTTGCTTGGGCAACATCTGTCGGAGTCCGATGGCTGAGTTTGTTATGAAAAGCTTGACTGATAAATTTCATATTGAAAGTCGGGCAACTTCTAATTGGGAACATGGAAATCCAATTCACCAAGGAACTCAAGCAGCTTTGAATGAGCATGCGATTATATTTGATGTTGAAAAAACTTCTCTGCAGATGTCTGAAAAGGACTTTGCCTTCTTTGATTATATCGTTGGTATGGATGCTTCCAATGTGGCTGATTTAAAAGAGATGGCTCCACGGAAATACCAAGATAAGATATATCAATTTATGGATAAAAGTGTACCAGATCCTTGGTATACTAATGATTTTGATGAAACTTACCGGCTAGTCCAAGCAGGATGTGAGCGCTGGCTGGAACGTTTGGATGGATAAAAATGGATAAATTAAAAGAATTTTATAATCGTTACCAGCATTATTTGACAAGAACAAATTTTGAGATAGCTGCTGTTACACTAATTGCTTTGTCTGCAATTTTAGTTTTTACTTCTAATATTCCAGATAAAGGAGTGCTTACTCTTGATAAGGGAGCGATTAAGTATGATGGCAGTCTGGTTCATGGGAAAATGGACGGTCAGGGCACTTTAACTTTCAAAAATGGCGATAAGTACGAAGGAGATTTCAAAAATGGAATCTTTGATGGCAAGGGGAAATTTACCTCTAAGAGCGGTTGGAAGTACGAAGGTGAGTTTAGTAAAGGCCAAGCGGACGGCCAAGGCACTCTAACAACCGAGCAAAAGGTCGTTTACAAAGGAAAGTTTAAACAAGGAATTTATCAAAATGCGCATTAAATGGTTTTCATTAGTAAGGATAGCAGGTTTGCTTCTCGTTCTACTCTATCATTTCTTCCAGGGAGTGTTTCCTGGAGGCTTTATTGGGGTGGACGTTTTCTATGCATTTTCTGGATTCTTGATCACCTCACTCCTGATTGATGAATTTGCTAAACATCAAGAAATTGATATTTTAGGGTTTCTAAGACGGCGTTTCTATAGGATTTTTCCGCCTTTGGTCTTTATGATTTTGATCACTCTGCCGTTTACCCTCCTCATTCGCAAAGATTTTGTGGCTGGTATTGGAACGCAGATAGCGGGTGCCCTAGGTTTTGTAACAAATTTCTATGAAATTTTATCGGGCGGTAGCTACGAAAGTCAGTTTATTCCTCATTTATTTGTACATACTTGGAGCTTGGCACTTGAGGTGCATTATTATATTCTGTGGGGATTGGCAGTCTGGTTCTTGGCTAAGAAAAGTCGAAGCCTCGGCCAATTTCGAGGGATGATTTTTCTGATTTCGACAGGGATTTTCTTATTTAGTTTTCTGTCCATGTTTGTAAGTAGCTTTTTCACTAAGAATTTTTCTTCACTTTATTTTTCAAGCTGGACACATATCTTCCCCTTCTTTGCTGGGACAGCTTTAGCTACAGTTTCTGGTGTTCAAAGTGTAGGTGCAAATTTCAAGAAACTAGAACAATCTTGGAGCATGAAGCAGACGATAGCCACTATTGGTGGTGGTTTTGCTGTCTTAATTCTTCTAACCTTCCTGCTTCGTTTTGATAATATCTTCACTTATTTAGTCGGTTTTCTCCTAGCAACGATATCAGCCATGGCCATGATTTTGGGAGCTCGTGTTCTCCATGAAAAGACGCCAAAGCTGGCTGAGCCAATCTGGGTCACGTTTATTGCTGATACGAGTTACGGTGTTTATCTCTTCCATTGGCCTTTTTACATTATTTTCAGTCAGCTGATGGGGAATGCAGGAGCAGTAGTATTAACTACTCTTCTATCCTTTGCTTTTGCAGCAGTCTCTTTCTATATTTTAGAGCCTGTATTAGCTGGTAGAAAACCAGATTTGTTTGGTATTAAGCTCGATGTAAAATCAATTGCGAGACCGATTTTTTATAGTCTGATCCCTTTGGGGCTCATCTGCTTCTTTATCATCTTTACTTCACCTAAGGTTGGAGCTTTTGAGGAAGACTTAATGATTAATGCCTTAAATCAAGCGGATAGTAAGATGCAATTAACCCGTAGCCAAGCGGATCAAACAACAGCTACTGATTACAATGTGGCGCCTGGAACGACCTTGATAGGTGATTCTGTAGCTTTGCGAGCTAATGACTGGTTACAAGAAGCTATTCCTGGTGTGCAATTGGATGCAGCTGTCAGCCGAAATCTGGAATCAGGTTTAGAGGTTTTCCAGACAGATATTAGCAACAAGGTTCTTCTACAAAATGTAGTCCTTGCTTTAGGCGCTAATACAGTTCCTAATTACGAAGAAGTGCTTAATAAACTGGTTGAAAAACTTCCAAAAGGACACCGTTTAATCTTAGTGACTCCGTATGATGGACGAGTTGCTGGAGATGAAAATAGCGATCTAGTAAAAACTCGGCAGTACCAATTGGAATTGGCGAAGAAATATGATTATGTCTACGTAGCAGATTGGTATCAAGCAGCTATTGATAATCCTGCTATCTGGTATGGAACAGATTACGTTCACTTTGGCACTGAGGCACAAAGCATTGCTGCAGGTGGTCAATTATACGCTCAAACAATAAAAACTACACTTGATAAAGCTAATCAAGGTCCTGTTAAACCCTAATTAAATGATGAATATAAAGACCCGAGCTTCGGGTTCTTTATATATAATATATGAAAGCGCTTACCTTATTTTTACAAGCTTCTGTGAAAATATGTAAATGAATCTATGTGAAATGAAATTATTATAAAAGATTAAATTCACAAAGAAATAGCGAAGTCCCCAGCTATAAACAGATATTGATAAGATTTTCACAAACAATAATAAAAAAGTTTGTGAAATGTAAGCGAAAGTGTTTACAAAGGAAAGTAAATGGGTTATAATAAACTTGTGAAAAAATTAACAAAGGATAAATTCCTTGAAAGCTATGGAGGAAAATATGGCTGATAAAAAAACTGTGTCACCTGAGGAAAAGAAACTTGCAGCTGAAAAGCATGTAGATGAGCTAGTACAAAAGGCCTTGGTTGCTCTTGAAGAAATGCGCAAATTGGACCAAGAACAAGTCGACTACATCGTAGCTAAAGCTTCTGTTGCAGCACTTGATGCCCATGGAGAATTGGCGCTTCATGCTTATGAAGAAACAGGTCGTGGGGTCTTTGAAGATAAGGCAACAAAAAACCTATTCGCCTGTGAACACGTGGTAAACAACATGCGTCACACGAAGACTGTTGGTGTTATCGAAGAAGATGATGTAACAGGTTTAACTTTGATTGCTGAGCCGGTTGGTGTTGTCTGCGGGATTACTCCTACAACAAACCCAACTTCAACTGCAATCTTTAAGTCTTTGATTTCATTGAAGACTCGTAACCCAATTGTCTTTGCTTTCCACCCATCTGCTCAAGAATCATCTGCTCATGCAGCTCAAATCGTTCGTGATGCAGCAATCGCAGCGGGCGCTCCTGAAAACTGTATTCAATGGATTACGCAACCGTCTATGGAAGCAACTAGCGCTCTTATGAACCATGAAGGAGTGGCAACAATCCTTGCAACTGGTGGTAATGCAATGGTGAAGGCTGCGTATTCATGTGGAAAACCTGCCCTTGGGGTAGGTGCCGGAAACGTACCAGCTTATGTTGAAAAATCAGCGAATATCCGTCAGGCGGCTCATGATATCGTTATGTCTAAGTCCTTTGATAATGGTATGGTCTGTGCATCTGAGCAAGCTGTTATCATTGACAAAGAAATTTACGATGAGTTTGTAGAAGAATTCAAGTCTTACCACACTTACTTTGTAAACAAAAAAGAAAAAGCTCTTCTTGAAGAATTCTGTTTCGGTGTAAAAGCTAACAGTAAGAACTGTGCTGGTGCGAAGCTTAATGCAGATATCGTAGGTAAGCCAGCAGCTTGGATTGCAGAACAAGCAGGATTTACAGTTCCAGAAGGAACCAATATCCTTGCTGCAGAATGTAAAGAAGTTGGCGAAAAAGAGCCGTTAACTCGTGAAAAATTATCTCCAGTTATCGCAGTTTTGAAATCTGATAGCCGTGAAGACGGAATTAACAAGGCTCGCCAAATGGTTGAATTTAACGGTCTTGGTCACTCAGCTGCCATCCATACTGCAGATGAAGAATTGACTAAAGAATTTGGTAAAGCAGTTAAAGCTATTCGTGTTATCTGTAACTCACCTTCTACTTTCGGTGGTATCGGGG
>ERZ773008.2054-NODE-2054-length-13530-cov-14.069239_pt1 | contig 13530 bp, 19 predicted proteins | sample MGYA00580664_ERZ773008 | MGnify/ENA primary metagenome ERZ773008 (study PRJEB29015, sample SAMEA2738016) | human oral metagenome | biome: human oral; feature: human-associated habitat; material: dental | place: China | collected 2048 ... | reverse complement strand
CGCTTTGGTCAGGATGCACGATAAACACGATTTCGTAATGACGCATGTTATCTCCCTTACGGTTGGTTAAAAACAGCCATCCGCCATGCGGTGCGGACAGCAAGGTTGCAAAACGCGTCATTCTAACCAATCTTCGCTTGAAAAGCAAGCGTTTTTCTGCGCTGTCAAAAGCAGCCTGCACTTTTGCATTTTACGCTGCACGGCAAAGTCGGTACAATTTGTGTTCGATTTTCGCATTTGACAAGGATATTTTATGGCACAGCACCATTCTCTGATTATTTTGGGCTCCGGGCCTGCCGGTTATTCCGCTGCGGTTTATGCGGCTCGGGCGAATCTGCGTCCCGTCATCATTACCGGTATGGCGCAGGGCGGCCAGCTGATGACCACCACCGAAGTGGACAACTACCCTGCTTTTGCCGACGGCGTTCAGGGGCCTGAATTGATGGAACATTTCCTGAAACACGCCGAACGTTTCGGCACGGAAATCGTGTTCGACCAAATCCACACGGCCGATTTGCAGAACCGCCCGTTCACGCTCAAAGGCGACATGGGCGAATATACCTGTGATGCGCTGATTATCGCCACGGGTGCTTCTGCCAAATATTTGGGACTGCCCAGCGAAGAACAGTTTGCCGGGCGCGGTGTATCGGCATGTGCGACTTGCGACGGCTTTTTCTATAAGGGACAGGATGTGGCCGTGGTAGGCGGCGGCAATACGGCGGTGGAAGAAGCACTGTATCTGGCCAATATCGCCAAAACCGTTACGCTGATTCACCGCCGCGACACGTTCCGTGCGGAAAAAATCATGGTGGAAAAACTGATGAAGCGCGTGGAAGAAGGCAAAATCGTGCTGAAAACTAATACACAAGTTGATGAAATTCTGGGCAACGACGCGGGTGTGACGGGCGTGCACCTGCGCGCGAATGACGGACAGTTGTCGGAAATTACGGTGAGCGGCGTGTTTATCGCCATCGGCCACCAGCCGAATACTGCGCTGTTCAAAGGCCAGCTGGATATGGACAGCACGGGTTACTTGATTACGCGCGGCGGCAACGACGGCAATGTCGGCGCCACCAATATTGAAGGCGTGTGGGCGGCCGGCGACGTGAAAGACCATGTGTACCGCCAAGCAATTACCAGCGCGGCCAGCGGCTGCCAAGCGGCTTTGGACGCGGAACGCTGGCTGGATAGTTTGGCACGGTAACGACAAAACGGGTGCAGGCTGCTTTTCGATGATGAAAAAGCAGCCTGCATTTTTATAGCGGATTAAAATCACAATGCTACGGCGTTGGCTCGCCGCCTTGTCTCATTTTTATTTTAATCCGCTATATTTGTAACGTGCAGGCTGCTTTTTTGATGGGCTGAAACCGGTGCTGCGGGCAACCAACCGGCAGCGTGGGTATGGCGGCGCAACGCCATGCACCCGTTCGGTATGCGCCTGCTTTTCATGGCAACTACAAACGGGTACAGGCTGCTTTTTCAGTTCCAAAAGCAGCCTGCACTTTATGGGCGCAACACATCAAGTGGCCGCGGCCAGCGTTATCCACATCAGCGCCAGATAGCGTAAAAATTTGCCCAGAATCAGAAAGCACAGGCTTTGCCGCCAATTCAGCCGCAGCCAGCCGGCGGCAAACGGCAGCGCGTCGCCGAGCAGCGGCAGCCACGACAACAGCAATACGGGTGCACCCCAACGCCGGCAATATTGCACGGTTTTTTCGGAGAAGCGGTGGCGGATTTTTTCGGGCAGCAGTCTGCCAAGCCCATACGAGAGCATGCCGCCCAAACTGTTGCCCAGCGTTGCCACTGCCAGCGCCTGCCATGCCAACGCGGGATTGCGCCACAGCACGGCCACCAAAACCGCATCGGAAGTGCCGGGCAGCAGCGTGGCGGACGTGAAGGCGGAAACGAAGAGCGCAGATAAGGATACGGTGTCGCCCATTTCAACCGCCGTTGCGCCGTGCCGGCCTAAACATCTAAATCCGCCTTGTCACCTTCCGCTTCCATCCATGCGCGGCGTGCGGCGGCTTCGCCCTTGCCCATAAGTTTCAGGAACACGTTTTCGGTATCGCCCGCCATGTGTTCGGGGATACGCGCTTGAAGCAGCCTGCGCGTGTCGGGATGCAGCGTGGTGTCTTTGAGCTGGTCAGGGTTCATTTCGCCCAAGCCTTTGAAGCGGCTGATGGAATATGCCGTTTCACGCACGTTTTCCTGTTTCAGGCGCTCAAGGATGGCGTTGAGTTCGGCTTCGTCCAGAGCGTAAAACTTGCGGGCGGGCTTGGATTTGCCCTGCGCGTTCACATCCACGCGGAACAGCGGCGGCTGGGCGACATAAATATGCCCGTTAGCAACAAGTTTGGGGAAATGGCGGTAAAACAGCGTGAGCAGCAGCACTTGGATGTGCGAGCCGTCCACGTCCGCATCCGACAGAATGGCGATTTTGCCGTAGCGCAGGCCGCCCAAATCCACATCGTCGTCCGCGCCGTGCGGGTCCACGCCGATAGCCACCGAAATATCGTGAATTTCGGCATTGCCGAAAAGCTGGTCGCGGTGCACTTCAAAGCTGTTGAGCACTTTGCCGCGCAGGGGCAGGATGGCTTGGTAACTCTTGTCGCGCGCCAGTTTGGCCGAGCCGCCCGCGCTGTCGCCTTCCACCAAGAACAGTTCGTTTTCGCGGATGTCTTCGCTTTCGCAGTCGGTCAGTTTGCCGGGCAGCACCGCCACGCCGCTGCCTTTTTTCTTCTCGATTTTTTTCACGGAACGCATCCGCGCCTGCGCCTGCTTAATCGCCAAATCCGCAATTTTTTTGCCGATTTCGGTGTTTTGGTTGAGCCACAGTTCCAAAGGGTCGCTGCACACGGCGGACACGAGTTTGAGCGCGTCGCGGTTGGTGAGCTTGTCTTTGGTCTGCCCTTGGAACTGCGGGTCGAGCACGCGGGCGGAGAGCACGAAGGCGGCGCGGGAGAACACGTCGTCGCTGTTGATTTTCACGCCGCGCGGCAACAGGTTGTGGTGGGCGATGAAGTTGTTCACCGCATTAAATGCAGCCTGCTTCAAGCCCGCTTCGTGCGTACCACCCAAGGGCGTGGGAATCAGATTGACATAGCTTTCGTTGGCGCAGCTGCCCTCTTCCAGCCAAGTGAGCGCAAACGCCGCGCCTTCGCCCGCGCGGAAATCGTCGTGGCTGCCGGAAATATAGTTTTCGGCAGCAAACACGGGCACGGCTTCCTGCGCGTTTTCCAGTAAATCCGCCAGATAGCTTTGCAGGCCTTGCGGATAGTGCCAGGTTTGGGTAACGGGGTGTGCAGGCTGCCCTTTGACATGGCGCGTGAGCGACACGGTAACGCCTTGCAACAGCACGGCTTTGGCGCGCAGCAAGCGTTCCAGTTCGGGAATGCTGTAGGTGGGGCTTTCAAAATATTTCGGGTTCGGATAAACGCGCACTTCGGTGCCGGTGTCGCGCACGGCGCATTTGCCGATTTGTGCCAGCGGCTCGACCACATAACCGTCCGCAAACACAATGCGGGAAACCTGCCCGTCGCGCTTCACGGTCACTTCCAGCCGCGAAGAGAGCGCGTTGGTCACGGACACGCCCACGCCGTGCAGTCCGCCCGAAAAGGCATACGCGCCGCCGCCCGATTTTTTGTCGAACTTGCCGCCGGCGTGAAGCTGCGTGAACACGAGTTCCACCACGGGAATCTGCTCCACGGGGTGCAGGCCTGTGGGAATGCCGCGCCCGTTATCGCGCACGGAAAGCGAGCCGTCCTCATGGATTTCCACGTCAATCCGCGTGGCAAAACCGCCCAAGGCTTCGTCTGCTGCGTTATCGATAACTTCCTGGCAGATGTGGGTGGGGCTGTCGGTGCGGGTGTACATGCCCGGCCGTTCTTTGACCGGGTCGAGTCCTTTGAGAACTTGGATGCTGGATTCTGAATAAGCTGCGGCTGGCTTCATAGGTAAAACATTATCAAAAAGAAGGCAGATTGTAACAAAAAAGCAGTGCAGGCTGCTTTTTGCGTACGGAAAGCAGCCTGCACTCGTATTGGCGGTGCAACAAGCGGTTTATTTGTCCAAACCGAATTCTTTGTGCAACACGCGCGTTGCCAATTCCATGTATTTTTCGTCAATCAACACGGATACTTTGATTTCGGAAGTGGAAATCATCTGGATATTGATGTTTTCCGCCGCCAATGCGCGGAACATTTTCGATGCCACGCCCACGTGCGAACGCATGCCCAAGCCTACGATGGAAACTTTGCACACCGAATCGTCGCCGCTCACTTCAATCGCACCCAAGCTGTCTTTCAGACTGTTCAGTAGTTCCAAAGTCGGCTTGCAGTCGCCGCGCGGCACGGTGAATGAAAAGTCGGTCGTGCCCGCGCTGCCCACGTTTTGGATAATCATATCCACATCAACGTTCGCATCGGCCACCGCGCCCAAAATTTGGAATGCAATGCCCGGTTTGTCCGGCACGCCGCGCACATTGATACGCGCTTGGTTTTTGTCGAATGCAATTCCTGAAACAACCGCTTTTTCCATATTTCCATCTTCCTCAAAAGTAATCAAAGTTCCATCGCCGCCCTCTTGCAGGCTGCTTAAGACGCGCAAACGCACTTTATATTTGCCGGCGAATTCCACCGAGCGGATTTGCAGCACCTTGCTGCCCAAGCTCGCCAATTCCAGCATTTCTTCGAAAGTGATGCTGTTCATGCGTTTGGCTTCCGGCACGACGCGCGGGTCGGTCGTGTACACGCCGTCCACATCGGTATAAATCTGGCATTCGTCCGCTTTCAAAGCCGCCGCCAGCGCAACCGCCGACGTATCGGAACCACCGCGTCCCAAAGTGGAAATGTCGCCGTTGGCGGTAACGCCTTGGAAACCGGCCACAATCACCACTTTGCCCGCTTTCAAATCGGCCATCATTTTATCGTTGTCGATTTCTTCAATCCGCGCTTTGGTGTGCGCCGTGTCGGTTTTCACCGCCACCTGCCAGCCGGTGTAGCTTTTGGCATCCACGCCGATATTTTTCAGTGCCATTGCCAAAAGGCCGATGGTCACCTGCTCGCCCGTTGCCAGCACCACGTCCAATTCGCGCGGGTCGGGGAATTCCTGCATTTCGTGTGCCAATGCCACCAAGCGGTTAGTCTCGCCGCTCATCGCCGACACCACGACAACCACGTCGTGCCCTTCTGCGCGTGCTTTGGCCACGCGGTTGGCCACATTTTTAATACGCTCTGCCGAACCGACCGAAGTACCGCCGTATTTTTGTACAATCAACGCCATGATGATTTCCTGTGTTAGTGTAAGACCGTTGAACAATAAAACGCGCGGATTATAGCACATCCGCCGATGGCGCGTGGGCAACTTAATGCGCCCTTTGCCGTGCCGATTGGCAGGCGTTTGACGAATGTTGCGTTCTTATCTATAATCTGCAGTCTTTTGTTGGGGTTGGTAGCTCAGGGGTTAGAGCAGGGGACTCATAATCCCTTGGTCGTGGGTTCGAAACCCACCCGACCCACCATATTTTCCATAATCTAAACAATCAATTAGATTATCATCTTTTGTTTCGGCAGTTTTGGGGTGTGTCTGATTTGTGTCTTTACACAATGCCATTTCGTCAATCAGGCCGGCATGCTTGGCTAAGTGTTCCGGCGCCAGATGGGCATATCTCTGCACCATTTCAATGCTCTCCCAACCGCCCATTTCCTGCAAAATATTGAGCGGGACCCCCTTCTGCACCAGCCAGCTTGCCCAAGTATGCCGCAGGTCGTGCCAGCGGCAATCACAGATACCGGCTTTAGCAAGGGCATTTTTCCAAATACGCGAACTGATATATTTCAATCGTTGTCCGCGCGAATGAGTAAACACGTATTCTTCGTGTTTACCCATCTGCTTTTGAATGACGGACAGTGCGGTTTGGTTAAGTGCAATACCGATCGCCCTGCCCGACTTGCTGTCTTCCGCTTCTACCCATGCCACACCACGCTGCAAATCCAACTGCCGCCAGCTCAGATTCAATACGTTGCGCTGTCGCAGACCCGTTGCAAGGCTGAATACGGCCATATCCGCCATATACTCCGGCAGTGCGGCAACCAACCGTTTTGCTTCGTCAGGCGTCAGCCAGCGTATGCGCCGCTTGGGTTCTCGGTGTAACGTCAGCTTCGGTGCTTTGTCCAACCACAACCATTCGTTGGCTGCTTTGTTGAGAATGGCACGGACAAGGGCGATATAGCGGTTTTTTGTAGCATTCGCTTTACCCTGCTTGATTTTTTCGATACTGCCCATCACAAACTCACGGGTGAGTTCGTGCAAGTAGTAACCGTTAAAAACCGAAAGGCCGCGCAAACGAACAATATCGCTCTGTATGCTTTTTTTGTCTTTTTTCTCATGAAGCCAGCGCAGTGCGGCTTCTTCCCAAAGTCTTTTGGGCATTTCTCCGACTTTGGCCTGCTGCCACAATTCGTGTTTCAGCTTGTCGTGCAGCCTTTGGGCTTCCTGCTGGTTTTTAGTGCCAGCAGACTGTCTAATTCGGCTGCCGCTTTCCGTCCAGATATCGATGTACCAGACATTATTGCGTTTATAGATGGGCATTTCTGTTTACTCCTGCGTTCAGATAATGCCTGCATGGTCTCATTCTCTGATGATGCCAGCAGTGCGTCAAGATGCTGTTTCCGGATAACGAAATGCCGCCCGATTTTGGCGGCGGTGATTTTGCCCTGCCGTATCATTTCCCGCACCGTTTCAGGGTGCAGTTTGAGATAGGCGGCGGCTTCGGAGACGGTGTAGGTTTCGGGCATTATTTAATCCTTCCATTTAGATATCACAAGAAAATAAATGATATTGAACAGCATCAGGAGATTGATAAGCCCGAACAGGCTGATAATTACGATATTTTCCATTGTTTGCTCCCTACCTTTGCACCGTTTCAAATACCGTAAACGGTGCGTGTTCAATCAAAAGTTCCAGCCGCCGGATGATTTCGTGCCGTCTGGCTTTGGCTTCGAGCAGCAGGTAGTGCTGCGGCGAAACAAAAAAATACAGGCAGCAATACCTGCCTGTATCAGTTACCAGCGGAAACATCCTGAAATGGGGATACTGCCGCTGTGCATCGGGGACGAAGTTAGGATTGACTTTTACGGTGGCAATGATGGTTTTTTTGTCAGCAAACATTGGAATGCCACCTTATTTGAACAGTACGGCAAATAGGGTCAAAAGGACGACCTGTACTACTAAAAATACACACCCGAAAAGCAGTAGGGATTTTTTCAAGTTACTGATAAACATTTGCTGCTCGTTTTGGTTTTGATTTCTAATTTTGACCGCAACAGAGCCTAATAGTTTGTTTTCCATACTTTCCAAATAATCGCTATTCGCTTTGAGTACGGTATTCACAATCTGCTGCTGTTGTTTGGCCAGGTTTTCGGCGGCTTGGCACACTTCCTGCGCCTGCATTTTGAAGTCGGCAAGAAAGATGTCCTGCTGTTCGTCCTGCCTGCGCGTGAGCTCGGCGATGTAGGCCTGCATATCGCGTTTTTGGATAACGAGCACTGCCATAATCGGATCGTCCGCGCTGACTTTGACGCCGGTTACGGCAAACACTTCCGTCTGCAACTGCGCCAGTTCGCTTTCAGGCTGCCATGCAGTGACTGAGGCTGTACCTCCACTGCCGGAACCTGCGGCATCGGTAGCACGCATTTTTAGGCAGCCTGAACGATTAGGATGTATCAAACTATGCATCGGCATGGTTGGCTCCGATAGGCAGTCCTGACAGTTGGGTAAATAGTTCGTCTTTCACCCGTTTCAAACGGGAACGTGCGGCGAGTTTGAACAAATCGGGTGATTCCTGTGCTTCCTTGAAGGTCAGGTTATTCGCCGTCATAAGTTCGATGTCTTTACCGAAAGTGTCGGGTGCGCGGTTGGGAATGTGTACAATACCCAGAATTTGTCGTTTAAAATTTTGGTAGGCCTTGAAATTGATAAATTTCTTGCCGTTCTCTTCCACTTCGCCTTTAAAGTCATTCAACCATACTACGGCTTCGGCACGGGTAGCCGTTAACGTTTGCGACAAACCGATAAGGCAGTCGTCCAATGCCTGCCCCCCGTTGACGGGAATGTGCATCACCACGCGCACGCCGTTGTCTTCCAGCATCTGTACCAAATCCGCTTCAGCCAGATACGCCATTAACGGAACAAACGTAGCCGCACCGTTATCCAATACGCCGATGCCGTCCAGCTCTACCAATTGCTCAATCATTTCGTCGAACTTACGCACGTTGATGGTATTGTGTTCGGTCAGGATATTGACGGTTTGTGCTTTAAGCGCGGCAATACGGCTGAATGTTGGGTTTACGGGGTCGGTGTCGAAACAGTAAAGCGGATCATGGCAAGTTTCCTGTAGGTATTGCGCCAGAATACTGGCACAAAACGACTTACCCACGCCGCCCTTACCCTGAACGACAAAATGTACTTCTTTCATATCAAAAACCTCTCTGTATCAAAATGTTTATTCACACGAGAAAAACCACTTTGGATCCGGAAATGGTTTTTACACTGGGAACAAAAAAGCCGTATCCGATATGCCCATCAGATACGGCATAAAGCTGTGTCAGGAGTACACAGGATAAAATTATTTGGACTTGCCATAGAACACAAGTTTTAAGAAGAAGCTGCATACAAACATGAAAACAGTAAAAAACAGAAGAATCAGCCATGGTATAGATTGGTTTCTTTCAAACCACTCCTGACGCTCCTGCTTAACGGTTTCTTCATGAATCTGTTTTTTAACCAGTTCAGCTTGCTGTAAAACGGCAGGATTACTGGATGTTTCTGCCTGTTTCAATAGTGTTATACGTTCTTGTGCGATTCGGGTTTTGTCTGCAATTTCTTCATCCTGTGTTTTGGATGTGGCGCAGGAATAGGCAATGGCAGCAACAATAATAAGTAAAATCAAATTTTTCATATACATCCTTTTGTTCGTAGGCTGCCTGAAATCAGCAGCCTACGCCCAAGCTTTACGGCTTCACATCCACCCATTTGCCGCCCTGTTTGGGGTCGCCCTGATAGCGCACCGTATCACCGGAACGCGACATACTATTGCCGTGGTAGTCATTGCAATAGGACGGTTTTTGATTCAGGATGACGCGCCGTTGAACGTCTTCGCAAACCTCGCGCTCTTTGTTGCGCATCATTGTGCCGGGAGTCTTATGGCATTGGCGCACGGTAATCGTACGCTTCATCACACGGTTCAGTTCCCTGGCATCGCAACGGCCCGCCCCGTTGGCAATCGCACGTTTCAGTTCGGCCATTCCGGGGTTATTGGCGGGACAAAGGTTCAAAAAGTTTAACCGGCCGCGAATCGTGTCGCTTAAATATTTATGGCTGATCGAGAAATAGCGGTTGAGTGACGGCGTACATTCACCCGGGCGCGTACCGCTGGACAAGCATAAAATCGCTTCACAGGCGAGTTTGGCGTCGCCGCTCAATCCGCCTTCCGCTGCGGCAATGGTCGGTGCCAGCAGTGAGGCAGCCAGCAAAGTCAGTATTTTGGTCTTCATGGAAAAACTCCTTATTGGTGGGAAAATGGAAAAACGGGGGACATCTTTAAACCGCGCGTAGCGGCAAAAAAGCAGCCTGCACGTTGAAGGTTTGATGTGCAGGCTGCAGAAAAGAAAGGGTATCCTTCTGCGTTTCACAATGTTTCCGGCTTTCCACGGCCGCCACAATGATTGGGTTTTCCACCACCCTGCCGCTGTGCAGGGATACCCTGTAAAGAAACAATTTGATATTGTCAGGCAGCCTGCACCCCATACTTCCGCCGCGAATAGGCGGTTGCAGGCTGCTTGACGAGCCGTACGGTGAAGTAGCCTGTGCCGCTGTCTTCCAGCACCACCAAACCGCGCCTTTTCGCGGCAGCAGCGCAACGCCGTTTGGCTTTGTCTTCATGCGCGAAATGCGATACCGTGATAAATGAGCTGTAGGCCAATACCGAGAGCAGCCGCTCTTCGTCCCAGCGGCGGGTGTAACGATGTGCCATGAAATGCTCCTTGAACGGTTGTCCACAGATTTTGTGGACAAGGGTTGGAAAAAGGCGACAAGGCCGTGAATTTGAAACGGAAATGCCGCCGCATAAAATTAGGGCAGATTTGAAACATCGGTTAGTTTTCGGGCTATCTTTACCATTCTGCTTCCCACTATTCCCGAATAAACTTAATTAATGGTTCCGCCTCTTTCGGGTATCGCGTTGCAAACCGTTTCAAACCGTCGTTAATCAAAACATCGCGCACAAACTCGTTCGGATTGTCCGAGCAAGGCAGGTTGTGCAGTACATCGGACAGTGCACCAATCACTTCAAGATTATGTTGTGCCGTTTCGTTGTCCGGCTGCCCGCTGCGGTAAACCGACAGGTTGCGGATAACCAGCAGAGATTGTTGTGCCAACGACAAATAATATTGATAAACCGAATTATCAGACATTTCAAACTTTCAAAAACCCACACAAAGAAACCTGCTCCACCCTTCAAACAACAAAAGCAAAAAAAAGCAAAACAGGCTTGATTTTGTAGATTTGCACTTTCAGGCTGCCTGATGTATTGCGGCAGCCTGAAAACGCGGAAAACCGTCCGAAGACGGTACGCAGGCTGTGTTGTGCCAAAGACGCAACAGGGAAACTGCGCTGGGGGCTTGTCCGCAGATTATCGCCCCCGCATCGGGGATACGCCCCGATTGAAAAGATACGTCCGACTACCGCCTGTCCACGGACGCAAACGCGCTACCCGTATGCACGGCATTGTGTTTCGGCAGGCCGGATGCTGCCTGCAACCATTGATACGTCTTCACCGAAGCGGCTTTGCTTCGGGTGGTTGCTGCGTGCGCCAGGTTGTTAAAGAACAGGTACATCTTAATGATGAGCGGAATATTAGAGTTCTAATTATTAATTGTCAATTAGTATTTTGATTTTTTGCTAATGTTATTTTGTAAAGTGTTAAATTTAAGCAACAAATTCACAACAAAAAGCAGCCTGCACTCTAAAAGGTGCAGGCTGCTTTTTAGACAATAGCTTGACTGCTGCCTAATTATGTGTAAAAATACACACCAATAACAAGGCGGCCAATATGAAAAGTAGCGAACTTATCCGGAAAATAGAAGCAGACGGTTGGTATCTTGTTGCCACACGCGGCAGCCACCATCAGTTCAAGCACCCGACCAAGTCGGGACGCGTAACCATACCCCACCCTAAAAAAGATTTGCCGCAAGGCACAGTCCGCAATATTTTGAAACAGGCAGGCTTACTATGAATTTACCCATCATCATCCATAAAGACGAAAATACGGGCTACGGCGTAACCGTACCCGATTTGGCAGGCTGCTTTTCTTATGGCGATACGCTGGACGAAGCCATCGCCAATGCCCATGAAGCAGCGTTATTCCATATTGACGGCATGATTGCGGATAACGGCTTCCAACCCATCACGCCAAGCAGCCTTGCCCAAATCCAGCAAGACAATCCCACCGCCATTTTAGCCGTCATCAGCTTGGACGAAGCCCAATTTACCAAACAAGTCCGCTTCAATGTCAGTTGGAACGAATACCTACTCAACCGCGTGGACGAATATGTTGCCGCCCACCACGACACCCGCAGCGGTTTTCTTGCCAAAGCAGCGATTGCCGCGCTGGAACGCCCGAATCCATAACCGTAAAAAAGGCAGCCTGAAAACCAAATTCGGTTTTCAGGCTGCTTTTGCTGTCGTACTGCTTATCCGGCAATCGCCGCAATGCCCTTGTTTTTCACAATCGTCAGCAGCTTCAATGCCGTGCCGCTTGGCTTTTTCACGCCGCGCTCCCAGTCGGAAACCTGGTTTTTGCTGATATTCAGATGAATGGCAAAAGCCGCCTGGGTCAAATCCTCCTTCTCGCGGATGGCGCGGATTTGCTCGCCACTGAGTGGCTCTACCTTGGTCAGGCAAGCTTTGTCGAAATAGCGCATTTTTTCATCGGATAACAAGCCGATTTCGTGCGCGTCCTGCATCATTTCATGGATGGCTTCCATTGCTTCACTTTTGTATTTCATGGCTAATCTCCATTAAAGTACCCTGTTTCAAAAACAAGGCAAGCTCGTCATCGGTATAGTTTAAATAAACAGCCGCAGCGGTTTTGTAGGTGGATAGTTCGCTTTGGTCTATATTGTCGCGGTCTGATTTGGCAAAGGCATACACAAAAAACGCACGCTCACCCTGCCGGAACAAAACCACACTGCGGAAACCGCCGCTTTTTCCCTGCCCTTTTCGGGCAATCCGCTGCTTAATCACGCCGCCGCCCAAATCGGCATCTATCAATCCGCGTTCGGCACGGGAGACGGCTTCACGCAAATCGTCATCACCGATATTCTGCTTATCGGCAAAGCGTGCAAACCATCTGTTGGCAAAAATCCGCATAACTATCCTTTGAAATCATGCTTAGCATGATAACACAAAACAAGCCGGCAATGCAAAAAGCAGCCTGCACTTTCGAATTTGGTGTGCAGGCTGCTTTTTCCGTCTAAATGTTAAAAGAATTGCCCCCTCCGCGCCATATTACACGCCCAAGCACTACATCACCAATATTTGCGGAAATATCCGAATACCGTGTTTTATCCAAGTTATCACTGCGGTATATCCATTTTTGGTCTGCACCCATAATCGCACGCCGGATAATAACCGAGCCACTGGCACGCTTAATCACAAAAATAGCATTTTCATGCAAAGAGGTTTCCAAGCGGTTAAACACTACATCATCAAAAATCGTTATAGTGGGCGACATACTTTCATCGGCAGCCTGGATAAACTCAATATACTCCATGTCCCAGTGTTGTTTTTGTATATATTTGATTTTCAATGCAGAATTACTATCTACTGTACCGATATAATCGTTGATTTGTTCTATTCTGTCGTTTTTCTGAAAGTTTTGTGGTGGATTTTTTCCATATAGTAACCATTCTGGTGATACGCCCAAGGCAGCAGCTAAATCTACAATTTTTCCTGACCCTTGATTAAGACCCAATTCTATCTGCGCTACCGTACCCTGACTGACTTTTGCTCGTTTTGCCAACGCCGCTTGACTTAATTCCAACTCCAACCGTCTCGTCTTTACCCTATCTGCAAAGCTCCCACTCATGTAATCAACTCTCTATTTAAAAATAAGCAGTCTAATCAATCGAACAATTATTTTTATACTTGCAAAGAATTAGATTGCTAATATAAAATAGCTAATTAATCCTTGACGAGCGGAATTTCTAAATGGACTGGTCGATTATCATTCAAAACCTACAAGATGCTGGCTACTCGCAAAAGCAGATAGCCAAAATTTGCGGTTGTACACAAGGTTTGATTTCACAAGTGAAAAACAAACAGATTAAAAATGTGTCCTACTCTATCGGACTGGGTTTAACCAAACTGAACGAGCAGGTAGAAAGAGCACAAAATAACAGCAACCAATCAAGTTAATCATGTACACCACCGCCACCCTGACAACCCTGATAGACAGCCGAGGCAACGGCTTCA
>ERZ773008.2052-NODE-2052-length-13544-cov-3.171102_pt1 | contig 13544 bp, 13 predicted proteins | sample MGYA00580664_ERZ773008 | MGnify/ENA primary metagenome ERZ773008 (study PRJEB29015, sample SAMEA2738016) | human oral metagenome | biome: human oral; feature: human-associated habitat; material: dental | place: China | collected 2048 ... | reverse complement strand
GAATGTTGCCATACTTGCTGCAAGTTTGGCAGCACTGTTCCAGCAGTACCAAAGGTAATCAAAGAGCTTTGAGCACCTCACGCAAAAATAAAATCCGAGAAGCACGTGCGTACTTCTCGGATTTTGAAAATGAAACTAAACCACTAAGAAAAGCCAAGCTGCCTTAAAGCAGGGCTGCCTTATACTTACTCGTCCTCTTCTAAAGCAGCCGCAATCTCGTCGGTAACGTTCATGGTGCTGTAGACGTTCTGAACGTCATCGAGTTCATCGAGCTTGTCAAGCAGACGCTGAACCTTCTTGGCATCGGAAACGGACACATCGGTTGGGGTGGTTGGAACCATCGTAAGCTCGGAACCCTTTACCTCGATGCCCTGAGCCTCGAGACCCTTTTGGACGTCCTGCATCTTGTCGTAGGCAGTCCACACAATCCACTGCTCGCCGGCATCTTCGTAATCTTCGCCGCCGGCCTCACAGTGGTTTTAACACTGTATATAAGGTCGCAACCTAAAGTCGTCTATCTCCGCTAATCCCGCTAGCGGCTGATCCAACCTTTTTCAGACTTGACCATCACCCATTCTGCATTCATATTCAAACCCTCGCCTTTGCGGGCTGGCTTACCAATGATAGTATTTTCTCCAAGTGAAATGACGATCTTCTGAAACTCCATACCGACCAACCCAGGACAATTCTCCTCCCAGAATTTATCACGCCTCGGCAGTACAGCCTTGCGAATAACAGCAGCTTCCTGGGTTAGCGTTTCGTACTCTTCCTTGCTCATTCCCGCTTTCCAAGGTGGCGTTTCAGATGGGACCTTGGATGCCCACAAAACCTCCTCTTCGATATCACTAACAAATTCCAGCTTGTACGAAAACTGAATTCTGTAGGCATCACCTTGAGGAATTCCATTGGTCTTTCTGATATTTGTTGGGCGCACCATCTTGCAAGCTGCCCACATTTGCCGAAGCTCTCCCTCGACATCTTTTGCTTCCGGCACGGATGGCCCCAAGCAACCGGACAACAAGGCCACAGCGGACAACACCAATCCGCCCAATACGGAATACTTCACTCACAACCTCCCGGATGAAAAATCTTGTCAAAGTTCTCGAATAAAGGCTCACAGGCCAGCTCAGAACACAACTGCGCAGAATCAACGCCCAGGGTCTTCGCGACCGCAATCAATTCCACGATGTCTAGGCGTCGTTCCCCACGCTCGTACTTCGAGACGTAGCTTTGCAGCTCGCCCAACTGTAGGGCAATATCCGTCTGGGTCAGGCCTTTGGCCTCTCGTAATTCAACTAAGCGTGCTCGCAAGAAGCCATAGCGAGACGCGTGCATGGGATTCGACATTCCGCGTACTGTCTAGCCTGAATTGGGTTATCCCAAAACGGGTTTCATCGCGTCTATCGTCTTCTTTTTCCATTCGTCCAGCAGATCGGCCCATCGCTGCATCATGATGGCTCGGTCCTTCAGGTAACCTGCGTGGTTGTAGGTGCGGCGTACGGCATTGGGCTCATCGTGGGCCAGTTGGCGTTCGCTCCAGTCAGGGGAAAGCCCATCTCGTTGAGCCGTGTGCTGCCCGTGGTGCGCGTGGCATGCGGGCTGAACTTACTCGCCCAACCCAAGGCCTTCAGCATCTGCCGGAACGATGCTGTCACCATTGGCTTTCTTCTGTCGTCCCGGTGGGGGAAGAGATGGGTTCGGTTGCCGGTGAGCGTGTGTAGGCTGCGCAGCAATGCAACGGCATGGGCAGGCAAGGGGATCAGGTGTTCCTTACGCTCCTTCATCCTCTGCGCGGGGATGCGCCATAACGCTTGATCCAAGTCGAACTCGCACCATTCAGCCTCGATCACTTCGGATGGACGGGCGAGGGTCAGCCACATGAGAAAGAACGCGGCCTGGATTTGGTAGTAACCGCCATGGCCTTCCACCGCGTTCAGCAGCGCGCCAACCTCCTCGAAAGATAAAGGCCGCTTGTGCTGGGTCTTGTTGGTAGGCAAGGCCTTGCGGACTGGATGGACCGGATCAACCTTGGCTCTGAGCGTGGAGACAGCAAACTCGAAGATGGCAGACATGGTGCGCTTCGCCTCGCACATCACGCTGTTGCCATTGTTGGTGTCCGCACGTCTCAAGATGTCCAACACATGCGCGGGCTCCACTTGGCGAACGGGTAACGCCCCTACATGGGGGAAAACAACGCGCTCCAGCATGTTCAACCGGCGTGCCTTGGTGACATCCTTCCAGTCCCGCAAAGCCACCCATTCGCGGGCAATGACCTCAAAGGTGTCGGAGTGCTCCAACCCCAGCTTGATGCGATCCAGGCGCTTTTGCTGTGCAGGATGCTTCCCCTGCTCTACCAACTTGCGAGCGACCTCCATAGCCTCTCTCGCTCCACGAAGGGGCAGCTTCGGATAGCTCCCAAGGGCTACGCGGTTCTCTTTGCCAAGAAGGCGGTACTTCCAGCGCCAGTGCTTGGCCCCGTTGGGCTTGACTTCCAGATAAAGCCCGTTGCCTGCAAAGAGTTTGTAGGGCTTGCTGGTGGGCTTGGCGGCGCGAAGGGCTGCATCACTGAGCCGCGCCGGGCCGAACTTTTTGGAGCATGAGAAACGGCTGCATCGCCAGCATCCATGCGGGTTTCGAGGTGGTTTGGGGGCATGATTTCTCCTGGGGAGGGAGCATGCACCGTGCGTGCCCCCTGTCATGCCCCCATATATGGAAAATGCCCCCGAACGATCTAGTTCACCGGCGAACAACTTTCCCTATATCTATCAATGGGTTAACCAACACCTTCGAACATTGGCGAGCCCTGAAGAACAGCTCTTCCTATTTAGACGTTGAACAAAAAGTTCATCACGTCGCCGTCCTTGACGACGTAGTCCTTGCCTTCGGCGCGCATTTTTCCGGCCTCTTTGGCGCCTTGCTCGCCCTGGTAGCGGATGAAGTCGTCGAAAGAAATGGTCTGGGCGCGGATGAAGCCGCGCTCGAAATCGCCGTGGATGACGCCCGCCGCTTGCGGGGCGGTGTCGCCGATGTGAATCGTCCAGGCGCGCACTTCCTTGACGCCGGCGGTGAAGTAGGTTTGCAGGCCCAGCAGGCGGAAAGCCGCGCGGATCAGCCGGTTCAGGCCCGGCTCGCTCTGGCCCATTTCTTCCAGGAAAAGCGCCTTGTCTTCGTCGCTCATGTCGGCCATGTCGGCTTCCATCTTGGCGCAGATGGCCACCACGGGGGCATTCTGGCTGGCGGCGTATTCCTGCAAGCGCGCCAGCAGCGGGTTGTTTTCAAAGCCGTCTTCGCTGACGTTGCCCACGAACATGGCGGGCTTGGCGGTGATGAGGCACAGGGGCTTGAGGCGCGCCTGGTCTTCGGGCGAGAGCGCCAGGGTGCGCACGGGGCGGCCTTCGTTCAGGGCGGCCTGCACCGGCTCCAGCAGCTTGAGCATGGCGGCGGCTTCCTTGTCGTTGCCGCTTTTGCTGGCTTTGGTGTAGCGCTGCACGGCTTTTTCGACCGTGCCCAGATCGGCCAGGCACAGCTCGGTCTGGATGACTTCGATGTCGGCAATGGGATCGACCTTGCCGGCCACGTGAACCACGTTGGCGTCTTCAAAGCAGCGCACCACGTTCACGATGGCGTCTGTCTCGCGGATGTGCGCCAGAAACTGGTTGCCCAGCCCTTCGCCCTGGCTCGCGCCGGCCACCAGCCCGGCGATGTCCACGAATTCGACGATGGCGGGCACCACGCGCTCGGGCTTGACCACCTCGGCCAGCTGTTTCAGGCGCGGGTCGGGCACTTCCACCACGCCGGTGTTGGGTTCGATGGTGCAAAACGGGTAGTTCTCGGCGGCAATGCCCGCCCGGGTCAGCGCGTTGAAAAGAGTGGACTTGCCCACGTTGGGCAGGCCCACGATGCCGCATTGGAGGCTCATGAGGGGTCCAGTAGAGGGGAAAAAGCGGGCATTCTAGGGGCGCGCCCCGCCGCAGACCCTGTGGCGGAAGGCCTGGCGCTCCTGCTTTTCGCCAGCCTGTCCGCAGGCTGGGAGCGGGCGGCGGGCGCACCGTGATATTTCGCTACTTTATCCATAGCATGAGGTCCTAGGGGAACGTGCGCAAAGCGGCATTTCGACCCCTCTGGATTTGCTCCTTTTTTGATATTTTCCAGGCAAACGGAGCGCACCAGAACTCGTTTCTTTGCTCTTTTCTGCCCTGCCCGCTGGCGCAAAAAAGCCGCCTGTTCCCATGCGGGCGAGGCGGCTGGCGGCGGAAAGAGGGCGCTCGGAGCGGGTTTTCTGAACAGGTTCTCAGGCTGCCTGAAGCGTTTGCCTGCCGTCCAGATAGGGTTGCAGCGCGGCGGGAATGCGGATGCTGCCGTCGGCCTGCTGGTGGTTTTCCAGCACGGCCACCAGCGCGCGGCCCACGGCCAGGCCGCTGCCGTTGAGGGTGTGCACGAGTTCGTTTTTGCCCTGCGCCGTTTTGAAGCGCGCTTGCAGGCGGCGCGCCTGAAAGGCCTCGCAGTTGCTGACGGAGGAGATTTCGCGGTAGGTGTTTTGCGCGGGCAGCCACACTTCCAGATCGAAGGTTTTGGCGCTGCCAAAGCCCATGTCGCCGGTGCACAGCAGCACCACGCGGTAGGGCAGCTCCAGCAGCTGGAGCACATGCTCGGCGTGGCCGACCATTTCTTCCAGCGCCTCATCGCTTTTTGCGGGGTGGGTGATTTGCACCATTTCCACTTTGTCGAACTGGTGCTGGCGGATCATGCCGCGCGTGTCGCGCCCGGCGCTGCCGGCTTCGGAGCGAAAGCACGGGCTGTGCGCGGTGAGTTTGAGGGGCAGGCTGGCTTCGGCCAGGATTTCGCCTTGCACGTAGTTGGTCAGCGGCACTTCGGCGGTGGGAATGAGGTACATCGGCTCGGCCTGGCCTTCTTGCCCGCCTTTTTGGGCGGCGAACAAGTCGGCCTCGAACTTGGGCAGCTGGCCGGTGCCGCGCAGCGCCCGGTCATTGACGATGTAGGGCGTGTAGCACTCGGTGTAGCCGTGCTGCTGCGTTTGCACGTCGAGCATGAATTGCGCCAGCGCCCGGTGCAGGCGGGCGGCGGGGCCGCGCAGAAAGGCAAAGCGCGCGCCGGAGAGCTTGGCGCCGGTTTCAAAGTCCAGCCCCAGCGGCGCGCCCAGGTCCACGTGGTCGCGCACGGCAAAGGCAAAGCGCGGCGGCTCGCCCCAGCGGCGCACTTCGAGGTTTTGCGTTTCGTCGGCGCCGACGGGCACGCTTTCATGCGGCAGGTTGGGCACGGCCAGCAGCAGCGCTTCCATTTGCTGCTGAATGGCGGCCAGGCGTTCGGCGGACTGCTCCAGCCCGCTTTTGAGGGCGGCCATTTGCGCCATCAGATCGTCGGCGCTTTCGCCTTTGGCCTTGCGCTGGCCGATTTGCTTGCTGGCGGCGTTGCGCTGCGCTTGCAGCTCTTCGGTGCGGGTCTGGATGGCTTTGCGCTCGGCTTCCAGCGCGCGGAAGGCCGCTTCGTCCAGAAAAGGCTGCGGGTTTTTGCGGGTGGCCAGGCGCTGGAGCACGCCCTCCAGGTCTTTGCGTAGGAGTTGGGGATCAAGCATGGAGCGCGATTGTAGGAAGGCGCTTGCCCGGCCCAGGCCCGCTGCCAGAGGCCCGCCGCGCCAGTTTCAGCCCGGTTTTCAGCCCCGTTGTCACCGGCCACCGCCAGGCTGCCCGCTGAAGGACATCAAAAACAGGAGCGAATCCAGGGGCGCCCAAAAGCTGGTCTGCGCTGGTTCCACTAGGACATCCAGCTATGGATAGAGGAGCGAAAAGCAGCCCGCTTCTGCTCATGTGCTGGCGCGCCCTGAGCCGCCTGAACCGCTCTTTTGGCGCCCCGCGCCAGGCATGAGGGCCTGCCCAGAGCGCCGCAGGGCCTGCTCTTTGGCCAGGGGAAAGCCGCCATACTTGCCCGCATGAAATTGGCCTCTTTCCACGACGGCTCGCGCGACGGGCAGCTCGCTGTCGTCTCGCGCGATCTGGGCAGCGCCTGCTACGCCAGCGGCATTGCCGCCACTTTACAGCAGGCGCTGCAAGACTGGAACTTCATCGCTCCGCAGTTGCAAACGCTGTCTGACGCGCTCAACAGCGGCCATGCCCGTCACGCCTTTGCCTTCGACCCCGCCCTGTGTCTGGCCCCGCTGCCGCGCGCCTTTCAGTGGGCGCTGGCAAGCTGCGCGCCAGAGGAGGGCGCGCCGCCAGGCCACGCGCCAGACGGCGCCGCTCCCGCTCTCTTTCTGGCTGCGGGCGATACCTTGCGCGGCCCTTGCGGCCCTCTGCCCGCCCTGCCCGGCGCGCTGGACTTTGAGCCGCAGCTGGCCGCCATCGTGGCCGATGCGCCCCGCGCCGCCACCGCCGATCAGGGGCAGGACGCCATTCGCCTGCTTGCGCTGGCCTGCCCCTTGCGCCTGCGCGAAGCGCCCTGGGCCGATAGCTGCCCTGCCACCGCTTTCGCCCCCGTTGCCCTCACGCCCGATGAACTCGGCCCCGCCTGGCAGGCGGGCGTGGCCAGCCTCACTCTCCAGGCCAGCCTGAACGGGCGCAAAACCGGCCTGCTCGATACCCGCCGCGCCTGGCCGCTGGGCCAGCTGGCCGCCGCCTGCGCTCGCACCCGCGCGCTGACGGCCGGCAGCCTGCTGGGCGCAGGCCCCACGCCTGCCGCCTCCGGCCACTCCAGCATTCAGCAGCGCCGCGCCAGCGGCCTGCAAGCTGCCTGGCTGCAAGCTGGCGACGCCCTGCACCTGCAAGCCAGGGCCAAAGACGGCGCGCCCCTGTTTGGCGCCATTGACTTGCGCCTGTCCTGAGCGCCTGTTCAGGGCAAGCAGGCGCTCAAGGCCGCTGCGCCAGCAATTCGGCCGGTTCGTCGCTGGCGATGACGGCCTGCGCCCATGCGGCCAGGCGGGAGGCGTCGGATTGCAGGATTTGCTGTTTGACGGCGAGGATGCGCGCCGGGTGCATGGAAAAACTGCGCAGGCCCAGGCCCAGCAGCAGGGCGGTCATGGCGGCGTCGCCCGCCATTTCGCCGCACACGCACACGGGCTTGCCGTGGGCGCGCCCTGCGGCGATGGTGCCGGCAATCAGGCGCAGCACGGCGGGGTGCAGGGGGTCGTACAGGTGGGCCACGGCGGGGTCGGCGCGGTCTATGGCCAGGGTGTACTGCACGAGGTCGTTGGTGCCGATGGACAGAAAGTCGAAATGCCGCAGAAACAGCGGTGCGGTGAGGGCGGCGGCCGGAATTTCGATCATCGCGCCCACCGCGCAGGGGCCGTGCGCCTGCCCGCGCGCCTGAAGCTGCGCGCGTGCTCTGGCGATGAGTTCCAGCGTCTGGCGGATTTCGCTGCCGTGCGCGAGCATGGGAATGAGCATTTGCACGGGGCCGTGTGCGGCGGCGCGCAAGATGGCGCGCAGCTGAACCAGGAACATGGCCGGCTCCGACAGGCTCCAGCGTATGGCGCGCAGGCTCATGGCCGGGTTCTGGTGCGGGCTGGGGTGGCGCGCGTCCAGCGGCTTGTCTGCGCCCACGTCCACGGTGCGGATGGTCACGGGCAGACCGCGCATGCCCTGCACGGCGGCGCTGTAGGCGGCGTATTGCTCTTCTTCGTCAGGCAGGCGGCCTTCGCGGCCCATGAAAAGGAATTCACTGCGCAGCAGGCCCACGCCCACGGCGCTGGCGGCCAGGGCGGCGGCGGTGTCGGCGGGCTGCTCGATGTTGGCCAGCAGCTCGATGGGCTGGCCGTCTTGCGTGACGGCGGGGGTGCTGGCAATTTGCGCCAGGCGCTGCCTTTGCCGCTCGGCCTGCTGGCGTCTGCCCCGGTATTCCTCCAGCATGGCAGGGCCGGGGTTCACATGGATGAGGCCCGCATCGCCGTCGATGATGACCACATCGTCTTGCCGGATGCGCTGGCTGGCCTGGCCCGCGCCCACGACGGAAGGAATATCCAGGCTGCGGGCGACGATGGCCGTGTGGCTGGCGCTGCTGCCCTCGTCGGTGGCAAAGCCGGCGAACACGCGCTTTTTGAATTGCAGCATGTCGGCGGGCGAAAGGTCAGACGCAATCAGCACCAGGCTGGCCTCGCTGCTGCCCGCTGGCGCGGGCAGGGCCGCTGCCGCGCCGTCTTGCAGGGCCTGCAGCGGCGCGGGCGCGGACAGGGGCGAAGCCGGCACGCCGCGCAGCTCGCGCAGCAGGCGCGCCGCCACCTGCGCCACGTCGGCCTTGCGCTCGCGCAGGTAGGCGTCTTCCATCTCGTCGAACTGGCGCGAGAGCACTTCCAGCTGCGTGGCAATGGCCCACTCGGCGTTGTAGTGGCGCTCGCGCACCCAGCGGGCGGTTTCGGCGGCCATCACCTCGTCGAGCAGCATCATCAGGTGTACATCCAGCATGGCCGACAGCTCGGCAGGCGTGTCGCGCGGCATGTCAGCGCGCAGGCGCTGCAAGCGGGCCGCCACGGCCTCGCGCGCGGCAGCCAGCCGGGCCAGCTCGGCGGGCACTTGCGCGGGGGTGATGAAGTCATGCGCCACGTCCATGCGGCTGGAAGGCGCCAGCACGGCGCGGCCTATGGCGATGCCGCGCGCGGCAGGCTGGCCTGCGAGGGTGAAGCTCGTGTGGGTGTCCGTGGGCGTGTTCATGGGGGCGGAAAAACGGGTTTGCGCCCGTTCAGCCATGCAGCGCAGGCAGAGCGGAAAACGGGAGCGGAAAACAGGGGGAGAGAAAAGCGCAGGAGCGTCAAAAAAGGCGTGGCCCAAACAGGCGTCAGCTCCGGCAGGTTACTTCATTGCGGCAGGGCCGCCCATGCGGCCAGCCAGACATGCCGCGCCAGAGCGGCGGCCTGCGCCCACATGAGCAGACCGAGGAGCGCATCCAGCGCCTGCCGCAGCACGAAGGCGTTTTGCGCGCCAATGGCGACGATCAGGCCCCGCGTGGTGGCCAGGCCCTGAATGAATGAGGTGAGCGGCATCAAACAAGAAGCGGGCCGCCGCGCTGCACCAAAGGGAGAAGCGGCAGCCATGCATCCAAAACAGGAGCAAATTCAAGCGGGCCAAAAACAGCTCTTGCGCCCGTTCCACTAGGACATCATGCTATGGAAAACGGAGCTAAAGGGCAGCCTGCGCCCCATCTTCCCTGCGCTCCGCTCGCGAACAGGCCCCGGAAAGCCGCCGCGCGGGTCTCACAAGTCCGACAAATCGGGCGATACGCCCAGCGCGCGGTGCAGGTTGGGGCTGGTGGTGGTGTATTGGAAGAACACGTCTTTGCCCGGAAACAAAAAGGGCAGCGCGCCGTAGGCGGCCAGCGTGGCTTCGTGAAAGCCGCTGAGGATGAGTTTTTTCTTGCCCGGGTAGGTGTTGATGTCGCCCACGGCGAAGATGCCCGGCTCGCTGGTGGAGAACTTTTCGGTATCTACCGCCAGCTGCTTGCGCTCGATGGCCAGGCCCCAGTCGGCAATAGGCCCCAGGCGCGGACTCATGCCGTGAAAGACGAGCAGCGCATCCAGCGGCAGGCGGCGCGTGACGCCGTCTGCGCCCGTGAGCTTGAGGGCGGCCAGGCGGCTGGCGTCGCCTGTGCTGCCTTCCAGGCCGGTGATCTGGCCGATGGCCAGCTGCATGCGGCCTTGCTCGCACAGCGCGCGCATGCGGCTGACGCTGGCCGGGGCGGCGCTGAAGGCATCGCGCCGGTGAATGAGGATGACGCCCGCCGGGGCCGTTTGCGGCGGCAGCTCGGCCAGGTGGTTGGCCCAGTCCAGCGCCGAATCGCCGCCGCCGGCCACGGCCACTTGCTGGCCCGCGAAGGCTTCTGGTTTTTGCACGCGGTAGAGCACGTGCCGCCCTTCAAAGGCTTCAACGCCCGGCACTTTCAGCGGCCGGGGCTGGAACGCGCCCACGCCTGCGGCGATGAACACGGCGCGCGCCAGGCCGCGCACGCCCAGCGTGGTTTCCACCAGAAAGCGCCCGTCGGCCTGCCGCTGAAGCCGGCTGACTTGCTGGCCCAGGTGGAACACGGGCTTGAAGGGCGCAATCTGCTTCATCAGCGCCTCGGCCAGCTCGCGGCCCGTGCACACGGGCACGGCGGGAATGTCGTAGATGGGCTTGTCGGGATACAGCTCCACCGGCTGGCCGCCCACTTGCGGCAGTGCGTCAATGACGTGGGCGCGCGCCTCCAGCAGGCCCAGCTCGAACACCTGAAACAGCCCCACCGGCCCTGCGCCGATGATGATGGCGTCGGTTTCAAAGCAGTCGGCGGCGGGTTCGGTCATGGGCATGGCGGGTGATCAGGGAGAAAAAGCGCTTAGCGCAGCAGCTCGCCCAGTTTGTCGGTGCGGTCGCGCCACTCTTCGGCATCCGGCAGGCTGCCTTTGCGCTTGGTGATGGGCTTCCAGTCCGGCAGGTGCGACAGCTCGGCGTTGAGTTCGGCCATGTGCTCCTGCCCGCTGGGAATGTCTTCTTCGGCGAAGATGGCGTCCACCGGGCACTCGGGCACGCACACGCCGCAGTCGATGCACTCGTCCGGGTCAATGGCAAGAAAGTTGGGGCCTTCGTGGAAGCAGTCCACGGGGCAGACATCTACGCAATCGGTGTACTTGCAGCGGATGCAAGCTTCGGTAACGACGTGGGCCATATGCTTTTTTTAGGGTCGGGAAAAGGAACAAGGCCGGATGCCGCATGTTTGCAAACGTGTCCGGCGCTGGATGGCGGGATTCTAAGAATTTCACTTGTCAGACGGGGTTATATGGATATGGCGATGCGCATGGCAGCGCGACGCATGCCCATTTGCCCGCCAGCCCCCGTGAAACGGGCGCAGGCAGCTATCAATAATGAAGTAACCTGCCCGCCATGCACGCCCTCTACAACCTCGCCGCCTGGATGGCCCAGCCGCTGCTGCGCCGCAAACTGGCTGCCCGCGCGCGCGCCGAGCCGCTGTATGGCCAGTGGGTGGCCGAGCGTTTCGGGCACGCTTATGCCGCCCCCGCCGTTTTGCGCGAAGACGAGCGCCCCTTGTGGATACACGCCGTCTCCTTGGGCGAAACGCGCGCGGCGGCCATCCTGGCGCAGGCGCTGCGCGCCAGGCGGCCCGGCTTGCGCCTGCTGCTCACGCACGGCACCGCCACGGGGCGCGCCGAAGGCGCCAAGCTGCTGCAGGCCGGCGACGCGCAAGCCTGGCAGCCGTGGGACACGCCCGCTGCCGTGGCGCGCTTTCTGGCGCACTTTCGCCCCCGCGCGGGCGTGCTGATGGAAACCGAAATCTGGCCCAACCTCATTGCCCAAAGCGCCGCGCAAGGCGTGCCGCTGGCGCTGGCCAACGCGCGGCTGTCAGAAAAGTCTCTTCGCGCCGCGCGCCGCGCCGCCTGGCTCATGCGCCCCGCCTACGCACGGCTGGCCGCCGCCTGGGCGCAGACGGATGCCGACGCCGCCCGCCTGCGCCAGATGGGCGCGCCCGTGGCAGGCGTGTTCGGCAACCTGAAATTCGATGCGCGCCCTGACCCGGCCCTGCTCGCGCTCGGCCAGCGCTGGCGCGAACAGGCCCGGCAGGCGGGCCGCGCCATCGTCATGCTGGCCTCATCGCGCGACGGCGAGGAAGCCGCCTTCATGCAGGCCATCGCTCAGGCGCGGGCGGCTGATGCGGCGGGCCTGGCAGGCATTCAGTGGCTCATCGTGCCGCGCCACCCCCAGCGTTTTGACGAAGTGGCCAGGCTGGCCCAGTCCCACGGCCTGCACGTGAGCCGCCGCAGCGCCTGGCCGCAAGACGCAAATGCCGAAAGCGCAAACGAAGGCGCAAACGAAAGCACGAATGCCGCGCCGCCCGCCGCCGACCTCTGGCTGGGCGACTCTTTGGGCGAAATGCCCGCCTACTACGCCGCCGCCCGCGTGGCCCTGCTGGGCGCGAGCTTTGCGCCGCTGGGCGGGCAAAACCTGATTGAGGCGGCCGCCTGCGCCTGCCCCGTGGTCATGGGGCCGCACACCTTCAACTTCGCCCAGGCCGCCGAAAGCGCCCAAGCCGCAGGCGCCGCCCTGCGCGCGCCCGACATGCCCGCCGCCCTGGCCGCCGCCCTCACGCTGGCCCGCGACGAAGCTGCGCACGAGCGGGCCGCCCAGGCCGCACTCGCCCTCATCGCCGCCCATCGCGGCGCAGCCGATCGCACAGCCGAGGCCGTGCTGACGCTGATGGACGAAGGCCTGCGCCAGACGCCGCCGTGAAAGTCTGCTCAAAGCCTTCCCCCGAGAAATGAGAAGTTCGAGGGGAAAGAAAAGTGACTCAAGCGACATCGGCTGTGAGCAATTCAAGCGCATCAAGCCCTTGCTGGAGAGTGCACGCAAGAAAACGGCTGCCGTGTATCTTTGCCGCATGCCTGATACATCTTCACCCGGCCCGGCGGGGCCGGATTTGCCAGATATTGATGCTTTTTGCGATGCGCTTTGGCTGGAAGACGGCCTGGCGGCCAACACGCTGGCCGCCTACCGGCGCGATCTGGGCCGGCTGGCGCGCTGGCTGCGCCAGCAGCACGGCGTGGCGCTGCTGGCGGCGCAAGAGCACCACTTGCAGCACTACTTCGCTGACAGCCACGCCAGCAGCCGCGCGACCACGGCCAACCGCCGCCTGGCGGCATTCCGGCGCTTTTTCCAGTGGGCGCTGCGCGGCGGGCTGAGGGCGGATGACCCGACGCTCAAGCTTTTGCCTGCGCGCACGCCTGCGCGCATTCCCAAGACGCTGGGCGAGGCGCAGGTGGAGGCGCTGCTGGCCGCGCCTGACACGCAGACTGCGCTGGGCCTGCGCGATCGCGCCATGCTGGAGCTGATGTATGCCAGCGGCCTGCGCGTGAGCGAGCTGGTGTCGCTCAAGGTCTTTCACATCAGCCTGAACGACAGCGCCCTGCGCGTGACGGGCAAAGGCAGCAAGGAGCGCATGGTGCCCTTCGGCGAAGAGGCCGGGCGCTGGCTGCGCCGCTACCTGACAGAGGCGCGCGCCGGGCTGCTGGGGCCGCGCCAGAGCGATGACTTGTTCGTGACCAGCGCCGGCCCTGCGCCGGGCCGCGCCATGTCGCGCGTGATGTTCTGGAACCTGATCAAACGCTACGCCGTGCAGGCGGGCATTGCCGCGCCGCTGTCGCCCCACACGCTGCGCCATGCCTTTGCCACGCACTTGCTCAACCACGGGGCCGATCTGCGCGTGGTGCAGCTGCTGCTGGGGCATGCCGATATTTCAACCACCACGATCTACACCCACATTGCCCGTCAGCGGCTCAAGGAGCTGCACGCGCAGCATCACCCGCGTGCGTGACGGGCAGTGCGCTATTGCGCGCCAGCGCCGGGCGCGGGCCGCGATGGCGCGGCGCTGCCGGGGGGCGCTGCGGCAGCGCTCATGGCCTGGCGCGGGCTTTCGGCCTGCATGGCGGCTTGCGCGGCGGCGTCGCCTTCGCTGCCAGCCATGTAGAGCGTGCGGGTGGGGAAGGGGAATTCGGCGCCGTGGCGGGCGACGATGTCCATGATTTTCAGCATCACATCCCGCTTGACGGCGTGATACGG
>ERZ773008.2051-NODE-2051-length-13545-cov-12.051594_pt1 | contig 13545 bp, 11 predicted proteins | sample MGYA00580664_ERZ773008 | MGnify/ENA primary metagenome ERZ773008 (study PRJEB29015, sample SAMEA2738016) | human oral metagenome | biome: human oral; feature: human-associated habitat; material: dental | place: China | collected 2048 ... | reverse complement strand
GTTCTTATGATGTATTGCCACCAGCTATGGCAAAAGATGATCAATATTCAGCACATACTGACCGTCGCTATGCAAACCTTGATGATTCAGTGATTCCAGATGCGGAAAACTTGAAAGTTACTTTGGAACGTGCTCTTCCATTCTGGGAAGATAAAATTGCTCCAGCTTTGAAAGATGGTAAAAATGTGTTTGTAGGTGCGCATGGTAACTCAATCCGCGCTCTTGTAAAACATATCAAACAATTATCAGATGATGAAATCATGAATGTGGAAATTCCTAATTTCCCACCGCTTGTATTTGAATTTGATGATAAATTGAATCTTGTAAAAGAATACTATCTTGGAAAATAAGCCCAATAAAATATTAAGAAGCTCTGCGTAAACAGAGCTTTTTGATATTGTGCAAAATTCTAATTGGTTTAGCTGTATTTTTTATCAGTATTTTCCATTTTACTTGACTTCATTTTCTTGGATTTGTGGTACAATAAAAGGTAGCATTTTGACTAGAATGAGAGAAAATATGTCTAAGAAAAAAAGAAAATTTGATAGTCATTCCATTCCTAGACGGCTCAATTTGTTATTTGGGATTGTGATTTTATTGTTTATGAGTTTGATTGTTCGTTTGGGCTATATGCAAGTTGTGCATAGAGAATTTTATACAAAAAAATTGGCGACTGCCAGCAAAACCAAAGTAACAACTAGCTCTGTTCGTGGGCAAATTTATGATGCAAGTGGAAAACCTTTGGTGGAAAATACAACCAAGCAAGTCGTTTCCTTTACGCGTAGCAATAAAATGAGAGCTGAAACGATTAAAGAAATTGCTCAAAAATTACTGCCGTTAGTTTCCATTTCCAATGCAGACGTTACTGAGCGACAACAGGTCGATTATTATTTGGCAGATAGCGAGGTTTATAAGAAGGTCGTCAATCAACTGCCTAAAAATAAAAAGTATAGTGCAGATGGAAATCGTTTGACAGAGTCGAAGATTTATAGTAATGCCGTTAAAAGTGTTGATGTGGTCAAATTAAACTACTCAAATGAAGATAAAAAAGTTATTTATTTGTTTAGTCAAATGAATGCTATTGCAAATTTTGAGACGGGAAATATCCGAACAGACGATTTGTCTCCGGACCAAATTGCGACAATTGCTTCTAGCTCAAAAGAATTGTCTGGTATCAGTATTACCACCAGCTGGGATAGAAAAGTGTTAGACACATCTTTAGCTTCTATCATTGGAAGTGTCTCAAGTGAGAAGGCAGGGCTACCTGCAGAGGAAGTTGATGCTTATTTGAAAAAAGGCTATTCACTCAATGACCGTGTTGGAACAAGCTATTTAGAAAAGCAATACGAATCTACTCTTCAAGGGAAACGCGCAATCAAAGAAATCAATCTTGACAAAAATGGAAATATGGAGAGCGTGAAAAATATTTCCAATGGTAGTAAGGGAAATAATCTGAAATTAACGATGGATTTGACTTTCCAAAATGGTGTGGAAGATATTTTGAGGAGGTATTTCAGTGCAGAATTAGCGAACGGTCATGCGACATATTCTGAGGGTGTTTATGCTGTTGCTATGAATCCCAAAACGGGTGCTATTCTAGCAATGGCAGGTTTGAAACATAATATCGATACTGGAGAATTGACAGCCGATTCACTTGGTACCATTATGAATAACTTTGTGCCTGGTTCGGTTGTTAAGGGTGCGACTTTGACAGCAGGTTGGGGAAGTGGAGCTATCACAGGAAATCAAGTTCTGACAGATCAACCGATTTCTTTTGGAGGTTCCTCTGCAATCACTTCTTGGTTTACTCAGTATGGCCCTCGACAAATTACAGCTCTAGAGGCATTAGAATATTCATCCAATACTTACATGGTCCAACTAGCGTTGAATATGATGGGAACCCCTTATTCGCCTAATATGACGATTGATTTGAAAAATTTGAATTCCTCTATGGACAAATTGCGTAAAACTTTTGCGCAATATGGATTAGGAGCATCTACAGGAATTGATTTACCAAGTGAGTCCGAAGGCTATACTCCTAAAAAATATACGTTTGCAAACTATTTAACCAATGCTTTTGGCCAGTTTGATAACTATACACCGATGCAATTAGCTCAGTATGCTGCAACGGTAGCTAATGGTGGTACTCGTATCGCACCACACTTAGTGGAAGGAATTTATGACAATAATGAAAAAGGTGGTCTTGGAAAATTAATTGAAGGAAAAGCCACCAAAGAGTTAAATAAAGTGGACATTTCAAAAGACAACATGGATTTGATTCGTCGAGGTTTTTACCAAGTAGTACATGGAACAAGCGGCTTTACAACAGGGCGTACTTTATCTCAAGGTGAAGCAGTGCCAATCAGTGCGAAAACAGGGACAGCAGAAACGTTTGTCAATAATGGAAAACAGGAAGCCATCAATACAAACGTTGTTGCTTATGCACCAAGTAACAATCCGCAAATTGCAGTTGCAGTTGTTTTTCCACATAATACAGACTTATCTTCAACCGTTAGCCATAGCATTACACGTGATATTATTAATTTATATCATCAACAGCATCCGATGAATTAGAGAGGGAATTATGCTTTATCCAACACCGATTGCGAAATTAATTGAAAGTTTTTCAAAATTACCAGGAATTGGCATAAAAACAGCAACACGCTTGGCTTTTTATACGATTGGCATGAGTGATGATGATGTCAATGAATTTGCTAAAAATTTACTTGCAGCCAAACGTGAGCTAACCTATTGCTCTATTTGTGGCAATTTAACAGATGATGATCCTTGTGCTATCTGTACCGATGAGACCCGTGATCAATCTACTATTTTGGTTGTAGAAGATAGCCGAGATGTATCTGCTATGGAAAATATCCAAGAATACCATGGTTTATACCATGTTTTGCAGGGATTGATTTCTCCTATGAATGGTATTGGTCCAGATGACATCAATCTGAAAAGTTTGATTACACGGTTAATGGATAGTGAGGTGGCTGAAGTGATTGTAGCGACCAATGCTACAGCAGATGGAGAAGCAACTTCCATGTATATCTCGCGGGTGTTAAAGCCAGCTGGTATCAAAGTGACGCGACTAGCCCGTGGATTAGCAGTTGGATCTGATATTGAATATGCAGATGAAGTGACTTTGCTTCGAGCTATTGAGAATCGTACGGAGTTGTAAAAGGGTGATAGAGCTTTGTTTAAAAGAAAATGAAAGTTCTGTTTCTGTTCAAAAACAAGCTAAAATATGGTATACTAAAAGGCGATTAAATTTGTAGATTTCTTTTAAGATGAGAAGGTTAGGTATGAAAATGTCAAAACAACAAATCATTCTTCTTTACGGCGGACGCAGTGCGGAAAGAAAAGTTTCTGTCTTATCAGCAGAGAGTGTCATGCGTGCGATTAATTATGACAAATTTTTTGTCAAGACTTATTTCATCACACAAGCAGGTGATTTTATCAAGACGCAAGAATTTTCAAGCAGACCTGCTGATGATGAAAAATTGATGACAAATGATACCGTCATTGAGAGTCAAAAAATGAAGCCGAGTGATATTTACGAAGAAGGTGCTACTGTGTTCCCCGTTCTTCATGGTCCAATGGGAGAAGACGGGTCTATCCAAGGATTTCTTGAAGTGTTGAAAATGCCTTATGTGGGTTGTAATATCCTTTCTTCTAGTGTTGCCATGGACAAAATCACAACAAAACGAGTGTTGGCTTCTGCTGGCATTCCACAAGTACCATATGTAGCTGTGATTGAAGACGAAAATATAGAAGAAAAGATTGCAGAAGTAGAGGCAAATCTAACTTATCCAGTCTTTACAAAACCATCCAATATGGGCTCTAGCGTCGGTATTTCCAAGTCTGAAAATCAAGATGAATTGCGTTCTGCTCTTAAGTTAGCTTTCAAATATGATAGTCGTGTTTTGATTGAGCAAGGTGTCAATGCGCGTGAAATTGAAGTTGGTTTACTTGGGAACGAAGAAGCCCAAAGCAGCTTACCAGGTGAGGTAGTGAAAGATGTTGCTTTCTATGATTACGAAGCTAAATACATTGACAACAAAATCACTATGTCTATTCCTGCAAAATTGTCAGATGATGTGATTTCTACCATGCGTCAACATGCCGAAAAAGCCTTTCGAGCGATTGGCGGCGTTGGTTTAGCTCGCTGTGATTTCTTTTACACTGATAAAGGTGAGATTTTCCTCAATGAGTTAAACACGATGCCTGGATTCACACAGTGGTCAATGTATCCCCTGCTTTGGGAAAATATGGGCATTTCTTATACAGATTTGATTGAAAAATTGGTTCGGTTAGCTCAAGAAATGTTTACAAAACGTGAAAAGCATTTACTATGAGATAAGAGCAGGTACTCTTCCAAGTTTGAAAAGCGAATAAGTCGTAAGCTTTGTCTGAATCTTAAAGCTTTGCTTTGAGCAATTAGCCATAGCATCAATATAAGAGCTTTTTGCAGTCATAAAACAAGACAGGAATAACATTGCTCCTGTCTTTTCATTTTTTCTGTTATTTTGCTATATCTTTTAGTGAATCTGTAAAAGTCGGTTTTTCTGTGGTATAATGAGAGAGTTAGAGATATTTAAGATAAGTAGGGGATAAAAATGCAATTAACGTTTTATGAAGTGGCTTCTGTTTTGAAAGCCAAAAATGATGTTCATCTATTTCCAGATTGTACATTTAGAAAGGCAGAATTTGACAGCCGATTGATTGGAGAGGGAGATTTGTTTCTGCCTCTTAAGGGCGCGCGTGATGGGCATGACTTTATTGCGACAGCGTTTGAAAATGGAGCTGTGGCAACCTTGTCAGAAAAAGAATTGGAAGACTATCCTTATATTTTAGTAGATGATGTATTAGCAGCACTGCAGCATTTGGCACGGTATTATCTGGAAAAGATGAAGGTAGATGTTTTTGCAGTCACAGGTTCTAATGGTAAAACAACGACCAAAGACATGCTGGCTCACCTCTTGTCAGTGGCTTATAAGACTTACAAAACGCAAGGAAACTACAATAATGAAATTGGTCTTCCTTATACGATCTTGCATATGCCAGATGATACTGAAAAGTTGGTTCTGGAAATGGGTCAAGATCACATGGGAGATATTCATCTTCTATCCACTATCGCTCAGCCAAAAGTAGGCATAGTGACTTTAATTGGCGAAGCACATCTAGAATTTTTTAAAAGCCGTCATGAAATTGCAAAAGGAAAGCTACAAATCGCTGACGGTATGAAAAATGGGGCTCTTTTAGTTGTCCCAGCGGACAAAATTATCAATGGCTTTTTACCAAGTCAGCAAAATGTTGTTCGTTTTGGTCCAGACGAAGATATTTGTCTAACAAAATTAGAAGAACGAAAAGATAGCTTGACCTTTGAGACCAACTTTTTAACTAGTGCTATTGACCTTCCGGTAACTGGAAAATACAATGCGACTAATGCTATGGTTGCAACCTATGTAGCTTTAAAAGAAGGGGTGACAGAAGAGGCCATTCAAAAAGCTTTTTTGACTCTTGAATTAACGCGAAATCGCACTGAATGGAAAAAAGCTAAAAATGGAGCTGATATCCTCTCAGATGTTTATAATGCGAATCCAACAGCTATGCGTCTGATTTTGGAGACTTTTTCAACGATTCCTTGTAATGAAAATGGTCAGAAAGTGGTTGTTTTGGCTGATATGAAGGAACTGGGGGCTGAGTCTAAACAAATGCATGGTGCTATGATAACTAGTCTAAATCCGGAAATTCTCTCAGAAATATTTCTCTACGGAGAGGATATGGCTGCTCTTTTTGCCTATGCTCAGGAAATTTTCCCACCAGAGAAAGTTCATTATTTTGTAAAAAATGCTGACAAAGATCAGTTTTCGAATTTGGTAAAAGCGGTTAAAAAAGCACTAAAACCAACGGATCAAGTCTTGATAAAGGGCAGCAATTCTATGAATTTAGCTAATCTAGTAGAGGCGTTGGAGAATGAGGTGTAAGCATCAGGTGCAGTATCTTGCTCTTCTTCGTGGCGTGATGCCAACAGGTCCAAATCGGATTCCGAAGATGAGTGATTTGGTTCAAATGTTGCAACAATCTGGCTTAAACAATGTTTCAAGTTACATTCAATCAGGTAATGTCATTTGCAAAACTAGTATGTCCGCTGAAGAACTTGCTCAACACATTCACCAGTTGATTTGGGAGAAGCTTGGTGTGAATTTATCGATTGTCGTAAAGAAAAAATCTGATTTAGAAAAGGCTGTCCTGCAAAATCTTTTTCCTACGGAATTGGACCAGTTGAGGATTCATTTGTTGTTTACAAACAATTTTCTATCTACAGAGAGACTCAAAAAGTAGCAGAAATGAGCTTTACAGATGAAATATTTGTAATTGGAGAAGCTTGTCTTTATATATATTTGCTAAAAGATGCCAGAATAAAGAAGTTAAATAATAATTTTCTCGAAAAGAAACTAGGGACTGTTGCCACAACGAGAAAACTAACTATAATAAAAAAATTAATCAATAGGATGGATTAGTAAGAGATGAATTTACAAGAATTTTTTACAAGTCATAAAACAGAGGCGCCACAATTAACCCCGTTTTGGTATGGAATGATGTTTTTGGGAATCATTTACATCATGTACAGTGCTGTAAAATATCATCAAAATAAGCGTTATCAAATTATTTTAAAATTTGTACAAGGATTCCAAATTCTAATGCTTTATAGCTGGTATGTCGCCACTTTGTCACCACTATCTGAGGCACTTCCTTTTTATCATTGTAGATTGGCGATGTTTGCTATTTTGTTTCTGCCTGATTCCTCAGTTTATAAACAATATTTTGCTCTTTTAGGAGTATTTGGGCCTATTTGTGCCTTGATTTATCCTTTGTTTGATCCATTTGCTTTTCCTCATATTACCTTAGTATCCTATCTGATTGGTCACTATGCTCTTTTGGGAAATTCTCTCACGTATTTGATGAATCATTATGATAGTAAGCAATTGGACTTGCGGCGAATTGTAGAGATTAGTTTTGCTATGAATCTCTTGTTATTATTTGTAAATTTTGTGAGTGGTGGAAATTATGGTTTTTTGAAGGAGCCGCCTTTAGTAGGTGATCATGGGATAATTAGCAATTATCTGTTGGTGTCATTGCCTCTGATTTTAGCTATTTGGATGATTTCTCTGGTCTTTAAACAAATACAGCTTAAGCAAGAACAAGAAGAAACGATAAGACAGGAAAATTAAGTTATGGTGAATAGTTTTTTAACGACTCACAAAACAGAACCGCTCCTGATACCGATGTTTTGGCATGGTTTGATGATTGCATTTATCTTTGTCTATTTATACGGCTTTAAAAAATCATGATAATCCACGTTTTGTGAAGATTTTTAAATGGCTTCAGATTGTATAGTTGGTAGTTCTTTATAGTTAGTATGTGGGTTTTCGTTTGCCTTTTGCCAACAGTTTACCTTTGCTTTTAGTACTTATTTTAATCATTTTTCTTTTCAGTATGATTCTTGTTAAGTTTTAATCTGTAAGAGATTCTTTATCACAGATAAGAATATGAGTTTGGCTAATCCAAACTCTTTTTTGATTTCATTTTGAAATTTTGATAAAATAAAGAAAAAAAGTAAATATTTTGGCTTGACATGGTTAGGAAAGGATTTTATCATGAGCAGAGCAGAGCAGAGCAGAGCAGAGCAGAGCAGAGCAGAGCAGAGCAGAGCAGAGGTAATTAATACCCTTTTTTTAGTATACTCAAAAACACTTTCAATCACTAAGATTGGAGGTGTTTTCTAATGCCTGCAACGTTTAATGAATGCCCGGATCAGAATGAGAGGGCAGAAGCCCTAGCTTATGTCAGAACCTTGATGGAGCAGGCAAGAAAAGAATCCAAGCATGAAGACCTGCCAAAATTGGAAAAACTGATCGCATTGATTGATTCCAAGCGCTATGGCTTGGTTTGGGAGGAGCATGTCGAATTAGTAGAAGAGGAGATGAAAAGCAAAATCCCTGTTTTTGTCGAAGATGAAACCAGAAAAATCAAAGAAAATCCTGCATCGGAAGATTATAATTTTCTGCTGGAAGGAGATAATCTCCACAGTTTGCATCTGTTAGAAAAAACTCATGCCGGCAAGATTGATGTAATTTATATTGATCCACCTTACAATACGGGCAATAACGATTTTATCTATAATGATAAAATTGTGGATAAGAATGATGGTTATTCACATTCAAAATGGCTGTCCTTTATGAGTAAACGGCTTGAGATTGCACAAAATCTCCTAAGTGAAACTGGTGTTATTTTTATTTCCATTGATGATAACGAACAAGCACAGTTGAAATTGTTGTGTGATGAGGTTTTTGGGGAAGAGAATTTATCTGCTACTTTTTGTGTCATAAGGTCAGAAGGTGGAGGAATGGCAAAGCAAGTAGTTAAAGGTCATGAATATTGTTTTGTATTTGCCAAAAATCTTTCCAAGTTTATCCCATTGGCTAAACAAAAAGATGTTAGAGGCAAAATCATAGAAAAAGATGGAATAGAATACTGGATTCAAGAAGATTGGTTGCGAAAGGAATTTGGGAAATACGGTAATTGTCATTATGAAGAAATTATTGAGTTTAAAGGGCAAGATTTTAAAGATGCGGTAGATCAAAAACTAAAAAGTGGAGAATATGTACTATTGCCTAAAAGCAACGGATTGAATATTGTTGGTAAGCTTAGGAGACTTGATCAAGATAGTTCAAAATTTTATTCAATAATTAAACATCTAAATAAAGAAGGAGTTAAGGAAGTTCGAGGAGCTGGCATTGAATTTAGTTATCCTAAACCAATAAGTCTTGTGAAAGATTTAGTTAAGGGAGCTACATTTTTTTCTAAAAAAGGAATAATCCTCGACTTCTTCGCTGGGTTTCGTGTCATAATAATGACACAGGCAAATAGTCAAGTAAATACAAGGGTTTTAGAGCTTCTACCAAAGTTTAAAATCAAAAAAATGAATCGTTGGTGTACTGTTTAGAGCAGTCATTACAAAAATAAATGTTGTAAACAGTACAGCAGCATAAAGGAGAATTTTTTTGGAGACCTGATGATAATAGAAGGTATTACGTAATTGTGGCTTAGGAGGAGAAGGCTAATGGATAAGAAACTTAAACAACAAACAAACTATGTGCAACACTTTTCAACAAGAATTCCATGGAAGGATAATGATTATACTGGGCGAATTGACAATAATCCTAGATATAATGTAGCTGCTCAAGTAATCCCTAACATTGCATCATCACGTGACTTAGAGTTTGAGGAAACAAATAAAGGTAAAAGTTACGAACAAGTAGGTTCCATAAGAATGAAAAGCTGGATTACAGAGAACTCTGCGTTCATGAGTGATACCAAGCTTGCTCTTAAGATGAACCACCCATATAAAGAAGGAAATGTTAAGTTCAATCATTTCGAAGAAACGACTTTCGAGATGGAGCCCTATTCATTCTTATTGCGCCCCTTTTCATGGACTTTAAAGGATAATGCCAATGAGAAACAAAAGTATTACAATTTTTATTTTGACTTAGAAAAAACAAAACAAATGCTGAGCTGGTCAAGTTCGTGGGTATCGCATGGAGAATCCCAAAAAGGAATTTTCGACTACTTCTTTTCTGGAATTAGTCCGCACAATTCATTGATATTTCCATATTACAAACAAGTTCCGTTTATCGATGATAATAGGCGTGTAATTGCAGGAATAGGAAATATAGTATCAAATGTAGAAATTCATGAGTATGAGTCTGATGGAAGCAGTGACGAAAAAAACTACATTTGGGAGACAAATGTAGCTCATTCAATAAGAGTAGATGGTAAAGATGGCTTTTTAATGCCATATCTTGAAATTTCCGAGTATGCAAAAAAGCATCCTGATTTTGATGTAGCGAGTGTCACATTGTTTGAACCAGCAGGTTTTAGATCGGAATTTTCATATGCAGCTGAATGGGTCAGCTACGATGCGGCTATTGATGTGCTAAATCAAGCGAAAACTGTATTGAAAAATATAGCTAATCTCAAGCTAAAAGAAGCCAATCATGAATGGGTTAATGTTCAACTTGAATATATTGATAATCAATTAAAAAGCGTTTGGAATCAACGTGGTATATTCCCAGGATTAGGTTCGATTTTATCAGCTTTCGGTGTTAGATACGGTTTCGATGTTGCTAAACATGTCGATACTTCTGAAAATGACCTGATTTCTGAATTGAAGTTATTCTTTTCAGGTGATAAAGAAACTGGGAACGAAAAATTGGATAACAGCTTAGCTGACAAAGAGGATGAGTTTTCTGGTTTACTAAGAGATGAAAACAAAACTCGATTCTTTGAACTTTTGTCTCGATTGAATCTTTCTGTTGAACAAGCTATTTATGCTTGGGGTAACCTGAAAAATTATGCAGCTGAAATTATTGAAAACCCATACCTGTTATACGAACTTACACGAAAAGAAAAGGACATTCATCAAGTTACTATTTCTCAAATCGACAATGCAATGTTTGTGAATCCGTTGGTGGAAAATAAGTATCCTCTTAAGAAACCAACCAAGATGAGAACTGAAAGTGATAAACGCCGATTTAGAGCTATGGTGATATTTGTTTTAGTTCAAGCCGTAAATCAAGGCCATACTTTACTCAGCTATGATCAAATTGTTGAAGAAATTAACAAATTACCATTAGATAATAAAACGGATTTTCAAACAGAAAAGATTGAAGGTGTTCTAGAGTTCTTGCAGGAAGGTGAATTGCACGTTGATGTGGAAAATACTTACATCAAACTGAAAGAATATCAAGATTATAAACAATTGGTAGTCGATATAGTAAATAGCCGTTTAGAAACTAGTTTATCAAGTGAACAAAATTGGAGAAAAATTATTGATAACCAATTTGGAAAGCTCCAAGAAAATAATGAAGAAAATGATCAATTGGCTCGTGATGAAAAAGCAACAGCGTTAAAGATTCTTGAATCATCTAGAATATCTGTCTTATTGGGGAGAGCTGGGACGGGTAAAACATCAGCATTGGGGATTTTTGCTTCTTCAAAAGAAATTAAAGCTGGTGGAGTATTAGCATTGACCCCTACTGGAAAAGCAAGAGTTCAACTTGAGAATGCCTTTAAGAAGAATGGTGTTCAAGCAGAGTTTATGACGGTGGCACAATTTTTAATTCGTTCAAAGGGTTTTAGTTGGAACACAATGGCTTATAAAATGCCAAGCCAACCTAGTTCGAGTATTACCAAAACAGTGATTATCGATGAAAGTTCGATGCTGACGGAAGATATGTTTGGGGGCATACTTAAGCTTGTTGATTCTCATGCTGAAAGAATCATCTTTATTGGAGATCCAAATCAATTACCCCCAATTGGAGCAGGACGCCCATTTGTCGATTTGATTCATTATTTAGAGAGTGCTTATCCTGAAAAGATCGCGACATTGAAAACGGAGATGAGACAAGGTTCAGGTGGTGATGATTTATCATTTGCCCAAATATTCTCTAATTCGGATTCAGTCGATAAAGATGTAATTTACCGTATTCAAAACAATCAAACAGATAATCGTCTTAAATATATTCAATACAACGATTTAGACGAATTAGAAAAAGTGTTCTTTGAGGAATTGGTAGACATTACAAATATGACAAATGCAGATGATCTGGATGGTTTCAATAAAAGTTTGGGAGCTACTGTAGGCCAATATACAAACTATCCAACTAGTGAACATATAGAAAACTGGCAAATCCTATCTCCAACGAAATTTATTGGTGCAGGAAGCTATTATTTGAATAATCAACTTCACCAAAAATATCGTCAAGACATTGTTGATAAATGGAATGCTTATCCATGGTCAAATAACAGTCCTCAATCTGTTCAAAATATTGTTTACGGAGATAAAGTCATATCTAATGTAAATGGTGAGAAGGATTACTGGGATGGTTCATCGGGGAAAGCATATATTGCAAATGGTGAAATTGGTATTATGGTCGATTACCCTAGTCACTATGGAAAAAAGGATAAGAATACTAGTTGGTATAAATTCCGTTTTGGCTCATTTGAAGGAAAAGTATTTTCATATACTAAAGCTGATTTTGGTGGTGATAATAGCGATTCTAAGTTAGAACTTGCTTATGCTCTTACAGTTCACAAATCACAGGGTTCTAGCTTTGGCAAAACCATAGTAGTCATAAATGGTAAAAGTTCATTTGTTACAAAAGAACTTTTGTATACTGCGTTTTCTCGTCAAAGAGAAAAACTAATTGTATTAAGTGATTTGTCAATTCAAGAATTAGTTCAGTATGCGAATGACTGGTATTCGGATACCAAACAACGATATACAGACTTATTTGAAGTTCCAAACATCATTGAGATAGAGTCTAGTAAACAAAAAAGGTACTTTGAAGAAAAATTGATCCATAAAACGATTCGTGGAGAAATGGTTAGATCAAAGTCCGAAGTAATTGTGGCTAATATTCTCGATAAGATGAAAATTGAGTATTTCTATGAAGAACCATTAAATATCAATGGAAAAACCTATATTCCTGATTTTACTCTACGCTACCAAGGCAAAACTGCTTATTTAGAGCATCTTGGAATGCTAAGAGATAAATCATATAAAAAGCGTTGGGACGAGAAAAGAGCAAATTATGAAAGTGTGGGAATTTCAGAAACTCTTGGAAATTTGATAATTACCGAGGATGGATTAGACGGAAGTTTGGATGCAACGTTAATACAGAGTAAAATTAAAGAATGGATAGAAAATAGTTGATTTGTTCCCTTCTACTAACGGTGATAAAATCGCAGTGGATATGTTTCCATTGATCGTTGAGAAATCGAAGAGCTCTGAGTCTAAGGAAGATTTGAAGGCTGAAGTTAGCCGTGTGATTCGCTCAAGTATTGATATTCGTGCCAAGGAGGGTTTGGTATTGAATTTTATCAATTATACGGACTTATCTCAATTACAGAATAATGAATCTATTTTAACTTCTTTTTATACTTATGCTAAAAAAGAAAAAGAAGATTCCATTCAAAAACTAGCTGATGATGAAAATCTTGGGAAAGGTTATCGTTTATTTATTGATAAAGCGATACAAAAAGGATATGCGGAAAGTGGTGGGACGGATCTAGATGATATTATTCCGCCAACTTCTCGACGTAAGGGAGCTCGAGAGTTGAAGAAGCAGCAAATTCTTGCCAAACTTCAGAAATTGGTAGAAATTTACCGTGGTATATAATGATGATTTAGAAAGGAAACTATGAGAAAATCTTTTTACAGCTGGCTGATGACAGAGCGCAATCCTAAAAGTAATAAGCCCAAAGCTATTTTGGCGGACTTGGTTTTTCAGGATACGGCCTTTCCCAAGCATACGGATGATTTTGATGAGGTCAGTCGTTTTTTGGAGGAGCATGCCAATTTTTCCTTTAACTTGGGCGAGTTCGATGCTATTTGGGAAGAATATCAAGCCCATTAAGTCGATAGTGGCTAGGGATAGTCATTTTCTGCTTGCTTTGATATAATAAAGGTAATTC
>ERZ773008.2050-NODE-2050-length-13549-cov-12.250704_pt1 | contig 13549 bp, 7 predicted proteins | sample MGYA00580664_ERZ773008 | MGnify/ENA primary metagenome ERZ773008 (study PRJEB29015, sample SAMEA2738016) | human oral metagenome | biome: human oral; feature: human-associated habitat; material: dental | place: China | collected 2048 ... | reverse complement strand
GCGAGGACATGGACAAGGGCGTCTTCGACCGCTTCCGCACCATGCCGATGTCCCGCATCGCGCCCGTCCTGGGCCCCATGGTCTCCGACGTGCTGCGCTACCTCGTCTGCACGTCGCTGACCGTGCTCACCGGCTACGTCCTGGGCTATCGGCCCGTCAACGGCTGGTCGGGGACGCTCGGCTCCATCGCTCTGGCCACGGGCTGCGCCTGGGCGATCGCCTGGACCTTCCTGCTGTTGGGGACGCTCTTCTCCTCGGCCCAGGCGGTCACCTCCTTCACGATCATCGTCCTGTTCCCGCTGACCTTCCTGTCCAACGCGATGGTGCCCACCTCGACGCTGCCGGGCTGGCTCAAGGCCTTCGTGCGCAACAACCCGGTCTCGCACATCGTGGACGGGTGCCGCTATCTGCTGGACGGGACGACAGGCTCGGCCGGGGACGTGCGCGCCGCCATTATCGGATCGCTCCTGGTGCTGGCCGTCATGGCTCCCCTGACGGTCTGGCGCTACCAGCGGCGCAACGCCTGAGCGCACGAGACCGGGCCACTCGCGCCCGACTGATCCTCAGTTGTTTCCCCTGTGTCAGTGATCCCGACCGGTCTCGCTCGCCAGACGGCGGGCGAGACCGGCCGCGTGCGCGACCAGCTGGGCGCGGTCCAGGGCCCGGATCGTCTTCTCGGCCTCCGCCAGCTCTCGGGCGTCGAGCCGCTCGGTGCGAGTGCGCAGGTAGTCGTGGGAGAGCAGGCGGCAGGTCTGGTTGGTCCCCACGGCCAGGGCGGTGGCGACCAGCTCGATGCCCGCGCCGCGCCGGTCGGAATCGGCGGGCGCGGCGGCCGTGGAGGACAGGCCGACGGCCGCGGCGAAGGCCATGATGGTGGGGATGTCGCGCTGCCGTGGGGCGGGGTCGGAGAGGATGTCGCGCAGCAGCGAGGCGGCTCGGGCGCGGATGGCGCCGGCGTCGAGCTCAGCGGCATCGTCCGGGGCGAGCTCGACGTCGGTGATCAGGCACATGCTCAGGATGTAGAGCTCCCACTGGGATCCGGCCCCCAGGATGGAGCGCCAGTGCCCGGCGTAGCGCAGGCTCACGCGCTGGATGAGAGCGGCGGTGCGCGCGTTCCCACGGGTGAGCTCCAGCTCGCCGCGCACGGAGCGGGCGATGAAGCGCACGGTTCCCGGCAGGTCGACGGGCTCCAGGCTCTCCAGCAGCCTGCCCGCCGTCTCGGGGCGCGGATCGAGGTAGACCGCGCAGTAGGCCCCCTCCATGTGCAGTGTCGTGCGGAAGAACTCGCCCCAGCTGGGCAGGACCCGCTCCAGGAGCACCTGGGCGCGCGAGCAGGCGTCAACAACCTGGCTGTAACGCCCCAGGGACATGAGCACCTGCAGCCGGTGGAGGTGAAGCTCGAGCAGGTGAATGCCGGCCAGATCGTGACCGCGGAGTCGCCCCAGGAGAGCCTCGATGGTCTCCAGGGAGGCCTGAGGATCGCCGTCGTCCTCCTGCTGGGCGGCCAGGCAGCGGGTCGCCGCCCAGGCGACCCAGGGGTCGGCGTCGCCGGTCAGCTCCGGCCACCGCTCGTCGCTCGCACGCAGGAAGCGCCTGACCCGGCTGAACGGCCCCTCACCGTCGAAGGAGGCCGGCAGCAGAGAGCGGACCTGTGCGGGCACGTGGCTCAGGAGCCCGAAGAGGGTGACGCACAGGGCCAGGACGCTCAGGCCTGCCTCATTGCCGCGTGAGTCCTGGGCGGGTTGGACAGCGGAAGCGATGAGGCGCGCACCGTAGTCGGCGATGCGCTCATAGCTCCAGGTGACGCTCCACAGGCGCATGAGGGCGGCACCGATGAGGCAGATGTCATCGCGCAGCTCCGCCGGCAGGCGATCCGTGCCGTGGCCGTCGGCCTGCGCCAGGAGTCGGTCGAGCTGTTGAAGGATGACGGCCTCATCGTGGGAGACCTGCCGGAAGAGGCGGTCATGGTGACGTGCCTCCAGGTGGCGGGCGTCGCCGAAGTCGCCGGCTTCCACGGGAAAACGGATCTGGGAGCACAGATCCACCGCCCACCGGTGCAGGGCCGCGCGGGCCTCGGCCTCGTCGCGGCAGGCCGACAGCTGCTCCAGGGCGAAGTCGCGGACGGTGACGAGCATATGGAAACGGGGCAGGCCGTGGTCGCGCACCACGAGCAGGGAGTGGGAGACCAGGGCATCGAGGAGGTCGGCTGCCTGCCCGCCGATGAGCGCCTCAGCGGGCACGAGGGTAAAGCCGTCGGCGAGCAGCGCCAGCCGAGCCAGGGCGCGACGCTCGGCGGCATCGAGCAGGTTCCAGGACCACTCGATAACCGCCGTCAGGGTGCGCTGACGGGCCGGGGCGTCACGGGCGGCGGTAAGCAGATCGGGTCTGCCGGGCAGCCGCTCGGCGATCTGGCCGACCGACAGGCTGCGGGTGCGCGCGGCGGCCAGCTCGATGGCCAGGGGGATGCCCTCCAACCGGCTCAGAAGCTCGCCCAGGTCGTCATCGTCGATGACTTGACCGGGGCGGGCGTCCAGGGCGCGGATGCGGAAGAGGTCGGCCGCCGAGGCGGTGTCGAGCGGCTCGAGGCGGTGGACGTGCTCCGCACCCAGGTCGAGGGGGCGGCGCGAGGTCGCCAGGACGCGCAGGTCCGGGCAGGTGGCCAGCAGCGGCCCGATGAGGTCGGCGACCTGGTCGGCCAGGTGCTCGCAGTTGTCCAGGACGAGGACGGTCCCCGGCATGGCGAGGGCTGCGGCCAGGGACCTGCGCGGGTCGCCGTCGGCCGCCCCGGGGCTCCCGACGGCGTCGAGGAGGACTTTGGCCAGGTCGGCGCCGGGCGGGACCTCGGCGAGGGAGGCGACGTAGACGGCGGGGCGACGGCTGCGGGCCGCCACCACTCGGGCCAGGGTCGTCTTGCCGACTCCGCCCGGCCCGGTGAGTGTCACCAGCCTGCGGGTGCTCAGGGCCCTGAGCACGCCGGTCACGTCCGCCTCCCGTCCCAGGACGTGCTCGGGAACGGGCTCCAGACCACGACGCACAGGGTTCTCGGCGGCCAGAACGGCTTCGTGGGCGGCGCGCATGGCCGGTCCGGGAACGGCCCCCCGATCGCGCAGCCGGCGGCGGTGCTCCTCGTAGATCTCCAGGGCGGCGGCGGGCGAGCGGGTCCAGGACTCGGCGCGCATGAGAGCGGCGAGGACGGTCTCATCACCGGCGTCGCGCCCGGCGGCCTCGCGCAGCAGCACCGCGGCCCGCTCGTGCTCGCCGGTGGCCTCCAGGGCGAGGGCTCTGTCGCGGCGGGCGGCATCCGCGTGTCGGGCGGCCCGCGCCAGGAGCGGGGCGAGGGGCCCTGCTTCCCGACCGTCCGGAGCCGACAGGGCCGTCGTCTCGGGCACTCGGGGCAGGTCGTCCGTCAGGGCCAGGACCCGATCCCAGTCGCCCGCAGCGGCGCAGGCCCGGGCTCGTGCCGCCCGGGCGGCCAGGTCGCGAGCATCGACGTCCGTGGCGGGGAGCGCCAGCCGATACCCGTCGCCGACGCGTTCGATCACTCCTTCGCCCACCAGGACGCGCGTCCTGGAGACGACGACGTGCAGGGCGCGCACCGGATGAGCCGGGGCGTCCCGGGGCCACAGGGCCCCGATGATCGCATCGGCGCTCGCATCGGCGCAGTCGGCCAGAACGGCGAGCAGGTCGAGGGATCTGCCGCTCAGGGCGGCGCCGCGCCAGGTGGGCGCCGGGTCCAGCAGGGTCAGGGGGTAGCGGGACGACGCCCGGGTGCGCTGCTGTCCTCGACGGGCCTCGGGGGCGGCCCCGGGACGCGAAAGGGTCACAGGGACAGCTTGTCCTTGACGACGACGGCCAGGCTGTTCGCGATCCGGTCGGCGGTCTCCTGAGAGGAGGCCTCGACCATGATGCGCACGAGCGGCTCGGTGCCGGACGGGCGCAGGAGGACTCGTCCGGTCTCGCCGAGCTCGGCCTCGGCCGCGGCGACGGCGTCCTGGACGGCCGGGTCGGTGCCGGCGGAGGCCTTGTCGACTCCCTTGACATTGACCAGGGTCTGGGGCAGCCGCGTCACGATGCTCGCCAGCTCGGCCAGGGTCCTGCCCGTGCGCTTGAGGCGGGCGGCCACTCGCAGGGATGTGAGCACGCCGTCTCCGGTGGTGGCGTGGATGGTGTCGATGACGTGACCGGACTGCTCGCCGCCCAGGGTGAAACCGCCCTGAAGCATCTTCTCCAGCACGTAGCGGTCGCCCACACCCGTCTGGACGATGCGGATGCCGTGCTCGCGCATCGCCAGGATGAGCCCGAGATTGCTCATGACGGTCACGACGAGCGTGTCGGAGCCGAGCGTGCCGTCGGCCTTCATGCCCACGGCGAGCAGTCCCATGATCTGGTCGCCGTCCACGAGGTCGCCCTCGGTGTCGACGGCGAGGCAGCGGTCGGCGTCCCCGTCGTAAGCCACACCCATGTCGGCACCGACGGAGCGCACGTAGTTCTGGAGCTGCTCGGGATGGGTGGAGCCGCAGTCGGCGTTGATGTTGAGGCCGTCCGGGGAGGCGTTGATCGCGATGACCTCGGCTCCGGCGGCGCGCAGGGCGGCCGGGCCGACGTTGCTGGCGGCGCCGTTGGAGGCGTCCACGACGATGCGCAGTCCCGACAGATCCGTGGCGACGGAGTCCACGAGGTGGTTGATGTAGTTCTGGTCGGCGACCGTCTCGCCCTTGATGACGCGCCCGACCCCGGCGCCGGTGGGCAGGTCCCCGACTTTGCCCAGCAGCGACTCGATCTCGTCCTCGACGGCGTCGTCGAGCTTGTAGCCGCCGCGGGCGAAGAACTTGATGCCGTTGTCCTGGAAGGGGTTGTGGGACGCGGAGATCATGACGCCCAGGTCGATGTCCTGCGTGGCGGTCAGGTGGGCGATGGCCGGGGTGGGCAGGACGCCGACGCGGGTGACGTCGACGCCCGAGGAGGCCAGACCCGCGCTGATGGCGTGGTCGAGGAACTCCCCGCTGGCGCGCGTGTCACGACCGACGATGGCGTGCGGGCGCCCGGAGCGGGAGCGCTTGGAGGCCGGGGTTTCCCGGGTCAGGACGCGGGCGGCGGCCTCTCCGAGCTGGACCGCGAGGGCCGGGGTGAGCAGGTCGTTGGCCAGGCCCCGCACGCCGTCGGTGCCGAAGAGTCGTGTCATGAGCGGATTCCTCCTGTGCGGTAGGTGTCGCGAGTGCACCACACATCCTTCCACTCCTCCCGGGTGCACGAGAACGTCGAGAGACGGGACCCGCTCGGCGGGAGCGCGCGGCGCCTCCCGCCGCGGTGCGCCCGGATCGCCGGCGCCCGCCGTCGGCGGGCTCACTGATCGGGGTGGAGGATGTCGGCCGGCAGGGACTCGATGAGGCGCAGCCAGATCTCGCTGGCGGTCGGGTAGGCCGGCACGGCGTGGCGGAGCAATGGGAGCGGGATCTTGGCGGTGATGGCGATGGTGGCGGCGTGGATGAGCTCACCGGCCTCGGGGCCCACGAAGGTGGCGCCCACGATGGTGCGGGTGGCGCGGTCCACGACGAGGCCGGCCTCCCCGTCGGCGTCGTCGCGGAGCAGCGCGGCCCCGGCGGAGGAGATGTAGGCGACGCGCGCGGTGATGATGTTCATACCCGCATCGCGCGCCTGCGCCTGCGTGAGCCCGGTGGCGGCGGCCTGCGGGTCGGTGAAGACCACCTGGGGAACCGGGATGCCCGCGGGCACCGCCTCGGGCGCCCGTCCGGCGGCGTGCGCCGCGATCCTTTCGCCCACGATCCGGGCCTGGTACTTGCCCATATGGGTCAGGGCCGTCTGCCCGCTGGCGTCTCCCACCGCGTAGAGCCACTCCGGGCACCTGCCGCCGACGACGTCCTCGGCGGTCAGGCCCACCACGTCCAGGCCGACTCCCCCCAGGGAGGGCCGCCGTCCGGTGGACACGAGTATCTCGTCCGCCTCGAGGACGTCCTGGTCGCAGACGACGCGCACCGCGCCGCCATGGATCAGGCCCAGGCCGCGGTCGGAGGCCTCGGTCCGTTCGCAGGAGGTCACCCGGGCCCCGGTGAGGATTCTGACCCCCCTCTCGGTCAGGGAGTCGGCCACGATCTGCGAGGCGAAGGGCTCGAACCCGGACAGCGGACGCGATCCTCGCACCAGCATGGTCACCTTGCTGCCCAGGGCGGACATCCAGGTCGCCGCCTCGCAGGCCACCGCGCCGCCGCCGACGATGATGAGCCGGCCGGGCACCTCGTGCATCGCGGTGACGTCGCGCGACCCCCATGCGTGCACGCCCTGCAGCTCGAGGGGGACGACGGGCTGCGAGCCCGTTGCCAGGACGACGGCGTGCCGGGCCTCGAGCAGGCGGTTCCCCTCGGGAGTGCTCACCGCCACTCGGCGCTCGCCGTTCAGGCGCGCCCAGCCCCGTATCACATCGATGCCGGCGCTCGCCGCCCAGAAGACCTGCCCGGCGTCATCGTACTGGGAGACCCATTTGTCGCGGCGCCGGAGCAGCCCGGATACCGAGACCCTGGCGGGCTCCAGTCCCGTGAGGTGGGCGGTGGCGGCTGCCACCTCCAGCGGGCGGAGCAGCGCCTTGCTCGGCATGCAGGCGTAGTACGAGCACTCCCCGCCCACCAGGCCGCCCTCGACGAGCACGGCGCTTAGACCACTTCTCCGGATCGCGTACTGAGCGACGTTCTCCCCCGCCGGCCCGGCGCCGATGACGACGACGTCATAAACGTCATGAACATCATGAGAGTCCCGGGAGCCGGCGAGTCGGGACCCGGGAGCCGCGCTATTGCTGTTGATGTCGACGGCGCTATTCATGACGCCGATAATGTCACATACTGATCGCATATCGGCGCTCACCGGCTCGGGGCGCGCCGTTGGCTGATCGATTCCAGGAAATTCCGAGATTCTCCCATGCGTTCGCCGTTGATGGCGTCGGGCTGCGATGATCGTCGATTCCGGGGGAATGTCGTGGTATTGCAGATGACTGGGCGCCGGAATCATGGGGTGCGGATCGGGGCGGGAATGATCCGCCGGCACCCGGTCGTATCCCGGTTGCGCTCTCTCAAAGACCGGTGGGAATCCGGCGAGAACTCAGGCCTTGCGCAGCAGGACCCGGCGCATGCGGTGCCGGGCGTCCTTGCGCAGTGCCAGGGTGGCCCGCTCACGAGTCGGGGCGATGCTCTCCCGCAGATTCACCAGGTTCACGCCCTCCCGGACCTCGGCGGCGGTTACGGCGATCCCTTCCAGGACAACGGCATCAAGTTCTTCGCCCGCGGCGGCCACAAGCTCGAGGACTCCGTGGAGGATCGGATCGAGGGTCTCCCGGGCTGTATCTGTGACCTGCTCACCGGGGCCGGCGTGGGGAGGGTCGTCGAGGGTGAGATCGTCGCCGACCAGCGCTGCATCAGTCACCTCGTGGACTCCGGGGCCGCGGACGTGCCGGGACTGCGCATCGTCTGAAGGTGCCGGTGCCCGGCTTCGGGATACCGGTCCCTGGGGGCGCAGAGGCGTTCGGGCCGGTGCTCGGGCGCCTGGGCGGGGCCGTTCGCAGCCCTCACGGTCGTGCGATGCGCACCATAGTCATGTGGTGGCGGGGACCCGACGCGCGAGGGCGGTCCGCAGCAGCGCCTGCGGCCCCGCCCCGGGCGCCACCCCGACCGCCCCCATGCCTTTCGCAACGGGGCCTAGTCCAGGGCGCGGATGATGCCCTCGACGGTGTCCTTGGCGTCGCCGAAGAGCATGGACGTGTTGTCCTTGAAGAACAGCGGGTTCTGGACGCCGGCGTAGCCGGTGGCCATGGACCGCTTGAAGACCACGACGTGGCGGGACTCCCACACGCGCAGCACCGGCATGCCGGCGATGGGGCTCCCGGGCTCCTGGGCCGCCGGGTTGACCGTGTCGTTGGCGCCGATGACGAGCACGACGTCGACGTCGCCCAGGTCGTCGTTGACCTCGTCCATCTCCAGGACGATGTCATAGGGGACGTCGGCCTCGGCCAGCAGCACGTTCATGTGGCCCGGAAGGCGTCCGGCAACCGGGTGGATGCCGAAGGCGACGTCGATGCCCTCCTTGCGCAGCATCTCCGCCAGGGTGGCCACTGGGTACTGCGCCTGGGCCACCGCCATGCCGTAGCCGGGGGTGATGACGACGCGACGGGCGCCCTGGAGCAGGTTTGCGACGGCGGAGACATCGGTGGACTCGATGGTGCCCTCCTGGGCGCCCTCCGGAGGCGCCGAGGAGCCCTCGGTGCCGAATCCGCCCAGCAGCACCGACATGAAGGAGCGGTTCATCGCCTGGCACATGAGATAGGACAGGTAGGCGCCCGAGGAGCCCACGAGGGTGCCGGTGATGATGAGAAGGTCGTTGTTGACCATGAAGCCGGTGAAGGTGGAGGCCCAGCCCGAGTAGGAGTTCATGATGGACACCACCACCGGCATGTCCCCGCCGCCGATGGCCGCCACCAGGTGCACGCCCAGGGCCAGGGCGATGACCGTCATGACCACCAGGCAGGTCCAGGCCGCCGGCGAGCCCTCGGGAAGGAGCGCGAAAGCCACCATGAGGCCCAGGGACACGAGCAGTGCGGCGAGATTGAGCAGGTTGCGCCCGGGCAGCGTGATGGGGCGCCCGGGGATCCTGCCCGCCAGCTTGAGGGCCGCCATGACTGATCCGGTGAAGGTCACCGCACCCACGAACACGCCGAGGAAGACCTCACCGAAGTGGAAGGCGCCCAGGGACTCCGACAGGGCGTCGGGGGCGATGTAGGAGTTGTAGCCCACGACGACGGCCGCCAGGCCCACCAGGCCGTTGAAGACGGCGATGAGCTGGGGCATGCCGGTCATGGCGACCCGGTTGGCGAAGACCATCCCCACGACGGCGCCGATGCTCAGGGCCAGGATGATGAGGATCGCCGTTGTCAGCGCTCCTCGGCCGGGGTCCGAGGTCAGGACCAGGCCGATGGCGGCGGCCACGGCCACCACCATGCCGCACGCTCCGGCGATGTTGCCGGCTACCGCGGTCTCGTGCTTGGACAGTCCGGTTGCGGCCATGATGAACAAGATCGCGGCCAGGATGTAGGCCAGCGCCACGGCAGGGGACAGGGTCTCCGGGGCGACGGCGTCGGCGGCGGTGGGGACCGGCCCGGTGGGCAGGGACGCAACAGGTGCGCAGAGCATCGTCTCAGTCCTTCCTGAACATGGCGAGCATGCGGTGGGTGACCGCGAAGCCGCCGAAGACGTTGACGGTGGACAGCACGACGGCCACGAAGGCCACGGCGCTGATGAACGGGTTGGAGCTGCCCACCTGGGAGATCGCACCCAGCAGGATGATGCCGGAGATCGCGTTGGTGACGCTCATGAGCGGTGTGTGGAGTGCCGGCGTCACGTTGGAGATGACGTGGAAGCCGAGAATGACCGACAGCACGAGGACGATGTAGTGGCTTGTCACCGTCGCCGGGCTGACCAGGACCAGGGCGGCTCCCGCCAGCGTGGCCGCGGCCAGGCCGACCATGCGGTTGCGCCGCGAGCGGGTCTGGGCGGCAGCGGCATCGGCCTCGATCCGGGCGAGCTCCTCGGTCGAGGGCCCGGCCTTGGCCGTCGGTGCCGCTGAGACGGTGACCGGTGGTGGCGGCCACATCAGCTCACCGCTGTGGCACACGGTGATCGTGCGGATGATCCGGTCCTCCAGGTCGAGTGAGAGCTCGCCGTCCCTCTCGGGCGTCATGAGGGTCAGGAGGTTGACGAGGTTCTGACCGTAGAGCTGGGAGGCCTGGGAGGGCAGACGGGCCGCGAGATCCGTGCGACCCACGATCGTCACCCCGCCCTCGGTGACGACCACCTCACCGGGAACCGTCAGCTCGGTGTTGCCGCCGTTGGCGGCGGCCATGTCCACGATGACCGAGCCGGGACGCATCGCCTCGATGGCGGCGCGGTCCAGCAGCACCGGTGCGCGCCGCCCGGGGATGTTGGCGGTCGTGATGACGAGGTCGGACCGGGCCGCCTGCTCGGCATAGAGGGCCGCTGCCAGGGCGGCCTGGTCGGCGGCCATCTCCTGGGCGTAGCCGTCGGAGGAGATCTCCTGGGCGGTGGGGACCGCGACGAACTCCGCGCCCATCGACCGCACCTGATCGGCGACCTCCGGCCGCACGTCGGTGCCCCGGACGATGGCGCCCAGGGAGTGCGCGGTTCCGATGGCCGCGAGCCCGGCGACGCCCGCGCCGATGACGTAGACGGTGGCGGGCGGGAACCTCCCGGCCGCGGTGACCTGACCGGTCAGGAGGCGGCCGAAGTGCGCGGCGGCCTCGATGACGGCGCGGTACCCGGCGAGGTTGGCCTGGGAGGACAGCACGTCCATGGCCTGCGCCCGGGAGATGCGGGGCACGGCGTCCAGCGCCAGGGCCGTGACGCCACGGGCGCGCAGGGACTCCACGAGCTCCGGCTGACGAGCCGGATCGAGCCTGGCGATGAGGGTCGCGCCGTCGCCCAGCCGGTCGAGGCGCTCGGCCTCGGGGGCGTCGACGCCCAGGACCAGCTCGCAGCCCCAGACCTCCGCGTCGTCGGTGAGCCGAGCGCCGGCCTCCTCGTAGGCGGAGTCGAGGAACCTCGCCGCGCGTCCGGCGCCGCGCTCGACGAGCACGTCGTATCCGAGGCGCACGAGTCTCTCGACGGTCTGCGGGGTGGCGGCGACCAGTGCCTGGTCGGGGCGCTCACATGGGACTCCAAGACGCACGACGACTCCTCAATCTCACGGTACGGCCGGGGCAGTGCCGCCTGCGGCCTCGGGCCGACGGCGGGTACTGGGGAGAAGCCTAGAAGAGTAATCGTCGATGCGGATATGTTTCCCGTCCGCGCAGTGGGACGGGTGCACCGAAGCCCGCGGGCCGGTACGCCTCGGGCCTTGCGCGGCGGAGGCCCGGGGCTCCTGCGCGAGACCGGTCCCGCGCGCTCAGGCCTTGCGCAGCAGGACCCGGTGCATGCGGTGCTCCGCGTCCTTGCGCAGGACCAGCGTGGCTCGTCCCAGGGTGGGGGCGATGTTCTCCCGCAGATTCACCAGGTTCACACTCTCCCAGACCTCTGCGGCGGCTGTCAGGGCGATGTCGTCGGGGATGGCTGCGAAGCGTTGGAAGAAGGAGTCGGGGTCGGTGAAGGCTGTGCGCTTGAGGGTCAGGAAGCGATCGAGGTACCAGCGGCGGATGTCGGCGGGGTCGGCGTCGACGTAGATCGAGAAGTCGATGAAGTCGCTGACCGCCAGCGCCGAGGATCCCTGGGACGCCTCGGGCCCGTGGCGTCGGCGAGGAGCCGGCTGGAGCACGTTGAGCCCCTCCAGGACCAGGACGTCGGGACGCTCCACGACGATCGAACGGTCGGGCACGATGTCGTAGACGGTGTGCGAGTACACCGGGGCCGAGACCCTCTCCGCCCCCGACTTGACCGCGGCGACGAAGTCGAGCAGGGCCCGGCGATCGTAGGACTCCGGGAAGCCCTTGCGGGCGGTGAGCCCGCGCTCCTCCAGCGCGGCGTTGGGCAGCAGGAAGCCGTCGGTGGTCACCAGCGACACTCGCGGGGTCTGGGGGAAGCGGGCCAGCAGGTGGGCGATGAGACGGGCCGTCGTCGATTTGCCCACCGCCACCGAGCCGGCCACCGCGATGACGAAGGGCGTCGGGCACGGGGCGACCCCCAGGAAGTCGGAGATGCGCCGGGCCCGTTCGCGGGCGGTGTCGATGTAGTCCTCCAGCAGCGCGGTCAGGGGTCGGTAGACGACATCGACCTCCGTCAGGTCGATCGGGTCGCCCAGGCCGCGCAGCTTCTCGACGTCCGCCTGGGTCAGCGGCAGAGGAGTGGTCGACGCCAGGGCGCGCCACTGGTCGCGGCCGAACTCGATGTAGGGCGACGGGGCAGAGCTCACCGGTCAAGTCTGACTCATCCGCGCGAACGCCGTACTCCCGACCTGCGTGCGCGGGCGCCGCGGCCCCGGGGATGCCGCAGGTCTCACGTGACGCGGGAGGTGACCCGTTGTCTTGAAGGAATGACCGTGATTCCATCATCCCCATGTGTGGAATTGTCGGCCACGTCGGCCCCCTGCCCCCGTCCGAGCGCTCGCTGACCGTCCTCATGGACGGGCTGGGCCGCCTGGAGTACCGCGGCTATGATTCCGCCGGCGTCGCCCTCGTGGGACCGGGCGGACTCGACGTCGTCAAGGCCGCGGGCAAGCTCGACAATCTGCGCGAGGCGCTGACGGCCGCTCCACCGCACCCCGCGGTCGCCGGCATCGGCCACACGCGCTGGGCGACTCACGGCGGTCCTACGACGGTCAACGCCCACCCGCACCGGGCGGGCAGCGTCGCCGTCGTCCACAACGGCATCATCGAGAACTTCCGCGCTCTGCGGGCCGAGGTGGAGGAGGCGGGCCGCGAGCTGCTCTCCGCCACGGACACCGAGGTCGTCGCCCAGCTGCTCGATCTCGACCTCTCCGCGCGCCTCGCCTCCGCCGGCGAGGACATCGACGGGGCCCGGGTCTCCGCGCTCCTGGTGGAGTCCATGCGCGCGGTCACCGCCCGCCTGGAGGGCGCCTTCGCGCTCCTGGCCGTGACGGAGCTGGCCCCCGGCGCGATCGTCGCCGCCCGTCGCTCCAGCCCCCTGGTCGTCGGTCTGGGCGAGGGGGAGAACTTCCTGGGCTCGGACGTGGCCGCCTTCGTCGCCTTCACCAGGCGCGCGGCCGAGGTCGATGACGACCAGGTCCTCCTGCTCACCGACGAGGCCGTCACCGTGTGGGACGCCGATGGCGCGGTCGTCCGGCCGGCCACCTGGGAGGTCTCGTGGGACGCCTCGGCCGCCGTCAAGGGCGGCTACAGGACCTTCATGGACAAGGAGATCCACGAGCAGCCCACCGCCGTGGCCGACACCCTGCGCGGCCGCGTCGACGAGCGCGGTGAGCTCCAGCTCGACGAGATGCGCATCGACCCCGCCGTCCTGCGCAGCGTCGACAAGATCATCGTCATCGCCTGCGGCACCGCCGCCTACGCCGGGCACGTCGCCAAGTACGCCATCGAGCACTGGTGCCGCATCCCCGTGGAGGTCGAGCTCGCCCACGAGTTCCGTTACCGCGACCCGGTTGTCAGCGAGAAGACCCTCACCGTCGCCATCTCCCAGTCCGGCGAGACCATGGACACCATCCAGGCCGTGCGCCACGCCCGCGAGCAGGGCAGCAAGGTCCTCGCCATCGTCAACACCTACGGCTCGACCATCGCCCGCGAGGCCGACGCCGTCCTCTACACCCACGCCGGCCCCGAGGTGGCCGTGGCCTCCACCAAGGCCTTCCTCGCCCAGATCACCGCCTGCTACCTGCTGGGCCTCTACCTGGCCCAGCTGCGCGGCAACAAGTGGCCCGACGAGGTTGCCGAGTACCTGGACAACCTGGAGGCTATGCCCGAGCGGATCCAGCACGTCCTGGATAGCCAGGAGGCGCGGGTGCGCGAGCTGGGTACCGAGCTGGCGGACAAGTCCTCCTTCCTGTTCCTGGGCCGCCACGTCGGCTTCCC
>ERZ773008.2039-NODE-2039-length-13597-cov-2.891597_pt1 | contig 13597 bp, 13 predicted proteins | sample MGYA00580664_ERZ773008 | MGnify/ENA primary metagenome ERZ773008 (study PRJEB29015, sample SAMEA2738016) | human oral metagenome | biome: human oral; feature: human-associated habitat; material: dental | place: China | collected 2048 ... | reverse complement strand
GCTCGTAAGGCATTTGAAGGACACGTAAAAGCTCAGAACACTATTGTGGTTACAGGCAATCCTGTGCGTAAGAGCGTTCTCTCTGCTGACAGAGCTGCTTCTAGGCAATGTTTGGGTATTGCAGATGATCAGATATTACTGCTTATCTTTGGTGGCAGCCTGGGTGCTCGTAGTATCAATGAGACATTTGCTACGCTTAAACAGGAGCTTCTTGCTCGCCCCAACCTCCGTATTATTCAATCAACAGGCCAGAAGCTCTATGAAGAGGTTGTTTCGCTTATGAAGCTTACTGACAAGGAAGCTTCTCGTTGGGAGGTTAAGCCCTACATCTCCAACATGGGCGCTACGCTTGCTGCCGCTGACCTGGTGGTTTCTCGCTCTGGTGCATCCTCTGTAGCTGAGATTGCAGCCCTTGAGCTCCCAAGTATTTTGGTGCCGTACCCTCTGGCAACAGCAGATCACCAGACCACTAACGCACATCTGTTGTCGGATGCAGGAGCAGCTATTTTGGTGCCAGATAACCAGGTAGGCACAACGTCCTTCTCGACAGCTCTCTTTAATTTGGTAGACAACGCAGACCAGCGTAAAAAGCTCTCAGAGGCTGCTGCCACACTTGACCAGCGCAGCGCCGCATCTCTTGTGGCTGACGCTGTGGAAAGTGCCGTTTGTGGCGTATAAAACAACTCGTTTTGCGCTAGAGTAAATATGTCTTGGTATGTTCAAGACTTAAACGATAACAATACTTGGAAGGGCTCTCTTATGGCAGATTCCATGGGCGAGAAGATTATCTCGCGTGCACATTTTATTGGAATTGGTGGCGCAGGTATGAGTGGAATTGCGCTTGTTTTGCACGAGCGTGGCTGCACGGTTACCGGCTCCGATTTGAAGAGCTCGCATTATGTTAGAGAGCTTGAAGACGCAGGTATTCAGGTAAGCATTGGACACACTGCAGCCACTATTGACACCGTGATGCCTGATGTCATTGTTACTTCTACTGCAATTCCAGAGACAAACCCAGAGGTTATTCGCGCACGTGAGCTTTCCATTCCTATTTGGCCTCGTGCTAAGATGCTCTCGTATTTGTCACGTGGTCGCAAGACTATCGCGGTTGCTGGAACTCATGGCAAGACCACTACGTCCTCTATGGTTGCCACTATGCTGGATAAGCTTGGTGCCGATCCATCGTTTTTGATTGGCGGCGTTGTTGAGGGTTATGACACCAATGGTAAAAACGGTAACGGTCAGTACTTTGTCTGCGAAGCTGACGAGTCTGACGGTTCGTTTATGTTCCTCAATCCTAGCGTGGTAGTTATTACCAATATTGAGGCAGACCATCTTGATCACTACGGTTCTCTTGAGAATATCGAGAATACCTTCTGCGAGTTTATGAGTTTGCTTGATAAGGAAGAAACCGTTGTTATTAACGGTGATAACCCTCATTACGTCGAACTTGCTCAGTCAACTGGTAGACACGTGGTCACCTATGGCTTTGATCCAAGCTGCGATTTTGTTTGCAAGCAGGAGGAGAGAAAAGCCGGTATTGAGAATCCACTGACCATCAAGACTCCTTCTGGTCAGACCATTTCTGTGGTGCTTCCTGCTAACCCTGGTAAGCACAATGTTGCTAACGCAACCGCTGCTATTGCTGTTGCCGATACTCTTAACTTTGATCTTGAGGAAGCCGCTGCGGCGCTTTCGCAGTTCAAGGGTGCTCGACGTCGCTTTACACACGTAGGCGATATCAACGGCATCACTGTTGTAGACGATTACGGCCACCATCCAACTGAGATTGCAGCAACCATGTCTGCTGCCCTTCCTCTTGGCTTCAAGCGCGTTGTTGTTGTCTTCCAGCCACACCGATACAGCAGAACACAAGACTTGGCAGATTCGTTTACACACGCGTTTGACGGCATTGACGTTTTACGAGTCATGGATGTTTTCTCCGCAGGTGAACTGCCTATTCCAGGCGTCTCTGGCAAGACAGTTTCTTCAAGGGTTCAAGCTGCTAATAGTGTCCCTGACGTGCGCTATATTCCTTCTCGCCGTGATCTTATCGCAGACCTTCTTGAAACAGTTCATCCAGGAGACTTGTTGATTACTCAAGGCGCGGGTGACGTTACCCAGATTGGTCCAATGTTTATCCGTGCGCTCAAAGAACGCCTTCAGAACAACTAGGACTTCTGCTGTGAGCTTGTTTAACGCTTATGTAAGCCTTTCTGGGGCTCTTGATGCAACAATTAAGCAGGATGAGCCGCTGAGCCACCATTCTTCCTTTAGGATTGGCGGTAAGGCGTCGCTCTTTATTGCTGTTCATAGTCATGTGGCGCTTGTACGCGTGCTTGAGGTGCTTGCAGTTAATCGAGTTGATTGGGTGCTTCTGGGCAAGGGTTCAAATGTTCTTGTTTCCGATAAAGGTTACAACGGCTGCGTTATTGTTCTTGATGATGAACTTTCTACTATTTCAGTTGGCGAGAATAACCTTATTACTGCAGGTGCGGGTGCACTTACGGCACGCGTTTGTAACGAGGCTATGAAGGCAGGCCTCTCTGGGCTTGAGATGTGCGCTGGTATCCCTGGAACTATCGGCGGTGCTCTCTCTATGAATGCAGGTACCAGACACGATTGGATTGGCAAAGTCGTCCGTGATTGTGTGGTGCTTAAGCCTGGTAAGGGTCTTGTACGCTACGATGTCTCTGAGATTGAATGGGGCTATCGCTATACTACGTTTGCTCCAGATGAGATTATTCTTGAGACGACGTTTGCGCTAACACCGTCTGATCGTTCTAAAGTTGCTTTAGGTATGGATACTCTTTTGCAGCGCAGAAGAAATACTCAGCCAACTGGTCAGCTTTGCTGTGGTTCTGTTTTTAAGAACCCAGGCAGTAGGTCTGCTGGTGCGCTTATTGAAGAGTGCGGTCTTAAAGGCATAGCTGAAGGTGGTGCTCAGATTTCTGATATCCATGCAAACTTTATCGTGAATACCGGCAATGCTACTGCCGCAGATGTCATTGCGCTTATGCGCAGGGCGCACGATGCGGTACAAGAAAAGTTTGACATTGATCTTCAGCCAGAGGTTAAACTTCTGGGTTTTGGGGCATAGGGAAGATATGGCAGAAGATACTTCAAAGCAAAAAACACGCCGTAAGGGTACAAAGAGAGAGTCGCTATCATCTGGCGCTGCCCAGACGGCTGGGGAAGCTAAGCCTTCTTTTATGAGTAAGGCTTTTAAGCCTAAACCAAAGGCTGAGACTACAGCTTCTGATGCTAAGACTTCTATTAAGAAGACTTCTATTAAGAAGACTTCTACTAAAAAGGCTTCTGATAAAAAACCAAATAACGCTACAAAAACTGCGGATCAAGCTCGTGCTGAGCGCATTAAACACAGCAGAAAAGTATCTTTTAAGGCTGTACGGACAGTTTTTATTGTTTTGTTGAGCCTAACCATTTTTGCTGGTATTGCTTTTCTCGTCTTACGCTCTTCTTCGATCTTTGCTATTACTAACATTCAGGTTGAGCCAACGGAGCATGTCACTAACGAGCAGATTCAAAAGCTTATTGCAGTAGAAGAGGGAACAACTCTGCTTAATATGGACGAGTCTCTCATTACTGAGGAGCTCCAGAAAGACCCTTGGGTAGCATCTGCAACGTATGAGAGGCAGTTCCCTAATACACTGCGCATTACTATCATAGAGCGTAAGGTTACGGCCATAGTGGCGCTTTCTTCTGGTCCTGTTGCATGGTATTTGGGCGAGAATAATGTTTGGCTCGAGGCTGATCAACTTACTGTTCCAGAAGGAAAAACTACTGCAACAGTAGCGCTTGATAAGGCAACATCAGAGGGAAAGTTGCTTGTTACCGATGTTCCTGCAACGGTTTCTCCTGTAGCAGGTACTACGGCAACGGATGCAGAAATTCAAGCGGTTATGCAGTATCAGTCTACGTTCTCATCAGAGCTTACTTCACAGATTGTGAGCTACTCGGCAAGTAGTGTTGATGCTATTTCCGTTACCCTAACCAATGGTGTACAGGTTGCTCTAGGCTCTCCAACACAGATTACAGACAAAGAAAAAGTGATTCTGGCAATGCTTAAGCAGTTCCCAGGAGAGCTTACTTACTTGAACGTAAGAACGCCTTCAAGCCCAACTTATAGGCGAGTTTCCACTGGAAACGTTCAGTCTGGTTCTGGTGTTTCGTAGGCAATCGTTGTGGCAATACGTGCCGTTCAGGAATCTTTTCCTACCGTTTACCAGCTTCCTTCACAATTTCTTCATATTATTTGACTTGCATAGGTGAGTTGTGCAAATATACCCCGCTTTGCATGAAGCGTAAGCCTTAACTTGAGGTTTAGGGTTTTATACAGCGGTTCTGCGAGCGCATAAACGTAGCCTAAGCGCAGTCGCGCTCCGGGACAAACGGGCACAGGCGTGCCTCAAGGAGGAAGACATGATTAAGGACACCGATACCCTTAACAACTATCTTGCTGTTATCAAGGTTGTTGGCGTTGGTGGCGGCGGAACTAACGCTGTCAACCGCATGATTGAAGAAGGCATCCGTGGTGTTGAGTTCGTTGCTGTAAACACTGATGCACAGGCTCTTGCAATCTCCGATGCTGATATTAAGGTTCACATTGGTACTGACATTACCAAGGGTCTTGGTGCTGGTGCTAACCCTGAGGTTGGTAAAGAGGCAGCAGAGGATAGCCGTGACGAGATTAAGGCTGCCCTTGCTGGCGCTGATATGGTCTTCATCACTGCTGGTGAGGGTGGCGGTACTGGTACCGGCGCTGCTCCAGTTGTTGCTGACATTGCAAAGAATGATGTCGGTGCACTGACTGTTGGTGTTGTTACCAAGCCATTCTCCTTCGAGGGTCGTCGTCGTTATGGCTCCGCAGCTGACGGAATCAAGACTCTTTCCGAGAATGTCGACACACTCATTGTTATTCCAAACGATCGTCTGCTTGATCTTTCTGAGAAGAAGACCACCATGCTTGAGGCATTCCGCATGGCTGACGATGTTCTATGCCAAGGTACCCAGGGTATTACCGACCTCATCACTGTTCCTGGTCTGATTAACCTCGACTTTGCAGATGTTTGCACCATTATGAAGGGTGCAGGTAGTGCAATGATGGGCATCGGTATTGCTGCTGGTGATAACCGTGCTGCTGATGCTGCAACTGAGGCAATTTCTAGTCGTCTGCTTGAAAGCTCCATTGAGGGCGCAACCCGCGTTCTTCTTTCTATTGCTGGTAACAAAGATCTTGGTATTCAGGAGATTAACGAGGCAGCTGATCTGGTTGCTAAGAACGTTGACGCTGATGCAAACATTATCTTTGGTACTGTTGTTGATGAGTCCCTAGGCGATCAGGTTCGTGTAACCGTTATCGCAACTGGTTTTAATGACGCTAACGTTCAGCAGCAGCTTCCAACTTTGAGCACTCAGAACACCAGCCGTCCAAGCCGTCCTGCTCAGCCACAGCCAACTCGTCCTGCGAGTGCTCAGTCACAGCCTGCTCGCAGCAATAACTCTTCGAATGAGAAAGAGTTTGATATTCCAGACTTCCTTAAGCGTAGTCGCATCTAAATATGTGCGCGCTGAATAGACAGTGCTTACACGGCGTGACCCTGCTCATGGATCCTGAGGTTCCATGCGGGGTCACGCTCGCATTTACTGAGCGTACAGGTGGTTTTTCAAAAGGGGAGTTTGCTTCCCTTAATTTAGGCAGTAGATGCGGAGACAATCTGCAACATGTGCAGAAGAATCGCCAGTTGGTTCTAAAAGCTCTTGGAGCGGGTGAGTATTTCTCGCGACTCCTTATTCCTCATCAGGTACACGGGAGCACCGTTGTCTGTCTGTCTTCCGACACATCAGAGGCCTTTGAACAGGCTAAGACTGAGGCAGAAGCTGGTGCAGACGCTATAGTGTGCACCGTGCAAAATACACCCGTTCTTTTGGCGTTTGCCGATTGTGTGCCGGTAATTCTAGTGGCTCCTGGTGGATTTGCGGTGGCGCATTCAGGTTGGAAAGGCACAATTGCTCGCATTTCAGCTTGCACAACAGAGGCTCTTTGCCAAGCAACTGGCGCCAAACCTTCCGAGGTCAAAGCATATATTGGACCGCATATTGGCAGTGATGATTATGAGGTTTCTTCTGAGCTTATTCAGATGTTTTCGCAAGAGTTTGGCCCCAATGTTGTGGACCGTGCATCTGGCGAGAGGTACCTCGATCTTGGATATGCTGTTAGAGCTGCGCTGATAGATGCTGGTGTACGCGAGTCTGCTATTGAAGAGGTAACTGACTCGACGGCCTCTACAACAGAGCGGTTCTTCTCGTATCGTGCTGAGCATGGCAAGTGCGGAAGGCATGCGGCTGTTGCTTACATGGCCGCAAAGTAGGGTAGAAGACGTTTAGCGTTGCGTAAGATAATGATGTATTCACCGCAAGAGATGATGGCTATGACGTACGATTCAGACGAATATCTTGAGTTTATTAAGGCTCGCAAAGCTCAAATTGAGTCGCTCGTAGTAGACGCTGCAAAAAAGTCTGGCAGAAGTGCCGCTGAAATTGAAATTGTGGCCGTCTCTAAAACTGTTCCTGTTGAGGCTGTTTTTGCAGCTTATAAGGTAGGTTATAGGACATTTGGCGAGAACCGTCCACAAGAACTGACGCATAAACTAACGTGTTTATCTGAAACTTCTTTTGGATCTGAAATAACCTTTGACATGATTGGCAATCTTCAGAAGAACAAGATTAACCAAGTAGTTGGTAAGGTTCGTTATATTCATTCAATTTCTTCTGAGCATCTTGCAGAGGCGGTTTCAAAGCGTGCGGAAGTAAAGGGCTCTCAAGAGTCTGTTCTACTTGAGGTAAATGTTTCCGCTGAAGCTTCAAAATCGGGTTTCTCGCCAGAAGAAGTTTCTGAGTCTATTCAAAAGATTGTGGAACTTCCTCATATTTCTGTTGTAGGACTTATGACTATGGCACCAAAGGATGACCCAGAGCGTGCAAAGAGAACGTTTGCAGGATTACGAGAATTGCGTGATCGTTTAAGCCAACAAGTTGGTTTGAAGTTAGATGTTCTTTCTTGTGGTATGAGTGATGACTTTACGTATGCCATTGAAGAGGGTTCTACTACTATTCGTTTGGGTCGAATATTGTTTGATCCAGCTTATACGTTGAGTGAACGCTAAAATAGTTGCAAGTTTTGATACAGTAGTAAGAAGTTACGTGCGTTTTAGAAAGGCACAATGATGAGCATTCTTGATACGCTAAGAGCAAAGCTTCGTGGTGGTCAGGACGACGAGTACTACGACGATGAGTATTATGGTGAAGACGGCTATGACGAGCTAGATGGAGCACCTTCTCGCTCGTACGATGACCGTGCACAGCAGGGCTCTTCCAGTAGATTACTGGGTAATCCATCTAGGCCAGAGGCAGAGAGTGTCTCTGTTTACACTCGTTCCGGTAAACCAATTAGCACCAATCCAGCCGCTTCTTACAATCCACAGCAGGATATGCGTCCTCGTGCTTCTGCGTATGCATCTCGTCAGGAGCCTTCTGGGTACACTCCTTCTTATGAGCATGCAGTGAGCCCAAATCTACCAACTCCTGGTGATATTGGTCTTCGTCCTGTGAGTCGTACAAGTTATTCTGGACAGCTACCACCATACATTCTTCGTCCTGTTTCTTATGATGATGTCCAGTCAGTAGTTCGCCGTGTTCGTACTGGTCAGCCAGTTGTTCTTATCTTTAAGAACACTAACATTGAAATTGCTAAGAGAATTTTGGACTTCAGTTTTGGTCTTTCTTATGGCCTTGATGGCGCTGTTGAAGAAGTCGCTGACCGCGTTTTTGTTGTACTTCCTCATGACGTCTCTTTGACGCAAGCTGATCTTGATAAGCTTGCTGATGAGGGCGAGATTACCAGGTAACTGGAGGTTTTTGTGTTTTCGTCTTATATCTTGAACGTACTCTATACTTTGTTAAGGATTTATAGCTTCTGCATTGTGGTATGGTGCCTATCTTCTTGGATTACCGTCTCAAATGACTCGTTTAATCGCATTCTTGAGGGACTTGGCAAAATTGTTGAGCCATACCTTAGTGTGTTTAGGCGTGTAATTCCTCCAATTTCTGGCATTGATCTCTCACCAATTGTTGCACTTTTTGTGCTTAATCTTGTGGGACGTTTTGTCATTTCGACGCTGGGCCTTATACTAATATAGGAAACTAGTTTGTTTTTAATTACAAACTGAGTAGTTATGATGTGTGGTACGTCTACTCGCAGACTGAAAGGGAACAAAGATGGCAATCACACCAGCAGACATTGAGCAGCAGACATTCTCTCCTGCTGAGACCGGCTACAATCCAGAGGAAGTCGACGCATTTCTTGAGCAGCTATCTTCTGAGGTTGATGCAATGCTTCAAAAGATCGCTGATCTTAAGGGCCGTCTGACCAGTACTGAGCAGCAGCTTGCTGCAGCACAGGCACAGGTTGCAAGCCTTGAGGAGAACGCAAGCGTTCCTTCTGTTGAGGAGACAAACGCCGCAGCTATCGTTGCATCTGAGCACCAGATTTCTCAGGTCCTCATTGTTGCTCAGCAGAGTGCAGATAAGCTTGTTGCAGATGCTCGTGCAAATGCAGAGCGTATTCGCAATGAAGCAGATCAGAAGGCTCGTGAGGTTATCCGCCAGGCTCTTGCAGAGAAGCAGACTGAGCTTGACGAGATTGATCGTCTCAAGCAGTCTCGTGAGGATTTCCGCGCTGAGTATCGCAAGCTTCTCCAGCACTTCCTAGACGATGCAGATTCTGTTTTCCCAGAGACTGTTCTTACCAATAATGCTCCAACTGGTTCCCAGAATGCTGCACAGTCTACAGCGAAGCAGACTCAGATTTCTGCATCTGCACCTGCAGCTGGTGACTTTAACGATCTTGACTAAGTTTTAGACCATCACATTTGAACTGATAAGCGTCCAGCTTTGCTGGGCGCTTTTTTTATTTTGTGCTGAAAATTACCTTAAGTAATCGGCTTTTGAGTAATTGCTTTAGAACTCAGAGATAAGTTCTTTGAGAAATGCTGCTTTTGTTCTATATGGGGTATATCCTTTCTATTTTCTCGGCCTTGATAACGAGTAGGTATACCTTGGCTACGTGCTGCATCTGCACTTGTGCTTGCGGTAAGTTCAGGAAGCTTTTGCCATACGCGCTTTGGCATCAAATGAGCACGTAGGTCATATCCTCTTTCTGTTGGTCCACGACCCTTTAGGCTAATCCCATCATAGAAACGTCTCCACATGGCTTGTACGTATTTCTCATCAGTTGCAAGGTCTGTTCTAGAGCGTAGTTCTTCCAAAGATGCGTCATCGAGTTGAATTGTTCCAAACGTCTTCATTTCTGGTGTATAAAAACTGACTATATGGTGGGTTGGGTCAACAATAAAAAACCGTTCGGTGCTCATCCGTTTAACAAAGTAATTGCAGGTTAGGGGCACTACATTTGCGTTAGGGTGAAATACAGACATAAAAGAGCCGTCTGACATGCGAGAAAACCGTACAAATTGACGTGTGTGCTCTCGCTCAGTCTCTACTTGTCGAGCCAGTGCGTTAAATTCTGCTACGGTTGCATCAGCAATATCTTCAAGTGCTCCTATCCCGTACAAGAATGCGAGACGGATATACCTATGCACAGTCTCTGGCATAGTATTGGCATCCGAAGCACATGCTAGAACAATGCGACGTGTTATCTCTTTTGTGCCTACTTTCTTTTCTAATCCAGTAAGAACTCGTCTAGCTAAGGCTACTACTGAGTCATCAAAGGGATCTGGTCCACAGAGCATGTACTCCCCAAGGCTGGGCTGACAAAAGCTCTCTCTAACAAGACGTACGTGTGTTGGGTTAGCGTGTGAGAGATAGGTGAGTCCTATAGCTCCTACAACGCCTTCTAAGCTTGGATTGCAGGAGATAACAACCTTCTGAGACTTGGAGAGTCTTGTAAGTCTCTCAACAAGCGAGACAAGGCCTACACTTTGATTAGAAGAGCCTGAGTTGAGAGGACTCAATGCGACGTCTTGTTTTGTTGTATGAACTTGCTTTAGCATCAGCAATTACTCTCTGTTTAATCAGTTCTTGGTCAAGTGGGGCTGTAGCATCTCTTACACCACAGCAGGTGAGAAAGTGATGGGATCGTTTGAGCTGTATTCCCAGCCGTTTAAGATCATCAAAAGTAAGACGAGATCGTCTTCTTGCGGCAATGATTCTTCGTGCACCGGTAGGGCCAATTCCGGGCACTCGTAAAAGTATTTCTAATGGTGCATCCATAATTTCTATAGGAAATTGATTAAGATGAGCCAATGCCCATCCAAGCTTTGGGTCAACTTCTAAATCAAGCCAAGGCGCTTCTGGAGAAACAAGTTCATCAGGAGAAAATGCATAGTAGCGCATAAGCCAATCAGCTTGGTAAAGACGATGCTCTCTACGAAGGGGAACAGGGGTATCTAACTCAGGAAGACGATCATCTTCCATAACAGGAATATAGGCAGAAAAAAATACTCGTTTTAACTCAAATTGTTGGTAAAGTGCTTGCGATAAATGCAATATTTGATTATCCGACTCTGGAGAAGCTCCAATAATAATTTGTGTTGATTGTCCAGCGGGTGAGAAAGACCTTTTACTCGAAGACACCCTTGATGAATGCATAAAAGTGTTCTTCAAACAGTTAGAACGTAGGGCTAAACCTTCTTTTATGATCTGCTTCTGACTTGGAATAATAATACCTTTAGATTTGCCAGCAGACTTCACAATACTTTTTGACGTATTTTTAGATTCGAGTAATTGCCTTTCTTCAGAGACGCGTAGGCGGTGAATGAAAGACATGGGTTTAGTAACCGTTTCAGCATTTTTGTGCGGGCAAAGTTTAGTAAGTGAGTTTGAGCTAGGTAATTCCAGGTTGACGGAGAGTCTGTCTGCCAAACGGCCAATAGCGTCAATAAGATCTGAGTCTGTTCCGGGAATTACCTTTGCATGAATATAGCCGTTGAATAGCAGTTCATTTCTAAGGTAGGAGAGACATTCAATCATGAGTTCCGTGGTGTGATCCGGCGATCCTATAACACCTGAGGAAAGAAAGAGTCCTTCTATGTAATTTCTTTTATAGAAATCTATGGTAAGTTCTGCTAACTCTTGTGGTGTAAAGGTGGCCCGTTTGGTCTGCGCAGACGATCTATTGACGCAGTAAGCGCAGTCATAGCAACAAGCATTAGAAAGCAAAACTTTTAGCAGCGTAATGCAGCGACCGTCAGGAGTAAATGAATGGCAACAACCTGCCGTCGAAGCCATGCCTACCTTTCCTGCTTGTGGATCTCTGTCTACACCAGAGGAGGTACATGCCGCGTCAAATTTGGCCGCATCTGCAAGTATGGTGAGTTTATCAAGAGTATCCATATGGGTAACTTTCTGCTTGAAAATAGAACGTATGTTCGTATACTTAGACTATCACGAATAAAAAAGAAGTAAAGAAAAATTTGGAACAAATGTTTGTCATTTTAAAATTGCAGAAAGGATGTGAATGACGTGTGAAGGATGTATACTTTTCTCATTAGTAGCAGCGGAAGGAATGGTCGTGGGCATAGAGAAAAACAGCTCTTCACCATGTCTTTCTTGTCCTGTAAATTTACAAGTTCCCACGTATGCCTTACGCGTATTAGAAGTTCTTGAAGATGCTGGGTTTGAGGCGTGGATTGTTGGCGGCTGGGTACGAGACGCCCTGCGGGGTTCATTTGCTCATGATATTGACATTACAACTTTAGCTACTTGGCAGCAGAGTAAGGCGGCCTTTGTAGCTGCAGGTATTCCTGTACATGAGACGGGTATTGCATACGGAACTGTTACTGCTATTGTCGAGCAACACCCTATTGAAGTTACAACGTATCGCCGTGACGGAAAATATCTGGATGGTCGTCGTCCTGATTCTGTGCAGTTTGTCTCTCGTATAGAGAAAGATCTTGCTCGTAGAGATTTCACCATAAACGCAATGGCATATCATCCTAAGAGGGGACTGCTAGATCTTTATGGCGGTCAAGAAGATTTATCTGCACATATGATTCGCGCTGTTGGGGAGCCGAAGGCACGCTTCACTGAGGATGCATTGCGTATGCTACGTGCATTAAGGTTTGCATGCAGACTCTCGTTTTCAGTTGAGGAGAAAACACATCAAGCGCTTATTGAGTGTGCGCCGTTGCTCTCACAAGTTGCTTCTGAGCGTATCGGTTCAGAAGTAGCTCAAATTGTTGAGGCGGGCCATATTGCTCATGCTATCAAGTTGGGTTTCTCTGTTTTAGCAGTAGCAATTCCAGAACTTTTACCGCTGCAAAACTTTAATCAAAGGAGCCCTTATCATGCCTATGACGTGCTGGAGCATACTGCTCGGGTATGCTCTGCAACAGAGGCATTTACGGTAGGTTGTGCTACTCCGACACTTAGGTGGGCGGCGCTTCTACATGATATTGCAAAGCCGGAAATGTTTAGCGTTGATGCGGATGGTAGAGGTCATTTTTATGGTCATCCAGAAAAGGGTTCAGATGTAGCAAAAGTCCTGCTTAAACGCTTAGCTTTACCGCAGCACTTGATTAATGAGATTTGTGCCCTTGTGGCTTTGCATGACTATGATGTGGATGTTACAACGGCGTCGCTTAGGCATATGGTTGCCCTGTTAGCTGAGGCAAGTAAATCGGACGGCATTGCCCTTGCGTATGATCTTTTGACATTAAAGCAGGCAGATGCCTTGGCAAAAGCGGTTCCATATCGCGGATATGCTGTTGCTTTAGAGCGTATGTTTAGCTTATTGAAGAACGAAGCTAAGAAAGGTATTGCTCAAAGACCTCAGGACTTGTGTATTTCGGGAGCCGATATTATACAGACACTCTCAATTACTCCTGGTCCTATTGTTGGTGCATATCAACATAAGCTTTTTGAGGCATATCTTACTGGGACGGTAGAAAATAGGCGAGAAGAACTGCTTGCCCTTCTCGCCCAATTAGCCAAATAAGTATTGCGCTTATAAAGCATATAGATTGAGGAAATTCCTCTGGTTACATAATTTTAGTATCCTCAAGTTTTTCTATAATCCAGGCATTAAGTTTTGCAGTTGGCTTTCTAAGAACAAGGCCAAGCATAAGGGAGGCTGCAAGGAAGATAGATAATGCACCAAGTTCAGAAATCCATACGTTGCCATAGTATCCTGCTATGTTTTCGTGCATTGCTGCAATGGCATGAACAAAGGGAAGAAGTGGATTTATAACTTGGAAAGATTCAGGAAGCATTTGGACAGGGAAGCTTCCACCTGCGCCTGCAACTTGGATAACAAGTAAGAAGACACAAATTGCTTTTCCAATATCACCAAACGCATAGGTAAATGCATACATGATGTTGACAAATACAAGTGAGGTAAACCAAACACTTATCATAAAACGTACAGGGTCAACACATTGAATCTGCAGATAGAAAAGGTCACCCAGTCCAACTAACGTGGACTGCAAGAAGCCTAGTACGCTAAAGGTAAGCAATCTTCCAAGATATGCATGACGTGGTTTTGCGTCAGTTTTCTTAA
>ERZ773008.2037-NODE-2037-length-13608-cov-3.957574_pt1 | contig 13608 bp, 13 predicted proteins | sample MGYA00580664_ERZ773008 | MGnify/ENA primary metagenome ERZ773008 (study PRJEB29015, sample SAMEA2738016) | human oral metagenome | biome: human oral; feature: human-associated habitat; material: dental | place: China | collected 2048 ... | reverse complement strand
GTAAAATATATAGAATTTATGATTTGGTAATTTTATTTACTTTATGAGACAACCCCTTTTTTTATAAAACGTTATAAAAAAATAGATGAAATAATACAAAAACATAATTATAATTTTTTTTCAAATGAATAAAATGAATAATATGTTTTTCGTATGTTTTTATTTATAAGTTGAATAAATTTCACTAAATACTTTTTTGAAGCTGGGTGAAGCAACTAAATTAAAGTCTTTATCAGTGAGTTTGCGACAATTTTTAAAATAGTAGTATTCAAAAAGTAAGCTGTTATCTCCTGAAGGATGACGTAATCCCTCGTCATATAACATAGCATTTACCGCTGATAAATTATTAAAGACTTCTTCCAGAGGTGATTTCATTTTACCTTCACTTGTATAAGCCAGTTGCATAATCGAAGCTCCGATAAAAGAACATCTTCCATTTGTTTTAGCATTGTCTCCAAACATTTGAAACCATTCGTCAGGCTCCATAACAAGGACTCCCCTGTTATCTCTTTCAGGTGCTGAAAAACTGAGCATAGCAAACATAAATAAGCATATTAAGATTATTTTTTTCATTTATACTTCTCCTTATTCTGTATTTTTATTTTATTATGATAATATAAAAGAGTTTATTTGTCAATAGTCAGTTACAGTTTATCGGGCAAAGTAATTCAGAAAAAAATTAGAGCTTTATCAAATTAGGCTGTATTCTTCACTTTGTGCTTTTTTCATTTCGGTGTACATATGATAATATCTGCCTTTATTTTCCATTAATTCTTCATGAGTACCTTTTTCCTCTATAATACCGTCCGACATTACTATTATATGGTCATAATTCCTGATAGTATTGAGTTTGTGGGCTATAGTAATTACTGTTTTATTTTCAATCAATTTATTTAGAGATTTTCTTATTTCATATTCGTTGTCGGCATCAAGGGAAGCGGTAGCTTCGTCAAGTAAAATAATCGGAGTATCTTTAAGTAAAGCTCTGGCAATGGAAATTCTCTGTTTTTCTCCCCCTGAAAGTGTGGAACCGCCTTCACCTACAACAGTATCATAACCGTTTTCCAGTTCTGTTATAAATTTATGGCAGTTGGCATTTTTAGCGGCTTCAATAACTTCTTCACGGGTTGCGTCAGGTTTTCCCAGTTTTATGTTGTTTTCTATAGTATCATTTACAAGATAGACATCCTGAAAAATCATACTTATATTTGTGAGCAGTTCTTCGGGATAGACTTTCCTGATATCAACTCCGTCAATGGTGATAACTCCCGATTGACAGTCCCAAAATCTTGCAATCAGGTTTGTAACAGTTGTCTTTCCTGAACCTGAAGAACCTACGAGAGCTGTTGTGGTACCCTGTTTCGCCTCAAAACTGATATTTTTCAGTACAGGTTTGTCCTTTTCATAAGCAAAACTTACATTATCAAATTTTATAGTATAATCTTTAAAAGGAATAACTTCGTATTCATAAGAAATTTCCTTTTCGTTGTATACATTTATAAGTTTATCGGTTGCAAGCTTCATATATCGGAAGAGTACATACTGGGCTGAAAATGCCTTTAAAATATTTGAAAGGGAAAGTCCTATTATGATATATGAGAAAAACATTATTTTAGTAATGGAGCCGCCTATGAACAGCCGCGTAGAAAGTAAAAGGAGCAGGGCAAAGGAAATATCCACAATTAGTTGAAAAATAAGAATATAGGGGGCTAAAGCGATTTCAGTATTGATACTTTCTTTTTTTAAATCATTGAAGCTGTCTGTCAATCTTTTAAATTTTTCCCCTGCAAGATTATAGGATTTGAACAGCTCTATTCCCGAAATGTATTCGACCATACGTGAAACAACATTGTCCATAGTATGTTTTTTATTTAGGGCTATTTTCGAGCTTTTTTTCATTCCGAGAGTTATAAATACAGCTCCAAATCCTGCAATAGCAATCTGAATAAATCCTAAAATCGGGGAAATGACAAAAGTAATCAATAATAAATATACTGACAATATGGAAAGTTTTATAAGCTCGGATGTACTATGGGTAAGTACATGTTCAAAATCCTGTAAATCATTAGTTATAATATTTATAACATTTCCTATATTATGTTTACTGAAATATCCTAAATTCAGGTTTCTTAAATGATCTCCCATACGGAGCCTCAAATCCTGAATAATTCTTGCTCCCTGACTTTGTATTCCTGTATATCCGACACGGTTGAATAAGTATCTAAGTATATTTGCAATGAGCATTATAACAGTGTAAATTATAATTTTATGAAGTGTAAATGTATTTGTTATGAGGTCGACTATCGTAAAATAGAACATCATATAATTCATCATATAAAATAGTGAGTCTATAACAAGGAAGAATATTGGTTTTTTTAGACGTTTAAATTCCTTACCTGAAAGAGTTTTTATATCATTAAACATTTTTTATCTCCTTTTTTATAAAATTTTTATGGAAATATTTTTTGAAAATATAATCTGAAAATATAAAAAGTAGGATAAGAAATATTCTGAATATTTTATCCATTCTATTTAGTACTGTCAATTTTCCTGTTTTTCTTCATTATATAGAGACCATAAATGCCAATAATCGGCTCGATTTTTAAGAAGCTCATCGTGAGTACCCTGTTCCATAATTTTACCTTTATTCATAAAAACAATGTTATCGGCATTTTTAATAGTATAAAGTCTATGGGCAATAATCAATGCAGTTTTTCCTTTCAGTAAAGTTTTTAAAGCTGACTGAATTTTAGCCTCGTTTTCAATGTCGGAATAAGATGTTACTTCGTCAAGTATGACAATAGGAGTATTTTTTAAAATGGCACGGGCAATGGAAATTCTCTGTTTTTCTCCCCCGCTTAATTTTATTCCGCCTTCACCTATTTTTGTTTCATATTTATCAGGCAATGACATAATAAAATCATGAATTTGAGCTTTTTTAGCAGCATTTTCGACTTCGTCGCGGGTATAATTTTTTCCCATTAGAATATTTTCGTATATTGTATCGTGAAGCATAAAAGTATGCTGAAAGACAAAGGATACATTATCCATAAGGCTTTCATAGGAAATATCCTTTATATTTATGCCGTCGATAGTTATTTTTCCCTCATCTGTGTCCCAAAATCTTCCTGCTAAAAGCCCTATTGTAGTTTTTCCCGAGCCTGACGGACCTACAAGAGCTGTTGTAGTACCTGCCTTAATATTTAAGGTAAAGTCATTTATAACTTTGGCTTTATTGTATGCAAATGTAATGTTTTCATATTTCAGACCTTGGGAAAAATTTTGAGGAAATTCGATATTTCCTGATGTCTGTTCTTTTTCATCAAAAATTTCGATAATTTTTTCCATTCCTTTCAAAAGGAAAGAAAGATTTTGAGAAAGTTCAAATAATGACTTTAATGAATTTAAGAATATCGTACTCATCAAGAGAAACAGAATATAGACGGGAACCGTTATTCGACTGTTCAGGAGCATAATCCCGCCAATAGGGATAATAAAGAGCATTCCCGTATCTACAAGACAGAGAAATGCTGAATAATAAGGCACTGCGAGTTCCGTAAGCTCTACCCAGTAATCTGCATATTCCTGAGTGTTGTCCCTGTAGTCTTTAAAGGATTTTGCCGTGAGATTAAATGCTTTCATAACATTCATGGCGTTTATATATTCCATAATTGTAGAGTTCAGTTTTGCTACAAGTTTGTAAAAATGGTCTACTTTTCCCATATAGTTTTTAAACATACCGCTTTGGGCGAGTATCCCTAAAATAACAGGGATAAATAGTACTAATGACAGCTTCCAGTTAAAATAAAGCATAATTCCGAAAAAAATCAGCGGAGTTACAAAAGCCGAAGATAAATCAGGAATTTGATGAGCAATAAAGTTTTCAAGCTTTTCCACATCTTCATTAATAATTTTTTTCAGTTTTCCTGTCATACTTTTTTTAAAAAAACCCATATTCAGTCCTGACATATGTTCGATAAGGTCAATCCTTATTTTATAAAGAATATTGAATGCCGAAATGTGGGAGAATATTCCCGATAAAATACGTGCGGCAACACCTAAAATGATGAAAAATATAGCTTTGAATACTAAAGACTGTATATTCCTGTAATCAATTTTATCATTAAAAAGTTCGAGAATAATCCTGTATACAAGAATATAAGGAATTGCTGATAAAGTAGTGCTGATTATACTGAATAAGGCAGCAATGATAAGTTTAATTTTATGCTGTCCTGAAAGTTTCAATAAAAATTTTAGATTGTTCATAAAAAAATCTCCATTCACTAAAAGGCTCTTTTTAATATTTTGATAATCAAAATATTTTCTACTAAAATTATACCTCATATTTATTAAAAAATGTAGATGTATAATAAAAAAACTTTCAAAAAATAAAAATATGTAAGAAATTTGTCAGAATTTTGTCAATATAAAGTATTTATGTGGTATAATCTAATATAAATATAACGATATTAGGAGAAAAATATGCAGATAAACAGATTATTTGAAATGGTTTATATATTACTGAATAAGAAAAATGTAACTGCCAAAGAATTGGCTGAACATTTTGAAGTTTCTATAAGAACTGTGTACAGAGATATTGAAACTCTAACTTTTGCAGGGATACCCGTATATTCCTCAAGGGGTAAAAATGGAGGAATCAGACTGCTCGAAAGCTATGTTTTAAATAAAACTCTGATTTCTCAGGATGAGCAAAATGAAATATTGTACGCATTACAAAGTCTAAAAGCTGCCAGTTATCCCGAAGTGGAAGAAATTCTTGAAAAAATGAGTCTGATTTTTAATAAATCATCAGATAACTGGATAGAAATCGATTTTTCCAGATATGGAGCTGAGGACAGTACTCTATTTGAAAATATAAAAAAAGCGATATTAAATAAAAAAACGGTCAATTTTACATACCATAATACAAAAGGGGAAAAATCTCGAAGAACTGCCGACCCGCTGAAAATATGGTTTAAAGAAAAGGCGTGGTATCTGTTTGCATATTGTCATGAGAAGAAAAGTATCAGACAGTTTAAAATAAACAGGATAAAAGGACTGACTTTAACAGAAGAACATTTTGATAAATCAATGGAAGATTTTGAGATAAATGATGAAAAGGAAGCAGTAAAGAGAGTAAAAGTTATAGCCGAGATAGATAAATCACAGGCATACCGTGTCTATGATGAATTTTCGGAAGAAAATATAAATAAAATGAAAGACGGAAATTTTGAAGTTATAATGGAAAATCCTGAAAATGAATGGGTTTACGGATATTTGCTTTCTTTCGGAGAATATTTGAAAGTAAAGGAACCCGAAAGAATAAAAAAGATTTTATCAGATAAGATTGAAAAGATGAGAGAGAATTATTTGTAAAAAAAATTATAAATAAAATTTTGAATATGACACACTGGTGTCATATTTTTTGTATTATAATAATTATAGAAAATTTTAGAAAGGAGGAATTTTTATGTTAAATAGTTTTTATCCTGTAATTTTAAGTAATAACATAAAGGAAACAGGAAATTTTATAAAAAAGTATTTTAATTTTAAAGAAACATTTGTCAGCGATTGGTATATCAGTTTGAAACATGAGAATAACTTTGAGATAGCAATTATAGATAAAAATCATGAAACAATTCCAGAAAGATTCAGGCAACAATCCAAAGGAATTATATTAAATTTTGAAGTTGAAGATGTTGATAAAATATATGAAAGGATTTCAGAAGATAAAAATATGAACATATTGCTAGAAATACAAAATGAGGAATGGGGACAGAGGCATTTTATTTTTGAAGGTCCTGATAATCTTCTGATAGATGTTATACAGATTATAGAACCAACTGAAGAATTTTTAAAACAATACAAATAAATTAATAAAGGTGGTATAATTATGAAATATGAAATAGTAGAAATCAGTAAAAAAACTCTTGTTGGATTAAAGGCGAGAATAAAGGAAGAGAAAGCAGCACAGGATACAATCTGGAATTTATGGAAAGATTTATATTCTGAAAAAGGTGTAAAAAATGTAAAAGATAGAAAAAACGGTAATCTTATGGGAGTTTATTATAACTACAGTAATGAAAATGGCTTTGAATATGACTGTCTTACAGGTTGTGAAGTAAAAGGTATAGCTGATGAAATTCCTGAAAATATGATAAAAATAGAAATTCCTGAGGGAAAGTATGCAAAGTTTGTTATTTTTGGAAATCCTGAAAAGGCTGTTGGAGAATTTTGGTATAAATTTTGGGAAGAATTTGGAAAGGAAAAATCTGATATAAGAAATTATACTTATGATTTTGAAGAATATATAACTAAAGACAACTATGAAATATCAGGTGAAAGCTATGAAAATATGGAAATTCACATTTATATCAGCATAAAATAATATTAGGAGATAATTATGCAGGAATATTTGAATAAAAAAGAACTGATAAATGAGATAAATAAAAGAGCAAAACTGTTTATCGATGAATTTGAAAAGATAACAGATGAAAGTAAAGATACTTTAGTAGAAGGAGTGGATAGAAGTCCTGCACAGACGATAGCTTATCAGCTGGGTTGGGTGAAACTTGTACTTTCATGGGAGGAGAAAGAAAAGAAAGGGGAAAAAGTGGTTACTCCCAAGGAAGGATATAAATGGAATAAATTAGGAGATCTTTATAAGTCCTTTTATGAGGAATATAAAGATTATTCTATGGAAAAACTGATAACAGAATTTAATATATCAGTGGAAAAAATAACTGATTTGGTAGAAAGTTATACTGAAAAAGAGCTTTTTGAAACGGGAGCAAGGCAATGGGCTTCTTCCACATCAAGTAACTGGCCTGTCTGGAAGTGGATACATATAAACACAGTTGCTCCTTTTAAAACTTTCAGGACAAAAATAAGAAAATGGAAAAAATTAAATCAAAAAAATTAAAGGTTTGACTTTTTTATAGTATAGTTTATAATATTTCAAATTCTTTTATAGTTTTTTAAAATAAAATTATTACAAAAATAATTTTATTTAGTTTTAAAACGGACTATTTATTATAATAAGAAAGGATAAAACAATAGATGAGAAATATAGTTTTTATAATTTTAGATAAATTTGCAGATTGGGAAAGTGCATTTCTGGCAGCAGCATTAAATAACAGGGTAATAACTGAAAATTATACTGTCAGTTATGCTTCAATTGATAAGAAAATAAAGACATCAATCGGAAATTTAAAGGTGTTGCCTGATATTACAATTGATGAAATATCTGAAAATGTTGCAGGACTTATTTTGATAGGAGCAGATAAGTCATGGAGAAATTTAGATAAAGGGATAAGCGAAAAAATCATTAATCTTGTTAAAAAATTTAAGAATAATGGAAAAACAATAGGTGCAATCTGCGATGGTGCTTATTTTCTTGCAGTAAACGGGTTATTAAATGACTGTAGACATACTGTAAACAGTCTTGAAGAAATAAAAGATGATGAAAATTATACAAATTCCCAAAATTATATAAAGACAGATATAGAGTCAGTTATTGATAAGAAAATAGTAACTGCAAAAGGAGACAGTCCTGTACATTTTGCAGCCAATGTAATGAGAGCTTTGGGAGATATTTCTGAAGAAACGATAGAGATGTTTTATAATATTTATACAATAGGGTTTGATAAGGCGATGATGAAAAAATAATTGATATAATATATTATTTAGAAATAAAAAAGTTATAATAGCAGTGATAACAACACATATATTTTTTCTGTATTTATTGTAAAATTTCAAAATTTTAAGATAATTCCTAACTAAATAATATATGTATCAATATATTAATTATGCTCTTTATTTTTTAGATTATTTTTGATATAATTAAACCAATGAAAGATTATGTATTATCTTGATTTATACAAATAATTAATAATGAAAGGGTTGAATTATGAATTTTAAAAAGATTTTGAAATTATCATTACTTACAATGATTATATTTTTAGTACAGAGCTGTATAACTGTGGAAACTGATATGAATATAAATTCGGATTTTTCAGGGACTACTAATTCAAAAATAGCGATAGTGAAAGGTGCAATAACTGAAGAGCAGTTAAAAATTGAGATATCCAAACTGGGAATTGAAAAATATACATTAAAAAAAGAGAAAAGCAGTGATGAAGAGACTGACAGATATACTGTTGATATTAACTGGAAAACGGAAGATGATTTGAGAAAAATCCTTAAATTTATAGGTACAGGAGGAAAGAATTCTAATATTACAGGAAATCTTTCAGGTCAGCAAAGTCAAAATTCGGGAAAAAATGGAGAAAATAAAGATAGCAAAGTAGAAGCAAAAAAAATATTTACAAAAGAAAAAGGCGAAATAATTGTAGATATGGGAACTTCTAAAATTGCAAAATTGACAATTAAAGTAAATGGAAAGATAATTTCCGAAGAAAATCAGTCAGGAGAAATAGCTGATTCCAAGAAAGAAATTACATTTTATGAGGGCGACAAAATACAGTTCAAATATAAATCAGGAAACGGCTTGACAGGAATAATTTTTGGAGTAGCAGTATTGGCAGTATTAGGAGTCATAGGAACAGTAATATTTAAAAAAATGAAAAGTAAAAAAAATGAGACTATAGAAGAAATTACAGTAAAAGATATGGAAAAAAATGATACGGATACAACAGATAATTAAAAATAATGAAGAATAAAAATAATATTAAGAGCCTTTAAAATAATTCAGTAGTTTTGGAATTATTAGGCTCTTATTTTATTTTACAGGAAAAAAATAAAATATTTTTTCTTTATCCGATATACTAAAAATAGAAATTTCTATATTATATCTTAGAGCTATTTTTTTGTAATAGCTAATCCCAGTTTTATTTTTGATTTATTATTCTCAATGGGAAATTTATAAAAACTGTCAAATATTTTTTTGATTTTTTTTCGAAAATCCCTTTTTTTATTGAAAATATATGATTTATAGCTATTAGCAATAAAAAAATATTTATTTAAATTTTTTTATAAACAGACAAAAAATGTCCTTCATAAAAAGTATAATAAAGAAAATAAAATAAGGAGGTAATTACTATGAACAGTAATTTGAAATTAATTAAAAATGACGCTTTTTACAATGCGGATTTTGATGACAGGATTTTTTTGTACTGGATGCTAAAGTGGCTGAATATTGATACTACAAATAACAATAGCAGAACAGCTCTAAAAAATATGGCTAAAAAATTTGTTGAGGAGATTTTAGGAGAAAAATTGGATACAGAAGATTTTGAAATATATTTTTCAGATTTCAGAAATAATGATGAAAAAGGTAGTTTTACTCAAAGAATTTCTATAGAATCTTCAGTTTTATTAATAATAAATCGGAAAGATAAAAAAGAAAGAAAATACATATATTTTAGAGATTTTTGCGAATACGAATATTCTACGGTATTTTTAGAAGATAGACAAAAAATATTCAGATTACTTAGAAAATATGAAAATTTAGAAGATAACGAAATGGATAAAATAAAAATTGTGTATTTTAAAAGCGAAAAAATTGATAAATATGAAAAGGAAGAAGCGGAAGAAGTAACTATTGTTTATGACATAGACAAATTTTTAAAATTATTTGAAACTTTTGAAAAGGATATAGATGATAGTATATTTGACAGCTATCATAATTATGTCAAATCAAAAAATGGTATTAAAAGTATGAAACATTTTTCTGTTTACGGTTTGTATTGTATTCTTGAAAGATATTTAAATGAAAAAAATGAGAATTATGATGTTTATGAGAGTTTTAATAGTCTAAGATGGATAAAAGATAAATTTTTTGTAGAAATGTTTTATGAGCGGCTGAAAGATAGTAAGCGGTTCATGTTTATATTAAAATGGTTTTCTCTGGATAAAATTCAGGATAAAGATATAAAATTAATTCAAAATGATTTAAAAAATATATTTAATGAATTTGAAATAATTGATTTTACAAAAATGGAAAATGACTCAAAAGAAATTCCTTTAATGAGTTTGGAAATAGATAAAAACAGTTCTTTAAAAGAAATAAAGAATTTAGTAGATGAGATAACAAAAAAATTGGAAATATTTAATCAATTAAAAAGAAGTCAGGATATGAGAAATGATTATGCTGAATATAATGAATCTGACAAATTAAAAAATATAATTCGTCTTAGATATTAGAAAAAGAGGATTTTGATTATTTGACAAAAAAGGAAATGATGCTATAATTAAGATATATTAATAAAATATTTAAACGAAAGGCTTGATTATAGTGGAAAAGGCTGAAAATTCTGAAAAAAAACCATTTAGAATATTAAAAATAATAAAAAGATTATATCAAAAAGAAATAATAAACGGAATTGATTTGGCAAATGAATTTAATGTTGATGAAAAAACAATACAGAGGGATATAGGAACTTTAAGAAATTATTTTTCAGAAGAAAATGGATCGGAAATAAAATATTCCAAATCCAAAAAAGGATATTATCTTGAAAATAGTGGCGAAGATACCTTTTCCAATGAGGAGATTTTAGCTATAAGTAAAATTATTCTTGAAAGCAGAGCTTTTAATAAGGATGAAACGCAAAAATTGATAGATAAGTTGAGTAATCAGCTATCAGGAAATGACAGGGAAGTAGTAAAAGAATTAATATCCAATGAAAAATTTAACTATATTCCTCTGCAACATGGGGAATGCTTGTTAACAAATATTTGGAATTTGGCACAAAGTATAAAAAATCAGGAATGGCTTTATTTGAATTATATTACAAAAGAAAAAAAAGACAGAAAATATAACGTAAAGCCTTTATCTATAATGTTTTCCGAATATTATTTCTATTTGATTGCATATATTGAAAATAAAGAGGAATATCCTGCTATTTTAAGAATAGATAGGATTACTGAAATAAAAAATACAAATAAAAAATTTAAAATTGCTTATTCGGAAAAATTTAAGGACGGAGAATTCAGAAAATATATACAATTTATGCATACAGGACCTCTTACAAAAATAAAATTTAAATATAAAGGGTATCTTGAATATGTTTTGGATAAGTTCCCAACTGCTAAAGTATTGGATAATGAAATAATTGAAACAAAAAATTCAAGCTTTACAGTATATACTGTTGTAATTGAAGTTTATGGAAGTTTTGGAGCTGAAATGTGGTTAAAAAGTCAGGGAGATTATGTTGTTGAATATGAAATTTTGAAATAAACTTAGAATTTTTAAAATTATACTAAAAAAATTTTTTGAATAATGAAATTTCGGAAATTTGAAAATAATTAACTCGAATAAAATGTTTTAGGAGTTTACAATAAAATAAAATATATATGAAGAAAGAAGGGATTTGAAATGGAAAAAAATAATATTTTTAATTTTGCAACATCTGAGTTGTCGCAGGATGCTTTTATATGTTGGCTATGTAATTGGGTAAATCTTGATGATAATAATTTATCAGAAGATGAGAAAAAATTAAAAGCACTTGCAATTGAATTTGTTGAAGAAATGTCAGGTGAAAAGCTTGAAAATAGAAAAGTAAATATAAGAAGGCAATATCAGAAAATAGATGTATTATTGGAAATTCAGAATAAAACAGAATTTATAACTAAGGAAAATGAGAAAAATCCTGTAATAGATATATATGTAATAATAGAAGATAAAGTAGGAACAGTATTGCATAGTGATCAGCTAAAAAGGTATGAAGAATTAATATCTGTCAAAAATGATGAAGAAAATGAAAATAGAGCTAAAATAAAGACGGTTTATTATAAAATATATGATGAAAATAATGTAGAAAAATTAAAAGAGAATGGTGTAAATGTAATATTTGAAAGAAAAGATATTTTAAAATTATCAAAGAAATATGAAAATAGCATTGATAGTGTTATATTTAAAAATTATTACGATTATTTGAGTAATATAGAAAACGATATAAATTCGTATAAAGATAAGAAATTAGAGGACTGGAATTCAAATTGTTATATCGGGTTTTTTAAAGAATTAAAAAGAGAAGAAAACTGTTTAAAACATGCTGTTGGAAGAGAAAATGACTGCGGTTGGAGTTATGTAAATAATTCATCAGGGGGATTTATGGGATTATGGTGGTTTCCATTAAGTGAAGAGAAAGTTAATAAATTGACAAAAACTTCTGATGAAGATATTTATTTACAAATAGAGCAGTATAATCAGAAAAATATATTAGCAATAAAATATTCAGTTCCTAAAGAAAATAAAAATAATAAAGAACTTTCAAAAGAAGATTTTGAAAAGAAAGTAAAAATTGCTTCTGAAAAGCGTAAGAAACTTTTTTCTGAATTGGAAAATATACTAAAAAATGAAGATTTTCAGAAAAAATATTTTAGAGCAGGTCAGTATATGACAGTAGGATATTTAGAGTATAATAGTATTGAGGATTGTAAGGAAAAAATAAAACTTCTTCAGGATGTTTTGATAAAATTATAAAATGATTTTTAATTAAAAGTCTATTTAAAAAAAATAGGCTTTTTTATTTTGTAATTTTTGAAAATCATTTTCAAAAAGACTTCCATTTAACAAAAATCGGGTTATAATATTATGGAAGGAGTGATAAAAATGATTGACCTTAGTAAACTGTCTACTGAAGAAAACAATCCTAACAGCAAAAACATTGAATTACAGGATAGTTTCGAAATTATAAAAAGGATAAATGAAGAAGATAAAAAAGTCGCATTTTGTGTGGAAAAAAAGTTATCAAGTATTTCCCGACTGATAGACGCTATACTTTCAAAATACACGAAAGATACGAGAGTGATATACGTGGGAGCGGGAACATCAGGAAGACTGGGGATACTCGACGCTTCTGAATGCCCTCCCACATATGGAGTTTCATTTGAAAAATTTCAGGGAATAATAGCAGGCGGAAATGAGGCTATATTTAAGGCTAAGGAAAATGCTGAAGATAATAAGGAGCAGGGCAAACAGGATTTAATCAGTCTAAACCTTACTGAAAATGACGCCGTTATCGGACTGGCAGCTTCAGGGAGAACACCTTACGTGCTTGGAGCGGTAGAATATGCAAACAGTATAGGAGCAGTTACAGGGAGTATAACTTGTTCGGAAAATTCCGATTTGTCTAAAGTGAGCCAGTATCCTATAGAAGTTACCGTAGGACCTGAAATTGTTACGGGATCTACAAGGATGAAAGCGGGAACAGCTCAAAAAATGATACTGAATATGATTTCAACAGCCATTATGATAAAAATGGGAAAAGTATTTTCAGGATATATGGTCGATGTAAAAACTTCCAATAGTAAATTAATTGAAAGAGCTAAAAGAATAATAATGAAAACGACAGGCAGTGATTATGAAACGGCAGAAAAAATTCTGGCAGCGGCGTCTAATGATGTAAAAACAGCTATAGCTATGATACTCTTGGACATAGACAGGGAAACTGCAACGGAAAAGCTTGAAAAATACGATAACAATGTAGCAAAATTAATACATGAGTATTCCGATAAAAATGAGAAAAAATAAAGAGTTTGCTCAAAATATAATAAGGATGTCTCATAAGTCAAAAATAATTTTACTAACGTAAATGTTATATATTTTTAAAAATCAACAGATATTATTTTTATTGATTTTATAAA
>ERZ773008.2032-NODE-2032-length-13634-cov-7.025186_pt1 | contig 13634 bp, 8 predicted proteins | sample MGYA00580664_ERZ773008 | MGnify/ENA primary metagenome ERZ773008 (study PRJEB29015, sample SAMEA2738016) | human oral metagenome | biome: human oral; feature: human-associated habitat; material: dental | place: China | collected 2048 ... | reverse complement strand
CCTCGCGGCCGAGCGGGCCGACGCCGACGGCGCCGCCCGCGCTCGCAGCGCGGGCGCGGCGGCCCTGGGCCTGGACCCCCGGCTCCCGACCCTCCTGATCACCGGCGGCTCCCTGGGAGCGCAGCACCTGAACGAGGTCATCGCCTCGTCGTTGCCGCGCCTGCCCGCCGAGCTCCAGGTCCTCCACCTCACCGGCCGCGACAAGGACGAGCCCGTGCGCGCCGCCCTGGAGCGGGCCGTCGCCGAGGGCGCCTGCGCCCCCGACCTGATGGACCGCTACCACGTGCTGGACTACCTGTCCGCCATGGAGCGGGCCTACGCCTGCGCCGACGGCGTCATCTGCCGCTCCGGCGCGGGCACGGTGGCCGAGCTGACCGCCCTCGGGCTGCCCGCCCTCTACGTGCCGCTGCCCATCGGCAACGGCGAGCAGAGGCTCAACGCAACCGACTGCGTCGCCGCCGGCGGAGGCCGTCTCGTCCTCGACGGCGACCTCACTGCGGATGACATCGTGTCCTTCACCGATCTGCTGGCCGACGCCGAGGCGCGCACCCGGGCGGCCGAGGCGGCGGCCTCGACCGGGCCCAGGACAAGGGCGACGACATCGCCGGCGGTCAGCGTCCGTGCGGCGGTGACGAGCTCGAGGGCGGGGCCGGTCGGGAGGGCGCCGTCGAAGTCGGCGAGCACGAGCACGGGCGCATCAAGAGTCTCGGACATGATCTTCTCCTTGTGGTCCTCGGTGTACGCGTCGGCCGCTCAGACGAGCCCGCCGTCCACCAGCCAGGCGGCGAGCTCGCGCCCGGCCTCCCCGGCGTCGGTGCGGATGATGCCGGCCTGACGGGCGGGCCGCTCCTCGGCCTCGACGACGGCGACGGCGGCCCCGCGCGGCTCGATGCCCAGGTCCCCCAGGTCCCAGGCGTCCACGGGCTTCCTCCGGGCGGCGCGCATGGCGGCGAAGTTGGGATAGCGCGGCTCGTTGGCCTGGTCGGTCACGGACACGAGCGCGGGCAGGGGGGCTGAGAGGACCTCCTTCAGCGCGCCGGTGGCGCGGGTGACGGTGATCCCCTCGGCGCCGGCCTCCAGGGAGCTCGCCAGCGTCAGGGCGGGCACGTGCAGGGCCGCGGCCAGGGCTCCGGGCAGCATGGAGGTCATGGCGTCCAAGGAGGCCATACCGGTGACGACCAGGTCCACATCACCGGTGCCGGCCCCCGGTCCCACCCCGCCGATGCGTCCGATGGCGGCGGCCAGCGCACGCGCAGTGGTCACGACGTCGGCCCCGGCCAGGTCGTCGTCGCTGACGACGACCCCGGAGTCGACCCCCATCTGGAGCGCGCGGCGGACGGCGTCCTCGGCGTCCTCGGGCCCCATGGTCAGGGCCACGACCCGACCGCCGAGGTCCTCGACGAGGCTGACGGCGGCCTCGACGGCGTTCTCATCAAGCTCGTTGAGGACATCGTCCTCCCCCCGGACGAGGCGGGCGCCCTCGAGGCGTCGCTCGGACTGCACGTCGGGGACGTGCTTGATGCAGACCACAATTTTCATGCGTCCAAGATTGCCATATCCGGATGCCGGCGCCGGTGAGCACTGGGTCACGCATCTCGGGCCACCGCGCCCCGGCCCGCACGCACTCGCACCGAGCGTCCACCGCACGCCCGCCGCACGAACACTGCACAATCCCTGCATATCCGCTGCGCGTCCACTACGCTCCCACCAGTTCACGGAGCTCGAGGCGTGTGCCACGCCCGCCTCGAGTGGCCGTCGCGCGACTGCGCCTCGACAATAGAGCCCATGTCCCCCACGTTAGAGCCGCAGCCGGCCGCCCGAGCAGCCTCCGACGCGTCGGACCGCATCCGCCTGGGCGCCACCCTGACCGGGGACGGCGCCGATTTCGCCCTCGCCGCGCCGCACGCGACCGCCGTCGATCTGTGCCTGATCGAGACGGACGCCGCGGGCGGGATCGTCTCCGAGCGCAGGATCGGCCTGCGCGGCCCGAGGCTCGGCATCTGGGACGCCCATGTGCCCGGCGTGCGCGCCGGGCAGCGCTACGGCTACCGCGTCCACGGGCCGTGGAACCCCTCCGAGGGCCTGCTGTTCAATCCCCGCAAGCTTCTTCTCGATCCCTACGCGCGCGCTCTGGACGGCAAGCCGACCCTGGGGCCCGAGCTGTACGCGCACGCCGTCGACGACGACCTCTCCCCCGCCTTCGTGCCATTCGCTCCCTCCGAGCTCGACTCCGCCGGACGCGTCGCCCTCGGCGTGGTCACCGGTGAGCAGTTCACGGTCGTGCCCGGCCCCAGGGTGCCCTACGGCCGCACCGTCATCTACGAGACCCATGTCAAGGGGCTCACCCACGACATGCCCGGCGTGCCGCCCGAGCTGCGCGGCACCTACGCGGGTGTGGCCCATCCGGCCACGATCGAGCACCTGCGCTCGCTGGGCGTGACCACCATCGAGCTGCTGCCCATCCACGCCGCCTTCTCCGAGACCTTCCTGCTCAAGCGCGGACTCACCAACTACTGGGGGTACTCGACGCTGTCCTACTTCGCCCCGGAGCCCGCCTACGCCACCGCCGCGGCGCAGGCGGCCGGCCCCCAGGCGGTCCTGGACGAGGTCCGCGGCATGGTCTCCCTGCTCCACGAGGCCGGCCTGGAGGTGATCATGGACGTGGTCTACAACCACACCTGCGAGTCGGGGGCGGACGGTCCGAGCCTGTCTCTGCGCGGTCTCGACAACCTGGAGTACTACCTCCACGCCCCGCACCGCCCGGCCCAGTACATCGACGTCACGGGCACCGGCAACACGGTGGACTTCCGCTCCACGCGGGCCGTCCAGCTGGCTCTCGACTCACTGCGCTACTGGGCCGGCGACGTCGGCATCGACGGCTTCCGCTTCGACCTGGCGGTCGCCCTGGGGCGGAACGCCGCGGAGTTCCACGCCCGCCACCCGCTGCTCATCGGCATGGCCACGGACCCGATCCTGGGCGGTGTCAAGCTGATCGCCGAGCCGTGGGACATCGGCCCGGGCGGCTGGCGCACCGGAGAGTTCCCCCTGCCCTTCCACGACTGGAACGACCGCTACCGGGGCACGGTGCGCTCCTTCTGGCTGCGCGACGCCTCGGAGATGTCCAAGGGGCGTCCGGGCTCCGACCTGCGGGACCTGGCCACGCGCCTGTCGGGCAGCGCCGATACGTTCGGCTACGGGGAGTGCCCCGGCGGGCGAGGACCGCTGGGAAGCGTCAACTTCGTCACCGCCCACGACGGCTTCACCCTGCGCGACCTGGTCTCCTACGACTACAAGCACAATCTCGCCAATGGCGAGGACAATCGCGACGGCACCGACGACAACCGGTCCTGGAACCACGGCTTCGAGGGGCCGCTGCGCGAGGGGATGGACGGCGGCCCCATCGAGATGCTGCGACGCCGCTCCTCCCGCAATATCCTGGCCACCCTGTTCGTCAGCGCGGGCATGCCGATGCTCCTGGGCGGCGACGAGATGGGCCGCACCCAGGACGGCAACAACAACTCCTACTGCCAGGACTCCCCGATCTCCTGGTACGACTGGGACCTGGCGCCATGGCAGTGCGACCTGCTGGCCACCGCCCGGTTCCTCGTGAGACTGCGCGAGAGCCACCCCGTCCTGCGGCCGGAGGCCTTCGCCACCGGTGCCGCGCCGAGGGGCGACACGCTGCCCGACCTGTCCTGGTTCCGCGCGGACGGCGTCCCCATGGACTCCGACGCCTGGCACGACCCGTGGACGCGCGTGATCCAGATGCTGCGCAACGGCGGACCGCTGGCGGACAACGACCTGCTGGTGGTCATCAACGGCTGGCTCGATCAGGTCGACGTCACGCTGCCCGACGGCCACGGCACGGACTGGCACCTGTCCTGGGACTCCACCTGGGCGGTGCCGCGCCCGCACACCTCCGCCTTCGCACTGGCCCACCGGGTCAGCCGCGGAGCGGCCCGCACCCGGGCGATCAGGCCGGCGCAGGACAGACCGCCCCGCTCCGCCGAGTGCCGACACGACCGCCCCGGGGACACCACGACCCTGGACGCGCTGAGCATGCGGATCTACCTGTCCGGTGAGGTGCTGGAGCCCCGGGAGGGCCGTCCCACCACCCCCTGACGCCCGAGCCGACCGGTGCGCCCCCCGGTCGGGCCGCCCCCGGGCGCCCCCGTTCTCGGGAGGCCTTCGTCGCCGGCTCGGAGTTCCCAGGCGGCCGGATCAGTCCGAGCGTCCCTGCGGACGGCGGGGCGGGGGGGCGTCCGATGGGGCCGGCGCCGCGGTCCGCCTGCGAGACCTCATCGTCGCGGAGGCCCTCACGATCCCCGCCCTGCCGACCACTCGGTGCGGGCTCCGGCGGGCACCGCGGGGCGAGTCCCCTGCTCGCGGCGCTCCCGCGCCCCGCTCGGGGCGCACCAGGGCGTACGCGAGTCGCACTCGCGGGCGACGTCGGGAGGTGGGCGGGCGCGCACGCGGCACCGTTCCCGGGCTCCTCCCCGAGCTCATTCAGTGGCGATGGCCTGGAGGACCGGCAGCCGGAGGGCCCGCAGCGCCGGCCACAGGGCGGCGAGGACCCCGACGACGATGGCGGCCGCGAGCATGATCATCAGCTGCGGCCACGGGATGGCCAGCTCGGTGAGCCCCCGGTCGGCCAGGACCGAGCGCAGCGCCCCGGCCAGCAGTACGCCGACGGCCCCGCCCAGGACGGTTCCGTAGACGGCGGTCAGGACGGACTCGCACATGATCTCGCCGGTCACCTGGGCGCGGCCCAGGCCGACGGCCCGCATGAGCCCGATCTCGCGGGTCCTCTCACTGACCGACAGGACGAGGGTGTTGACGATGCCGAGCACGGCGATGACCAGGGACAGGCCCAGCAGTGCGTAGAGCACGGCCAGCATCTGGTCGGCGGTCTGGCCGACCTGGTCGGAGAGCTCGTTGGCGTCCAGGACCTCGAAGACGTACGCCGGCGCGACGATCTCCCGGATCTCGGACTGCACGGCGCCCATGTCGGCGCCGTCGGCGAGCGAGATGAACAGTCCCTGCGGGGAGGCCAGGACCTCTCCCGGGTCGGCCGATATCGGCACGGTCCACGAGCCCACCGCGGCCGCGACCCCGGGCGTGGCGTAGAGCGTGCCGATGAGCCCCTTGGAGTCGGCGACCGCCGAGACGGTGGCCGTCACCGAGCCCGTCGGCCCGGTGATCGTGACCCGGTCGTCGAGCTGCAGGCCGGAGTCGGCGAAGGCGGCCACGTGCGTGTCGTCGAGGGAGTCCAGCGAACCGGCGGTCACGCCCGGGTCGTAGAAGTCGGAGTAGCGCTGCGGGTCGATCGCGACCATGTAGCCCGTGCTCCCGCCGCCGTCCGGCATCGTGGTGGTGACCGAGGAGACGGCGTAGCCGGTGGCCTCCTCCACGCCGTCGAGCGCACTGATCCTCTCGGTCATCTCGGCGGGCAGAGGAGTGAGCTGTCCCGACGAGGTGGGCGCCCGCACCAGGAGGTCGGCGCGCATGGAATCGTTGACGATCCCGGAGATCGAGGCCTGCATGGAGGCCGCGATGATGCTCCCGGCGCACACGAGCGCCATGCCGACGACCAGCGCCGCCGAGGTCGCGGCCGTCCGGCGGGGCGCCGCGGCGAGGTTGCGCGCCGCCAGGCGCCCGACGGGGCGCATGAGGCGCAGCGGCATGGCCAGGACGGCGATGGTCCGGCGGGCGAGCACCGGGGAGCAGACGAGCAGCCCGAGGACGAGGGCACCCGCGCCGGCGCCCAGCGCGGTCGTCCGGCGGGACAGGTCCTCGTCGACCCAGGCGGCGATCACCACCGCCAGGCCCGCCGCCGCGAGGACCGCCCCGATGCCGCCGCGGACCCGCAGGGGCTTCTCACGCGCTCCCGCGGTCCCCCGCATGGCCTCCACCGGCGGGGTGAGGGCGGCGTCGCGAGCGGGCAGGAGGGCGCCCACGATGGTCACCAGGAGACCGATGGCGATCGAGGCGGCGATGACGCCGCTCGTCATGGGCACCCCGCCCGGCAGGGACATGCCATAGGCCTCCAGGCCGGCCACGAGGAGCCGTGTCAGGCCGATTCCGCCCGCGACGCCGATGAGCGAGCCGACCAGGCCGATGACGACGGCCTGGAACAGCACCGTGCCGAACACGGATGCGGGAGAGGCCCCGACGGCTCGCAGCAGGGCGAACTCCTTCTGGCGCTGGCGCACGCTCATGGCGAAGGTGTTCATGATGATGAACGAGCCGACGAACATGGCCAGGACCACGAAGACCAGGAGGAAGGTCTGGACGTAGCCGAGGATCGACTCGACGTAGGCGTTCTGCTCGTCGATGCGCTCGGCGCGGGTCTGCAGACGCGCGGAGTCGGGGAGCAGGGTCGTGATCCGCTGGCGCACGGACGCGGCGTCCGCGCCATCGCCCAGGTTGATCTCGATCTGCGAGACCTTGCCGTCAGGTGCGGCCAGCCCCATGATCCAGTCGGGGTCGCCGGCGACGAGCGTGGCGCCGGCCATCGAGGTGCCGAAGGTGAACTCCCCGACCACCGTGACCTCGGAGGGGGCGCCGTTGACGACCAGGTGGGTCCGGTCCCCGACGGCCAGGCCCGAGCGCTTCAGGGCGTCGGACTCCAGGGTGATCTCGTCGGTCCCGGAAGGGGCCCGGCCCGCGACCATCCGCCGCCCCGGCTCGTCGGGGAAGGCCGGGATGATAATGGTCGGGGCGCCGGTGGAGGTCACGGGGGACCCGTCGGCCCCGACGAGCGTCCCGTTCAGCGACGAGGCCGCGTGGGCGGTGCGGACGCCGTCGATCCCGGCGATCCGCTCGGCGAGCGCTCCGTCGATCTTCTCCGTCAGGACCCCGCCGCCGCCGCTGGACTGCGCGCTCCGGATCGGCTGCCCCGTCACGTAGAGGTCGGCCGTTATCGTCGAGGACATCAGTGCGGAGAAGGTGTCCGACAGGACTCCGCGCAGGGCGAGGGTGCCCGAGAGGAAGGTCACTCCGAGAACGACGGCGAGCGCCGTCAGCAGGAACTGCCCGGCGTGAGCGCGCACCGAGCGCAGGGCGACCCGGATCATAGCGCCGGCCCCTGCGCACCCGCGGGGCCGGCGGCGGGGCCATCGCCCGGAGGAGTCGGGACGGCTCCTGCGGTACTACCGGCGGTGCCGGCGGACCGCCCGCGCCCGATGCTCCCGCCTCCGGGCGAGCCCAGGTCGTGCAGGGCCTCCAGGACCCGGTCGCGGTCCGGATCGTTCATCTCCGCCACGACCCGCCCGTCGCGCAGGAAGAGCACGGTGTCCGCCCAGGCCGCCGCCTCAGCCTCGTGAGTCACCATGACGACGCTCTGGTCGAAGTCATCGACGCTGGAGCGCAGGACCCTCAGGACCTGCTCGGTCGCCCGCGAGTCGAGGTTCCCGGTCGGCTCGTCGGCGAAGACGACCGCGGGGCGGCCCACGATGGAGCGGGCGCAGGCCGTGCGCTGGACCTGGCCGCCGGAGAGCTCGGCGGGCCGGTGGGACAGGCGGTCCGACAGACCGACCGCCTCGACGACCTGGTCGAAGTGGCTGCGCTCGACCTTCCGACGGGCGATGTCCAGGGGCAGGGTGATGTTCTCCCCGGCCGTCAGGGAGGGAACCAGGTTGAAGGACTGGAACACGAAGCCGATGCGCTCGCGCCGCAGCCTGGTCAGGCGCCGCTGGCTCATGGAGGTGATCTCCTGCCCGTCCAGGGCGATCGTCCCGGAGGTGGCGGACTCCAGGCCCGCCAGGCAGTGCATGAGGGTCGACTTGCCCGACCCCGAGGGCCCCATGATCGCGGTGAAACGGGCGCGCGCGATGGAGACGTCCACCCCGTCCAGCGCGGTCACGGCGTTCTCGCCGCGCCCGAAGACCTTGAACAGGGCGCGCGCGGTGACGACCGGGTCATCGACCGGGCCGTGCTCGGCCAGACCGGTGCTCCCCCGGTCGCGCCGCCGAGCCGGGTCGGGTCCCCCGCGGCGCCCTGCGGAGAAGTCGTCACTGCAATCCTGCGCGTGCCTGGTCATGACGGAAGTCTGTCACAGGCCCGCCCCTGAGACGCATCAGGGGGTTCCCGGACCCGCGTCCGCATGCGCGACCGCATTCCGGAGAGCGGGACGGAGTCGGGCACCGGGCGGATATGGTCCAGGTATCGTGTGATGCCGCTCCCAGCAACGCCATCGAAGCCGCGGCGCCCCAAGCCCCTGGGCCGCATCTGAGACCGCCGGCGCCCCGACCCCGCGGGTCTCGTCCTGGGCACCGTGTTCTTCATCCTGGCCCTGACGCCCTCGCTGCTGCCCCGCGACGTGCTCTCCCAGGGGGCGCCCTGCGGGCTGTGCGCGGGGACCGGTTACCCGCTGGGGGTCCGGCTGTCCTGGAACTGGCGCACCTGAATCCGTGCGGCGGCCGGGATCCTGTAGGAGTCCAGCGGCCGGAGCCTGCCCGGGTGGTGGCCGCAGTGGAAGCGGCGCGCGGAGATCGCCCTGAGCACGGTGGTGGTTCTAGCGCTCAACGGGATCCCCCTCCGCGCGGTTCACCGGCAGCATCAGGTCGCCGCCCTGGTGGTCGAGGAGCCGAAGCGCACCGGGGGCGGCCTCCCGCTCGGCAATCATGATCGCTCCGACAACGGGGACCGGCTGGGTGGACCCGGTGGCCGCCCTGTCCCTGGAGGCCCTCTACGACGGCGATACGGCAATCGCCGCCGCCCAGGACTCCTATCCGCCCTCGGGCGTGCAGTTCATCGCCGACACCGATAGGACGCGCGCCTCGGGCAGAGCACTGGTCACCGCCGTCGTCGCCTGGTGGAAGACCCTCCCGGAGGAAGAGCGCCCCAGGCTCCTGCTGTACGGGGAGTCGCTCGGAGTCGTGGCGGGCGAGGCCGCCTTCTCGGACCTGTCCGATGTCCTGGAGAGCGTTGACGGCGTCCTGTGGGTGGGGCCTCCCAACTCACCCCGGCTGTGGCGCGACCTCGTCACCCGGCGGGACCCGGGGATCCGTGAGGCGGATCCCGTCTACTCCGCGGGGCTGACGGTGCGCTTCGCCCAGGACCGCGACGAGATGGAGTCCTTCATCGGGGACGGCGCATGGGGCGATCACCGCATCCTCTACATCCTCTACGTCCAGCACTCCAGCGATCCGGTGGTGTGGTGGTCGCCCCGGCTCGTGCGCGATCAGCCCGAGTGGCTGCGCGAGCGGGCGGGCGCGGACCGCTCCTCCGCCATGCACTGGATGCCCTGCATCACCTTCTTCCAGGTCAGCGCCGACCTGCCGCGAGCCGTGAACGTCCCTCACGGTCACGGGCACCACTACGGCACCGAGATCCTGGACGGCCTGGCCCCGGTGTCCCACGGCGACTCCTTCACCGCCGAACGCGTGGTGCAGGCGCGCCACGAGCTGGATCTCGCCCTGACCGGCCAGCCGGAGGACGACTGACGCCCGGTCGCGAGGGGCGGGGAGGAGAACGGTGCGGGACGGGCGCGCCATCCGATGCCCCGGGACGATTCTCTAGGATGACCCCATGACTCAGACCCCCACCGCGGCCGAGGAGGCCCTGGCCACCGCCGTCGACGACGCGTCCCTGGCCCGCTCGATCGCCCGCTCCACCGAGATCGAGGCCGACATCGCCGTCAACCCCGGCCGCTACCGGATGTTCACCGGGGTCCGCCCCACAGGGAACATGCACCTGGGCCACTACTTCGGCACCATGCACTCCTGGAGGACGATTCAGGACGCGGGCGTGGACACCTGGATCCTCGTGGCCGACTATCAGGTCATCACCGACCGCGACGCCGTCGGCCCCATCCGCGAGCGCGTCCTGTCCCTGGTCACCGACGCCCTGGCCGTGGGCGTGGACCCGCGGCGCTCGACGATCTTCGCCCACTCCGCGGTCCCGGCCCAGAACCAGCTGATGCTGCCCTTCCTGTCCCTGGTCACCGAGTCCGAGCTCCACCGCAACCCCACGGTCAAGTCCGAGCTGGAGGCCACCGAAGGACGCGCCATGAGCGGTCTGCTGCTCACCTACCCCGTCCACCAGGCCACCGACATCCTCTTCTGCCAGGCCAATCTCGTGCCGGTGGGCAAGGACCAGCTCCCCCACCTGGAGCAGGCCCGCCTCATCGCCCAGCGCTTCGACAAGCGCTACGGACGGGCCGTCGAGGACCACCCGGTCTTCCGCCGCCCCGAGGCGCTGCTCAGCCGGGCCCCGATGCTGCTGGGCCTGGACGGGGAGAAGATGAGCAAGTCGCGGCGCAACACGATCGAGCTGCGCATGAGCGCCGACGAGACCGCCAAGGCCCTGAGGAAGGCCAAGACCGACTCCGATCGGGTCATCACCTACGATCCGGCCGCCCGCCCGGAGGTGGCCAACCTGCTCACGCTGGCCTCCCTGTGCGGGGCGGGGGCGCCCGAGGAGATCGCCGAGCGCATCGGCGACGGCGGGGCGGGAATGCTCAAGAGGATCACCACCGAGGCGGTCAACGAGTTCTTCGCCCCGATCCGCGCTCGACGCGCCGACCTGGCCGCCGACGAGGACTACCTGCTCCATGTGCTCCACGCCGGGAACGAGAGGGCGAACGCCGTGGCGAATGAGACGCTGGCGGCCGTGTGCGCCGCCATGGGCATGGACTACTGAGTCCGCACCGAGCCCGTGCCGAGTCCCCACCGAGTCTCTAACCGAGTCCGCCGGGATCCGCCCATGACCGACATCGTCCTGCACGACCTGGAACCGGAGGAGCTCGATTCACCCGAGCTGCGGAGCCTGCTGCGGCTGGCGACCGACTACGACGATGCCCGGCTGTCCCGTCTCCTCGTCGAGGAGCTGCCCCGACTCACGGCTCTGACGGCGATTCCCGCAGCGGTCGGCGAGGGGCCGCCCGTGGCCCTGGCCGCCTACGCGCCGCCGGCCCCCGGGCCGATCCCGCCGCGTCCCTCGGCGACCATCGAGTACCTCGCCACCGCCGAGACCCATCGGCTCCGGGGGCTGGCGAGCGCTCTCATCGCCGAGATCAGACGGCGGCACCCGGGGGCCGCCGTGCGCGCCCGGACCGATGACGACGCGATCGGCTTCTATCGCGGGATGGGATTCCTCGTCCGCCCGGCCCCGGCCGACCCGCGCTGGCCGGGGCGGAGGCGCTACGACTGCCTGCTCGCTCCACGCTCCCCCCACTGACATCGCGGCGGCGAGGCCGTAATCATCCCGACTCCTCGGGCCCGAGGGGCCGAGGGGCCGAGGGCGAGTCGTGAGCCGCTCAGAACCGATCTCGACACGGAACTCGACCGATCTCGACGAAGAGACGCGCGGGGCAGATGTGACTCAACCGAGTCCGACCCCGTAGGCTTGTCCTGTGACTGCGAACACCACGCGCAACGCCGCGCCTCAGCCCCCCGCCCCCCCGACCGACGCAGCCGCGCCGCAACCAGCACCCTACGCACCGGTGGGCCGCATTCCGGTGACCGAGGTCTTCCCCGTCGTGGAGGACGGGCGGTGGCCGGCCAAGGCCGTGCCCGGCGAGGTGATGCCGATCCGCGCCACCGTCTTCCGCGAGGGCCACGACTCCTTCGGCGCCACCGCCGTCCTCGTGCGCCCCGACGGCACCGACGGACCGCGCGCCCGCATGGTGGAGATCCTGCCCGGCCTGGACCGCTACGAGGCCCGTCTGGCCCCCGACGCGCCCGGCGACTGGGGCCTGCGGGTCGAGGGCTGGTCCGACCCCTACGCCACGTGGGCGCACGCCGCGGGCATCAAGGTCCCCGCCGGCGTCGACGCCGTTCTCATGCTCGAGGAGGGCGCGCGCGTGCTGGACCGCGCCGCCGCCCTTCCGGGCCGCGACCCGGACGACGCCGCCATCCTGGCGCGGGCCGCCGAGCGTCTGCGCGACGAGTCCCTGCCCGACGGCGAGCGCCTCGACGCCGGCCTGGCGGACGCCGTCGTCGAGGTCCTGGACCGACTCCCGCTGCGCGACCACGTCTCCCCCTCCGCCACCTACCCGCTCCAGGTGGACCGCGAGCGCGCACTGGCCGGATCCTGGTACGAGATCTTCCCCCGCTCGCTCGGCAGCGGCTCCGACTCCCAGGGCGTCTGGCACACCGGCACCCTGCGCACCGCCGCCGAGCGGCTCGACCGCATCGCCGCCATGGGGTTCGACGTCCTCTACCTCACCCCGATCTCCCCCATCGGCGCCACCAACCGCAAGGGCCGCAACAACACCCTCCACGCCCGCCCCGACGACCCGGGCTCCCCCTACGGCATCGGCTCCCCCGACGGCGGTCACGACGCCATCCATCCCGACCTGGGCACCTTCGACGACTTCGACGCCCTGGTCGCACGGGCCGGCGAGCTCGGCATGGAGGTCGCCCTGGACCTGGCCCTCCAGTGCTCCCCGGACCACCCGTGGGTGAAGGAGCACCCCGAGTGGTTCACGATCCTGGCCGACGGCTCGATCGCCTACGCGGAGAACCCGCCCAAGAAGTACCAGGACATCTACCCCCTGAACTTCGACAACGACCCCGAGGGCATCTACGCCGCGATCCTCCAGGTCGTGCGCACCTGGATCGACCACGGCGTGACGATCTTCCGCGTCGACAACCCGCACACCAAGCCGTTGACGTTCTGGCAGCGTCTCATCCGCGAGATCCGCTCCACCAACCCCGAGGTGCTCTTCCTGGCCGAGGCCTTCACCCGTCCGGCCATGATGCGCACCCTGGGCGAGATCGGCTTCCACCAGTCCTACACCTACTTCGCCTGGCGCAACACCAAGCAGGAGCTCATCGACTACGTCGTCGAGCTCTCCCAGGACACGGCTCACATCCTGCGCCCCGCGTTCTGGCCGACCACCCACGACATCCTCACCCCCTTCATGACCGACGGGCAGGTGCCGGCCTTCAAGCTGCGGGCCGTCCTGGCGGCCACCCTGTCCCCGACGTGGGGCATCTACTCCGGCTACGAGCTGGCCGAGTCGATCCCGCGCCCCGGCTTCGAGGAGCAGATCGACAACGAGAAGTACGAGTACAAGCCGCGCGACTTCGCCGCCGCCCGCGGCAACGGCATCGAGGACCTGCTCACGCGCCTGAACGCCGCCCGCGCCGCGCACCCCGCCCTGCGTCAGCTGCGCGACATCTGGTTCCACCCCACCAGCGACGACGCCCTCATCGCCTACTCCAAGCGGGTCGACGCCGCGCACTCGCCCACGGGCGAGGACGACGTCGTGCTGACCGTGGTCAACCTGGACCCGCACAGCGCTCGCGAGGGCGAGGTCTACCTCAACCTGGTGCAGCTGGGTCTGCCCGGGGACACCGACGGCTCGCTGCCCTGTCTGCGGGTGACCGACGAGCTCACCGGTGCGGAGTTCGAGTGGAGCGGCACCAATTACGTGCGTCTCGACCCGTTCGCCGGGCACGTCGCGCACGTCCTGCACGTCGAGCCCCTCTGAGCCGGGGCGCGTCGTCGGGGCGGTGGGCCCCGACGACGCGCTGCGGCCCGACTCCGCTCGCCGCCCTCCCAGAAAGGTCACTCCACTCCCGAAAGGTCACCGTGTCCGTTCCCGCCTCCCCGGTCTCCGGCACCGCTCCCGTCCCCGGCACGCGCCCCATCACCCGCCCCGTGCCCGTGGTCGCACCCGTCTC
>ERZ773008.2031-NODE-2031-length-13636-cov-9.081732_pt1 | contig 13636 bp, 9 predicted proteins | sample MGYA00580664_ERZ773008 | MGnify/ENA primary metagenome ERZ773008 (study PRJEB29015, sample SAMEA2738016) | human oral metagenome | biome: human oral; feature: human-associated habitat; material: dental | place: China | collected 2048 ... | reverse complement strand
GGGCTACGTCCGCCTGGTGCGGGAGCTGGTCTTCGGCGCCGATTCGCCCGCCGTCGCGCAGGGCCGCATCGCAACGGTGCAGGGTCTCGGTGGCACCGGCGCGCTGAGGGTCGGCGCCGATTTCATCGCTACCCTGAGCCCCGGCGCCCCCGTTCTGATCTCGGATCCGTCGTGGGAGAACCATCGGGCGATCTTCGCCCGCGCCGGTTTCAGCGTCGGTGCGTACCGCTATTACGACGCCGAGGCCAGAACCATCAACTTCGAGGGCATGATCGCGGACCTCGAGGCGGCGCGGCCGGGCACCGTCGTGGTACTGCACGCCTGCTGCCACAACCCAACCGGCTACGATCTGAGCCCCGAGCAGTGGGGCCGGGTGATCAGGGTCATCGCGGATCGTGGGATGATCCCATTCCTGGACATGGCCTACCAGGGTTTCGGGGCCGGGGTGACCGAGGACGGGGCCGTGATCTCCCGTTTCGTGGAGGCCGGACTGCCGGTGTTCGTCTCGACCTCGTTTTCGAAGTCTTTCGGGCTCTACGGCGAACGCGTCGGCGCCCTGCACGTCGCCTGCCGGGACGCGGAGGAGGCCACCCGCGTGTTGTCGCAGGTGAAGATCTGCATCCGCACCAACTACTCGAACCCCTCCACCCACGGCGCGTCCATCGTGGCCGATGTGCTCGGTGACCCCACCCAGCGGGCCTCGTGGGAGCGGGAACTCGGCCGGATGCGCGACCGCATCAAGCGGATGCGTGCCCGCCTCGTAGAGGCGCTGCGCGCCGAGGGCGTCGAGAACATGGACTTCATCGCCCAGCAGGTCGGCATGTTCAGCTACTCGGGTCTGACCCGGGACCAGATGCTCGCGTTGCGCCGCGACCACGGCATCTACGGCACCGAGAAGGGCCGGATGTGCGTCGCGGCCCTCAACGACGGCAACCTGGAGGCCGTCGCCAAGGCCATTGCCGCGGTCCGGGTCCGGACCCGGTGACCCGTCACGCCGAGGCGATCAGGAAAATCAGGACAATGATGTAGACACTGTTGAGCAGCACCCAGAAACGCCCCAGGTAGAAACGGAGCATCGCCCGGCGGTAGGCGAAGATGGCGGGGGCATCCGCCCATCCCTGTTGTTTGCGCGGATCCGGACCGATGTAGTAGTCCTTCAGGCTCCAGCCGGGTCTGGCTCCGAAACGTGATGTGCCCTCCAGGTGGATGCGTCCCCCCTCGGCCAGGATTCCAAGACTTCGGTGCGCCAGCAGCACGCCCAGCCACATGAAGACGGCGTGATCGAGGGATGCGTAGTCCAGCAAGGCCTGGATCTGCAACCAGACGGGCCTGGCGAAGCCCAGCAGCGAGGCGAGCGTCTCCTTCCACGGGTCGGCCTCGCTGACGTATCCGCAGGCGATGGCGAACCCACCCACCAGCAGCAGCCGGAACAGGGCACCGAGCATGCAGGACCACTGCGGTCTCCGACTGGTCACCTCCCCCGCCACGAGGGAGACCGCGACGAAACCCACCAAGGCCAGGTTCGCGACCATGACCCAGTTGAGGTATCCCCTGATGGGCGGCAACAGCAGTCCCGGGAGCACCACGACAGCCGTTATGTAAACCGCCGTCCTGGCCCGCGAGTACAGCCAGCGCACGCAGGCCACGAACCTCCGTTCCCAGACCGCCAGTCGGTACTCGTTCATCTCGCGTCGACGGCGTTCCTTGTCCGACTCGACCGGGGGACCCGGGGCTCGCCCCTCGGAAACGGGAATGGCCACGGCATCGACCTCGGTCGGTGTGGCCCACGAACTCACCCGCGGCTGCACCCGAGTCGTGGGTGGCTGAGCAGGAACCCGCTGCTGTTGGGCAGGAAACGGTTGCACAGGAGGCAGTGGAGCCGTAACGGCAGGCAGTTCCACGGTCGGGGTGTCGTCCTCGAAGGAACGTGGATTCTCTCGCAAGTTCTCTCCTTAACATGCCCCCACGTGCAGGCGGCCGCTGTTCAGTCGAGGTAGTCGCGAAGCACCTGGGAACGTGACGGGTGCCGCAGCTTGCTCATGGTCTTCGACTCGATCTGGCGGATGCGTTCCCGCGTCACCCCGTAGACCTTGCCGATCTCGTCGAGGGTCTTCGGCTGGCCGTCGGTGAGCCCGAAACGCATTGAGACCACACCCGCCTCCCGTTCGGAGAGGGTGTCCAGGACGTCGTTGAGCTGTTCCTGCAGCAGGGTGAAGTTCACCGCGTCCGCGGGCACGACCGCCTCGGAGTCCTCGATGAGGTCACCGAATTCGGAGTCGCCGTCCTCGCCGAGCGGGGTGTGCAGGGAGATGGGTTCGCGCCCGTACTTCTGGACCTCGACGACCTTCTCCGGGGTCATGTCGAGTTCCTTCGCCAGCTCCTCCGGGGTTGGTTCCCGACCGAGGTCCTGCAGCATCTGTCGCTGCACGCGGGCCAGTTTGTTGATGACCTCCACCATGTGGACGGGGATGCGGATGGTGCGGGCCTGATCGGCCATGGCCCGGGTGATGGCCTGCTTGATCCACCAGGTGGCGTAGGTGGAGAACTTGTAGCCCTTGGTGTAGTCGAACTTCTCGACCGCGCGGATCAGCCCGAGGTTGCCCTCCTGGATGAGATCCAGGAAGAGCATGCCGCGGCCGGTGTAGCGCTTGGCCAGGGAGACCACCAGACGCAGATTCGCCTCCAGGAGGTGGTTCTTGGCACGCTGGCCGTCCTGAGCAACCCAGTGCAGCTCACGACGGTACTTCGCCTCCAGGTTATTTCCCTCGGTGGCGAGCAGGTGCTCGGCGTACAGGCCCGCCTCGATGCGTTTGGCGAGCTCGACCTCCTGAGCGGCGTTGAGGAGGGCGACTTTCCCGATCTGCTTGAGATAGTCCTTGACGGGGTCGGCGGTGGCGCCGGCGGTGACGACCTTCTGCGCCGGCTCATCGGCCTCATCGGAGTCCGAAACGGTGAAAGAGCCGTCCTTGTTCCTCTCCCGCGACTTGCGCCCCGATCTCTTGGCCGCGGCCTTCTCCGCCTGCTCGCGGCGGATGCGGTCGAGCTCCCCGGTCAGGGCGGCGATCGACGGGCTCATCTTGATGCCCTTGATGACCCAACCGCGGAAGATGAAGCCATTGCTCGTCAGGAACTCGCGGGCGACGACGGGGTCCTCCTCCTCGGGGATCACGAAGCGGGGCACTGGGCCATGGCCGTAGGGGGCCAGCGTAATGGGTTCTTCGAGCGTGCCGTCGCCCGTGAGCTCGAGCCCTTCGACGGTGGTGCGGCTGCGCACGTACAGGGTCGCCCCGGGGGCGAGCCTGACCCCTTTGAGAGCGGCCGGCGTGTTGAAGGGCTTGCGCTTGGAGCCGTCGCCGTTGGCCTCCAGGCTCACGTCCAGGTAGTAGTCCCGTAGCTCGGGAACGGGCTCCTCGCTCTCCTCCTGCTCGCTCTGGGCGGCTTCGGCGTTCTCACCGTCCGGATCGGCGGGGGCGGAGTCACCGGAGTCACCGGATTCGTCGAGGACGACCTCGTCCTCGAGAGCCTTGTCGACGTCATCAGCGCGCTGAGTGCGTTTCCGCGTAGCTGTGGAAGAAGCCACGGAGTTCCTTTCACGTGAGCGAGTGATCGGGGTGGGAGGGGCGCCGCGGACGAACACGTTCACGACCAACGAAGCGGATAACCGCCCGGATGCAGCGTTTATTCCCACCACCTCCGATCGCGGCCCCGGTCCACCGCCCGATCGGGCCGCCCGTTACGCTGATGCGCATGAGTGCCCTCTCCCCCACGCTCCAGGCGGTGCGCACCGCCGTCGAGGCCCGACTCGCCCGGGCCCTGGACGCTCATCGTGCCCGATGCACCGGCGAGGCGCCCGCCGCCGATGAGCTGTTCGACGCGGCCGCGGACCTGGTGTCCTCGGGCAAACGGATGCGCGCGCTGCTCGGCGCCGTCGGCCTCGCCCTGGGTGAGCCGGGGGCCGCACCGGAGCAGCGATCCCGCCTCATGACGGGTGCCGCCTCCGCGAGTCTCGGGTCGGCCCTCGAGCTGTACCAGGCCAGTGCCCTGGTCCACGACGATGTCATCGACGCGTCCGCCACTCGCCGTGGCCGCCCCACGGCCCACCGCCGATGGGCCGCCCAGCACGTCTCGTCGGGCTGGCGCGGGGATGCCGCCGCCTACGGCGAAGGCGCCGCGATCCTGCTGGGCGACCTGCTGCTGTCGCTCGCCGGAATCGAGATCGGGCGGGCCGTCCGACCGCTCGCCGACGGAGCGCGGGCCGGGGCGGTCCGGGACGCCTTCGACGTCATGACAGCCGAGGTCGCCGTCGGTCAGTTCCTCGACGTGCGCGGTGAAATGGTCCTTCCTCCCTCCCCCGACGACGACCCGATCGCCTCGGGGCGGGTCATGCTCACCTCGGCCCTGACCGTGGTCAGGCGCAAGTCCGCCCGCTACTCGGTCATGCATCCCCTGGTCATCGGCGCCCTCCTGGGCGGGGTGACGTCGGTCGACCCCCTGCACAAGGCGCTGGAGATCTTCGGGGAGGAGATCGGCATCGCTTTCCAGCTGCGCGATGACGTCCTGGGCGTCTACGGGGATCCCGACCTGACCGGTAAGCCGGCAGGCGACGACCTGCGCGAGGGCAAACGGACCGCTCTGATGGCCATGGCGTGGCAGCGCGCCGACCGGCCCGGCCGCCTCCTGCTGTCCCGAGTCCTGACCGACCGCGACGCCTCCTCCGAACTGATCGCCGCCGCGGCCGACCTCATTCGCGACTGCGGCGCCCTGGAGGCGCACGAGAAGACGATCGCCGCCCATGCCCGGGCGGGTGTCCGCGCCCTGGATGATGTCCCCTCGGGGGCGCTCGACGACGCCGGTCGCGCCGACCTGTCGTCCCTGGCCCGGGCGCTGACCTCGCGCAGCTCCTGACCTGGACCTGCGCTCGGACCGGTCAGCGCGGCGCAGGCGAATCCGGCCCCGTCAGCGCCTTAGAATCTGCCCGTGGTCAAGGATCCGCTCATCGGTCGACTGGTCGACTCTCGCTACGAGATCGTCGACCGTGTGGCGCGTGGCGGGATGGCGACCGTCTACCGGGCGCACGACCGCAGGCTCGACCGCGTCGTCGGCCTCAAACTCATGCACGCCCATTTAGCCGACTCCCCCGACTTCGTAGCCCGTTTCCGCAGGGAGGCGCGCGCTGCGGCGCGCCTGTCGAACCCGGGCGTGGTGGCGGTCTACGACCAGGGCAGCCTCGACGGCGTCGCCTACCTGGTCATGGAGTACGTCGAGGGCCCGAACCTGCGCGACCTCATCGCCGCCGGCCCCCTGTCGGTACGAGAGGCCCTGGGCCTGACGGCCCAGATCCTGCGCCCGCTGGGAGCCGCCCACCGTGCGGGCCTGGTCCACCGCGACATCAAGCCTGAGAACGTCCTGCTGCCCGCGGACGGCTCTGTCGCCAAAGTCGCCGACTTCGGGCTGGCCCGAGCGGTTACCGAAGTGACGCAGACAACCACCGGTAATGTGCTGGGCACCGTGGCCTACTTAGCTCCCGAACTCATCACCTCGGGCAGTTCCAGCCCCCGTGCGGACGTATTCTCCGTGGGAGTCATCACCTACGAGCTGCTCACCGGTGAGCAGCCCTTCACCGCCGACTCCCCCATCCAGATCGCCTTCCGCAACGTCCACGAGGACATCCCCCTGCCCTCGACCACGGTCCCGGACCTACCCGGCGGAGTCGACGGGCTCGTGTCCGCCATGACGCGCCGCGACCCCGAGCAGCGCCCGCAGGACGCCGATGAGACACTGACCCGACTGCGCGAGGCAGTCGCCGATCTGAGCGAGTCGGAACTTGCGGTCAAGCGCGGCGGCGGGCCCGGCTCGGTGCGCACGCAGGAGGTCCTCGCAGCCAATGCCGAGATCGCCCGCACGGCCATGGGCGCGCAGTCGCCGGACGAGACCGCCGATGAGGAGGATTCGCAAACGACACCGGGGGCGGGCCTGCGCACAGTCTCGCTGCCGATCGGCTCGATAGGCCCGCAGGCACAGGGCGGCGGCGACGGGCGCACGCGGCAGCTGGCGCGTGAGGAGTTTATGCGCGCCGACGATCAGGATACGGCCGCGGTGCCGCACAACGACCAGCGCCGGACGCTCCGGCGCCGCGCCGTCCTGGGAGCGGCGGCGACCGCCCTCCTGACAGTAACAGGCACCGGCATCGGAGCCTGGTACGCCTTTAAAGGTCCGGGACGCTCCGTCCCCGTTCCCGAGATCGTCGGTCAGACGGCCGAGGACGCCCAGAAGTCGGTCGAGACCGCGGGCCTGACCTGGGCCGCTCCCAACCGGGAGTACTCAGATACGATCCCGGCCGGATCAGTGGTCTCCTGCGAGCCGGGACCGGGCGACGGCGCGCGCCCGGGCCAGGCGGTCACCGCCGTCGTCTCCCGCGGCGTGGAGCAGAAGAAGGTTCCCGATGTCGTGGGCGAGGCCCAGGACGAGGCCGTCAAGGCCATTACGGACGCCGGGCTGAGCCCGGGCGCGATCACCCAGGACTACTCCACCTCCGTGGCCTCCGGCCTGGTGGTCTCCACCGACCCGGCGGCGGGGCAGAGCGTCAACCATTCCTCGGCGGTGGCGATCGTCGTCTCCAAGGGACGCCAGCCCGCCACCGTGCCCGACGTGGCCGGAATGAACATCGAGCAGGCCACAACGACTCTGGAGGCGGCCGGCCTCAGGCTGGGCGCGCAAACCCGGGTCTTCTCCGACTCCGTGACTGCGGACCTGGTGGTCTCCACCGACCCGGCGGCGGGCGATACCAGCGTCCACCACGGGGACGCGATCGCCGTGGAGGTCTCGAAGGGGCCGGAGACGGTCACGGTCCCCGACGTCAAGGGCATGAAGGAGGACGAAGCCACCAGGGCGCTCAAGGACGTCGGGCTGGAGGCGACGGTTTCCACGTCGTGGGGCGGGCTTCTGGGCAAGGTCCGATCCACCGACCCCGTCGCCGGGACAAACGTCGCGAAGGGCTCGACGGTCACCCTCCACATCATCTGACGCTGTCCGAATGCTCAGACCGGGGACCCCCGAACCAGCCGTCTCACGTCCTCGTCTCGCCGAGTCATCCACCTCGCGCGCGATGCGGACTGACGAACCCGACCGGCCAACGCTCAGCCGCGCAGCATCTCGGCGACCTCGAAAGCCATCTCCAGGGACTGCTGGTGGTTCAGACGCGGGTCCACGAGCGTTTCATAGCGCTCGCCGAGGGTGGCCTCCTCGATGTGCTCGCCCCCGCCGAGGACCTCGGTGACGTCGTCTCCGGTCAGCTCGACGTGGATGCCGCCGGGCACGGTGCCCAACGCCCGGTGGACCTCGAAGAAGCCGCGGACCTCGTCCATGACCGTGTCGAAGCGACGGGTCTTGTAGCCGTTGTCCGAGGTGATGGTGTTGCCATGCATGGGGTCGGTGACCCAGGTGACGGGGCGGCCGTCGGCACGCACGGCCTCGATGAGTGCGGGCAGGGCCTCGCGGATGCGGTCGGCGCCCATACGGGTGATGAGCGTGAGACGGCCGGCGTCGCCGTGAGGGTTGAGGCGATCGATGAGGGCGACGAGCTCGGCGGGCGCGGTCGTCGGGCCGACCTTGACGCCCACCGGATTGCGGACTCCTCTCAGAAGGGCGACGTGGGCGTGCTCGGCCCCGCGAGTGCGCTCACCGACCCACAGGAAATGAGCCGAGGTGTCGTAGAGGCGTCCCGATCGGGAGTCCTCACGGATCATGGCGTCCTCGTACTCCAGAAGCAGGGCCTCGTGAGCGGCGTAGAAATCAACCTGCCTCAGGGCGTCGAAGTCGACCCCGGCGGCCTCCATGAAGCGCATGGCGCGGTCGATCTCCTCGGCGAAGGACTCGAAGCGCGCGTAAGCGGGGTTGGCCGTGAAGCCACGGTTCCAGGAATGGACTTCACGCAGATCCGCGTACCCTCCCATGGTGAAGGAGCGGATGAGGTTGAGGGTGGTGCCGGCACGCAGGTAGGCGTTGAGCATGCGAGCCGGATCAGGGACGCGAGCGGCGGGCGTGAAGGCGTGATCGTTGACGGAGTCGCCCCGGTAGGAGGGCAGGGTGACGCCATCGCGCGTCTCGGTGTCGGCACTGCGGGGCTTGGCGTACTGCCCGGCTATCCGCCCTATCTTGACCACCGGTGTGGAAGCCCCATAGGTGAGGACCGCAGCCATTTGCAGGATGGTCTGAAGCTTGAGACGGATGTTATCGGCCGTGTTGTCGGCGAAGGATTCCGCGCAGTCGCCCCCCATGAGCACGAAGGCGCGCCCCCGGCCGGCAGCGGCCATCTGGGTGCTCAGGGCGTCGACCTCGCCGGCGAAGACGAGTGGAGGGCGGCTTCGCAGGTCGTCGCTCACCGCTTTCAGGGCATCCGCGTCAGGGTAGGCCGGCTGCTGGGAGGCGGGGCAATCGCGCCAGCCGGCCGCGGTGCGTGGGGCGTTGAGCTCGTTCATCACACGGGCATCATATGGCCGTCTGCGTGCGCCCCGGCGCCCTCCATGAAGCAGAATGCCGGGCCCGATGGTGATCGGCGCACCGCCGACGGCGCACCGTCAACGCTCAGTGCCCCGAAGCGGCTTCGGCGGGCTCGACGATCTGGCCGAGATCCCCCATGAGGGAAGTGAACCAGGGCCGGGAGATATCGAAGGGCTTGCCCCCGGCGATGCGTGGGAAAGCGATGGCGCCGAGGACGTCGTCATTCTCCTCATCCTGGCCGATGACACCCGACTCGCCGCGCTGGGCGCAATCGACGGCCACGTCGCACATGGACTTGATGAGGTTGAGATCCTCAGCGTTGGCGTTGGTGGCGCGCGAATAGTAGCCGGACTTCTGAACCATGACCTTCTCGGCACCGATGAGGCCCGCGAACTGCCCCGCGAACCACTGGCCCGGATTGATGGTGTCGAGCTTGACGTGGCCGAAGGGATCGCGCTCGACCTCCTCGCCGCGAGCCTCCTTCTCCGCAATGATCTCAGGGACGCCGGCGCCCTCGGATAGGAAGATGTTGACGTTGCCCTGCTCATCCATGAGGGCCTTGAGACGCTTGGCCTCGGCTGCCAGGTCGAGCTTCATCTCGGGCAGGAAGACGGCGTGAACGTCCCAGCGCTCGCGGGTGAGCCCCAGCGAGGGCGCCCACTTCCTGGATTTGAGCAGCTCATGGTAGCGACGGGCGGTCTCGGCGGTCAGGTAGCCGCAGTTGCGGCCCATGCACTCGTGAATGATGAGCATGCGCGGGTTGGAGCGGTGCTCCCCGATGACGTTGAAGGCGAAGCCGGCGCCCTCCTCGGCGGCCGACCAGGCACCCAGCGACTGGCGGATCGGAACGATGTCGTTATCAATGGTCTTGGGCAGGCCGACGACAGTGAGCTCGTAGTCGTGCTCGTGAAGGTAGGCGGCCAGATCTGCAGCGGTGGTGTTGGTATCGTCCCCGCCGATGGTGTGCAGGACGTCAACGCCGTCCTTGCGCAGCTGCTCCGCGGCGAACTCCAGCGGGTCGATGCCCTCGGCCACCAGGCCGCGCTCGACGAGGTTCTTGGCGTTGGTGAGCTTGACGCGGGAGTTGCCGATCGGGGACCCGCCGAAGTCGCGCAGGATGCCTGCGTTCTTGCGTCCCTCGTCGTCGATGACGATGTAGTTGCCGGTGAGCAGGCCGTGGTAACCGTACTGGTAGGCGATGATCTCGACGCCGGGGGCAACCTCGGTGTAGCGCTCGATGAGGTCGCCGACGGCGGCGGACAGACAGGGGGCGAAGCCGCCCGCGGTGAGCAGAGCGACGCGACGGATCGACATCGATGGCCTTTCGTTGGGACCGGTTTTGACGGGCCCATCCTAGCGGGGCGGACGCGCCGAGGGACAAGAAGATCCTGCAGCAGCGCGATTGAGCGACGGGACTCCCGCTCCCGATACACGCCCGCCCATGACCGACGGCGATGCCGCCAACCGCCGCGGGGTCGCTGAGGCGCCGACTGTCCGTCCCCGGGCTACTGTCCGCCCTCGGTCGGATCCCGGGGCTCGTCGTCAGAGGCATGCGACGCCCCGCCCTCCGTCTCATCGGGCGGCTCGGGCACTTCGACGTCGGGGGCGGGACGACCGCCGGGCGCGGACACCGGCGCGGCGGCCGGCCGCTTGAGCGCTTGAGCCCGAAGCATTTCGGAGACGACCTCGTCAGCGGACATCTTCTCGGCGTCCATCGCCTTCTTGACATCGGCGGCGTACAGGTCGACGTATTCCTGACCGGACAGCGCCATGAGTGAGTACATGATCTCGTCAGTGATCGAGCGCAGCACGAAACGATCGTTCTCCAGCCCCTTGTACCGGGAGAAATCCAACGGCTCACCGACGACGATCCCCACCCGATGCCGGGTCGAGGGGATCGCCTGGCCGATCGGCTGAGCAAGATCCGAGCCGATCATGGCCACCGGGATCACAGGGGCCCCCGTGGCCAGGGCGATGCGCGCCACCCCCGTCTTCCCCCGGTAGAGACGGCCGTCGGGACTGCGTGTGCCCTCGGGGTAGATGCCGAAGAGCTCACCGGATCTCACACGGTCGATGCCAGCCTGCAGGGCCGCCTGCGAGGCCCGGCCGCCCGAACGGTCCACGGGAATGGTGCCGACGGCTGTCATGAAGTTCTTGACGGCCCATCCTTTGAGCCCTCTGCCGGTGAAGTAGTCGGACTTGCCGATGAAGGCGACCTCGCGGTCCACCAGCAGCGGCAGGAAGAAGGAGTCGATGACGGCCAGGTGGTTGGAGGCCAGGATCGCGGCCCCCTCGATCGGGATGCTCTCCTCCCCTCGGATCCACGGTTGATAGAGCATCTCCAGGGCGGGACCGACAGCGGTCTTGATGCCTCGGTACCCCACGGGACCTCCTGTGCTCGGCGGCTGACTGGCGCTCTTCACCGGGTCCGTGGGCCCGCACGGACGGGCGCGGGCGCGGTTGGATCGGCGCCTTGGTGAAGTCTAGCCTCGCACTGTGGTCGATCATGCGCCTGTCGGACCCTCGATCGGAGGACTCGCGGGACCCGATGCCCCTGTCGACGCTCGGGCGCAGTTCCCGGACCGCTGCCCGAGCAGCAGCCGCACCGCCGGCCTGCAGGCCTCTTTCGAGGATATGGGCACGCCTCTGCGAGAGGTGGCCTTCGTCGTGGTCGACCTGGAGACCACGGGCGGAGCGGCGGGCGCCCACGCCATCACCGAGATCGGGGCGGTGCGGGTGCGCGGCGGCACCGTCGAGGAAGAGTTCTCCACACTGGTCGACCCGGGCAGGGCCATCCCGGCGCAGATCACGGTGCTGACCGGCATCACCAATGCGATGGTGGCCGGGGCCCCGTCGGTGGGCGAGGCGCTGGTCTCCTTCCTGGAATGGGCTCGCTGGTCCGAGGCGGACACGGTTCTGGTGGCGCACAACGCGCGCTTCGATGTCGGTCATCTGCGCCGGGCGTCCCGAGAACTGGCATTGCCCTGGCGGGAGCCGACAGTGCTGGACACCCTCGCCTTGGCCCGCCGGACCTGGGGGCGCTCGGATGTGCCCAACCACCGTCTGGGAACTCTGGCCTCCTTCGTCGGCTCCCCTACCAGGCCGACTCACCGTGCCCTGGACGACGCGCGGGCCACCGTCGACGTCCTTCACGCCGCCCTTCAGGTCCTGGCTCCGCAGGGCGTCACCCATCTGGAGGATCTTGCCACGGCTACCGATCCGGTACCCGCGCGGCGCCGGATCAAGAGCCGCATGGCCGACGGACTGCCCACCGGGCCGGGCGTCTACCGTTTCCTCTCCCGAACCGAGCAGGTCCTGTACGTCGGCTCGGCGGTCAATCTGCGCCGACGAGTGCGCTCGTACTTCACCGCTGCGGAGAAGCGGCCGACGATCGCCCGGATGCTGGAGACGGCCGTCGGGGTGCGGGTTATCGAGACGGCCACCGAGATCGAGGCGCGAGTGCGCGAGCTGCGGCTCATCGCCGAGCTCAACCCTCCGGCGAACCGACGCTCCCGGACACCGCAGCACCGGCCCTGGGTCCGCCTGGCGGACGCCCCCGAGCCGCACCTGGTGACGACGACGGCGCTGGCGAGCGACGACGTGCTCAGCGCCGTCGGTCCCTTCCCTTCGCGTTCGGCGGCCCGGGAGGCGATCCGCGCGGCCGAGTCGGTGCTGCGGCTGCGAGCCTGGGACGGGCGGGCGCTGAAGTCGCCGATCGCCGGCGGCACCTCGGCGGATACCGGCACCGCGATGCGCGCACTGTCGGGCGAGGTGGATCTGGTGGCCGTCCCCGTCCTAAGACGCGTGGAGGAGCTGGCCGCTCGGGAGCGTTACGAGGAGGCCGGAGCGTGGACCGCCCGCCTGCGCTCCCTGCTGCTGGGGGCGAGTCGGGCGGAGCGGGTCAGGCCGCTCCTGACGTGCCCGCATCTGATCGCGGCGCGGCGACGCGATGGCGGCGGCTGGGAGCTGGTCGCTGTACGCTGGGGGCGGCTGGCAGGAAGCATGACCACACCAGCGGGGGCGGACCCGCGGCCCGCCGTCGATGCCCTGCGGGCGACGGCGCAGGTGGTCGAGCGCCCGCAGCGCGTGGGAATGGGCGCCGGTGTTGACGAGACCCTGCTGCTGGCGGACTGGGTGCTCGACGCCGGAGCGCGCCTGGTGGAGGTCGCGGACTGCGGGAATGAGGACGGGAGCGGCTGCGCCGTCCTGAGCTGGCCGATCGGAGCCGCTGCGCGCCATCGCCGGGTCCTCGACTCGGGACCCTAGCCGGTCGGAATCCGAGTCCCCCACGAAAGTCGAATTGCGCGGGCGGGGACGAAACGCCGGGGATGCGGGAATTCCGCCGAGAACCCCGCCTTCACCCGGATCGGCCGGAACCGACCCCGATCCAGAGGGGGCGCCGGGCCTCGCCCCGGACGAAAACGAATCGGTCAGCCGGCCGGGACGACCGCGCCGCGCCGAGCCCGAAAGGCCTTGGTCACGCCTTCCTGGAGAGCCATCGGGTCGAGAGGACGGGGCACAACGGCCTCGGCCTTGGACCAGGCGGCGAGCCAGTCGTCCTGCGGACGGGCAGTGAGCAGCACCACCGGGGGACGACTGTCGAGCTCGGTGAACAGCTCGTGGGCCAGACCCATGCCGCCGAACTTCTTGGTCTCGGCGTCCAGCACAAGGACGTCAAAAGGCGCCTTCCCCTCTTTGGCCCGATCCCTGATGGCCAGCCTCACGCCTTCGGCCGTGGCGGCTCTGGTCCAGGACACCAGCGGCAGTCCCCTGGCGGGGCGCCGGCCGACGCCCTCGATCACCTCCTGACGCACCGAGGCGTCGTCGGAGAAGACGAGGAGCTCGAGACGGTCGGTCGCGGCCTGGTCGGTCATGCTGTCCTCCAAGACGGGGCGGGGCTCTTCCGCAGTCAGTGTAATCGCCCACGCGGTCCCGTCCGACTCACCAATCAGCGTATACCATGAATGCTGTCCGATACGGCGGGTCCTAACTATGGAACCGCTTATGGAACCGATCGCATCCGACCCGCGAACCCACCGACGAAAGGCACGCACCATGGCCCTGTACACACTTCCCGAGCTTCCCTACGACTACGCAGCCCTCGAGCCCCACATCTCCGGGCGGATCATGGAGCTCC
>ERZ773008.2020-NODE-2020-length-13693-cov-22.688077_pt1 | contig 13693 bp, 12 predicted proteins | sample MGYA00580664_ERZ773008 | MGnify/ENA primary metagenome ERZ773008 (study PRJEB29015, sample SAMEA2738016) | human oral metagenome | biome: human oral; feature: human-associated habitat; material: dental | place: China | collected 2048 ... | reverse complement strand
ATGAGGGAACCGCTGCGGTGGCTGGCGTCAAGGTGGGGTTGGGCGGATGCTTACGCCCGAACTGCAGGGCCACTCCTTTCACGGCGTGGTACGCACCCAGCAGCACGACGCCTTCGGCCTGGCCGTCATCCTCTTCCAGGTGCTGATGATGGGTCGCCACCCCTTCGATGGCGTCCCCGACACCGGCGAAGCCCCGCCCATGGGCGAGCGCATCCAGAAACGCCTCTACCCGCACATCCCGGAACGCCCCACCGGAATGAAGCCTCCACCCGGCCTGCCCGCCCTGACGGAGTTTTCAGGCACACTGGCTGACCTGTTTGCCCGCGCCTTCACCACCCAGGACAGCGCCCCGCGCCCCGACGCCCTGCAATGGGTGACGGCGCTGGAGCACTTCGAGAAAAACCTGCGCCGCTGCCGCACAGATCGTCGCCACCACTACCCCCGCGAATCCACCTCCTGCCCCTGGTGCCAGATGGAAGAACGACTGGGCAACCAACTGTTTCCGCGTCCGGGCCAAGCCAGCCCCACCACCCACACCGCCCCTGCACCCGCCAACCTGGCCCAGCGTCGCTTCCGGAGCAAACGCCCCCGGCGCTTCATCATGGGCCTGGCAATCACCGCCGCCGTGGCGCTGGGCCTCTACCACCTGGCCGCCAGCTACCTGGCCAGCCTGTCACCCACCCAGATACTTGCCAACCAGGCCAAACAGCACCTCCCCACCTGGGTGACCGGCACCCACCAGAAACTGCAACCCACCCTGGACGCGGCACGCCAGCACGGCCAGCACTGGATCGACAGCGCCAAGGAAGCCCTGCCCGACCTGTCCACAACCGGAAAATGGATCAAGGGGCTCTGGCAGTCAGAAACCCCGGACGACAGCCCGCCCCCGGTTCGCACAACACGCAAACAGCAAGACAAGACCGATGCCCCCGCCCCTGCCCACAGCCAGGGCCCCGCCCTGACCATCACCGACAAGGTCATCGCCATGCAGCGCGTGCTGCGCAGCCAGGGCTACCCCGTCCCCCTGAATGGCAGCTTCGACGCCGCCACCCGGCGCTACGCCGCCGACTACCTGACCAGCATCAGCGGCGAACCCACGCCGGAGAACCTGAGTGTGCAGGAGTTTTATTTTAGGTTTGAGGGGGTGAGGTAGGGTGGGTCTGAGCTGTACTCTTGGGTGCATGATGGACTGAACGGCGCAGTTCGACACCATCAATACGGTCATGTCCGTTGACCTATCAGCGAGATAGGTCCGGACCTATGAAGCACCTCGAAATTTTGGTAACACACTCTGTAAAGTAGCTAAAGCGACTCTATAAGCTGCCTATGCGGCAGGTCACGCTCTGCGCAAGGAGGGGTTCCAGCCCTTCATTTTCTGAGCTACCTATACGGCATGTCACGAATATCCACACTTTCGGACTCTACCACTACATTTCTGAGCTGCCTACACGGCAGGTCACATGGCCCTGCCAGACGATGCACGCCGGATTCTTTTCTGAGCTACCTACACGGCAGGTCACTGAACTGGAAATAGTTCCCCAGCTGCACGACATTTCTGAGCTGCCTATACGGCAGGTCACCCAGGGCGTAGCAGTGAGGCCGATAACCACAATTTCTGAGCTGCCTATACGGCAGGTCACAGGACCAGGCGCTGCTCTGCTACCGTGCGCTATTTCTGAGCTGCCTATACGGCAGGTCACGTCCCGATCCAACCATCCGCCACCCTCCGCGCTTTCTGAGCTGCCTATACGGCAGGTCACGAGGCGTACAGCTTGCAAGGCATGAAGCAGATTTTCTGAGCTGCCTATACGGCAGGTCACGGCCGAGTTGGACCCCCGGGCGGTGGAGATGTTTTCTGAGCTGCCTATACGGCAGGTCACGCCTGAAACAGGCCAGCGAGGCCGAGGATTCCTTTCTGAGCTGCCTATACGGCAGGTCACTCGCTATCAAGGTGTTGGCCTCGATCGGCATCTTTCTGAGCTGCCTATACGGCAGGTCACGCGCCTCGATGTCAGGCGGGACACGACTACCATTTCTGAGCTGCCTATACGGCAGGTCACGCTTGCAGGGGTCCAGCTTGTCGGGATCGACATTTCTGAGCTGCCTATACGGCAGGTCACGCGGCGCACGCCGCCCTCCGTGTCGCCTCCCTTTTCTGAGCTGCCTATACGGCAGGTCACCAAGGCTGTAGCCTGGATTCGATTCAGTACGTTTTCTGAGCTGCCTATACGGCAGGTCACTGCGCCATAACCTCCAGCGCCTGCGTACCCTTTTTCTGAGCTGCCTATACGGCAGGTCACTCACGCGCCCGATTACGTGGCGTCCTGGTCCATTTCTGAGCTGCCTATACGGCAGGTCACGCTGCGTCATCCCAGATGCGCGATCTCTTCTTTTTCTGAGCTGCCTATACGGCAGGTCACCGTATCCTCCTTGTGTCCGTTCTGATTCTATCTTTCTGAGCTGCCTATACGGCAGGTCACGTGGCGCCGATTGCGGCCGCCAGGCCGCCAGCTTTCTGAGCTGCCTATACGGCAGGTCACGATCAGGTAGATATCGATGCCCTTGTGACGGTTTTCTGAGCTGCCTATACGGCAGGTCACGACGACCGGGAATTGTTTGGCCTCCCGACCAATTTCTGAGCTGCCTATACGGCAGGTCACGTCGATATGCGCACGGCTTACGAGCAGCTTCATTTCTGAGCTGCCTATACGGCAGGTCACGTTACTGATCGCTCAGTCGATCAGGCGCTGTTTTTCTGAGCTGCCTATACGGCAGGTCACTCGAGCGGGCGCTACGCCTCTTGATCGATGAGTTTCTGAGCTGCCTATACGGCAGGTCACTAGATGATAAACGATTCAAGTCATTGATTGTTAAAGAAATTAACCCCACATGCCTTGTTGAGGCAAACCTTCACGACAACTGTAAGTCGTTGATTTCTCGGGAGGCATGAAAACCTCCCGAGAAAGGGGTCAGAACCAGGGGATGGAAGCCTGGGCGCTTAGCCCATAGCTATTGAAGCTCCCGGGAACTGGCTGAGTCAGGGGATCACCCAGCGCCAGAAACATGCTGAACGCTTGTCCAGTGCTGGTGCTTCGCAGGCGGACATAAGGCAAATCCACCAGAACTTGCTTGTCCGGCAAGATGCGCTCCACTTCCTCGTCTGTGACGTCATGTCTTCTCTTGAAACGTCTACGAAGACGCTCTCCGCTGGTTTTGAACTGACGACGTTTCAAGCAACGATGCACCGCCCCAGGAGGAACCATACTGATGGACGCAATACTGACCATGCTTTCCATTCCACTAAGCCAATCTGATTCCATCAACGCTTCCAACGGAGCCTTCGCCCCCAGGAGACGTACTGTATCTCCGAGCCCTCTTGGTCTCAGTGAATATCCAGGGAATCCTACCGCAATGTTTTCCGACCTCATACTCACCAGCTGACGATGTAGCTTGGAATACAACGCAGACACCAAGTGCGCTTGACTGAACTCCGGATCGAGACGAACTTTAATATCAATAAAGTGACTCATCATAAGGACACCCTGCGTCATTAATCATGATCACCAAAGACACCGCCCCGGATGATGGTTGCAATCACAAAATGCTGCTGTTCAATCCGGGGAGCCTTGTCCTTCAAGACCCAGTTATCCAGAAGGTTGTAGAAGTCCATTTTACTTTTGGGTTTCCGATACGCCATACCTTGCGTAGTGACTGCCCCATAGGGCTCGACAGGAATGGGCCCAAGATCCTCGGCGCCTTCATACCAATCATCGATGGTTCGCAACGCATTTCCAATCTTCTGGGAGTGCATGGCAGCGACACGTCCCCCTGAGTGCTCAATCACATACAACGTCTTGCTTTTGTCCTTGCTTTTGTCAAGGATAAGTTCTTGCGAAGGGAAGACCTCCTGGCCAGAACCAACCTTGGCAAAGGCCTCCACGCTCAGCAGCACATGAGCTTTCCCTCGAAAACCATCATGGATCAGCTGCCCAAGCTCGTTGACTTTCTCGTCCAAATTCTTGAAAGATCTCAGGTCCATCCTGAGCGAATCAAATACCCAGGACCGAGTATTTCCATCCGACTCCTGAGCGCTGATGCGGACCTGAATGCGCTCGGCCCCTATTCGGTTTCGCCACAAGAAACGTCCATTTGCAATATTAGCTGCGTAGCGACATGCAAGGACACCATACCCCACGGAAGATTCGTATTCTCCAACCTTCTCAAGAAGCTTCCGTTGGTAGTCCATATTATTGCAAGCAGACGGTATTCCAACTCCTCCCAATACCTTGAGCGTGAAGCACAGTTTCAGTGTATCCGCTTGATGAGGCAAGGAGGCAACATCAACTTTCTGCGGGTTTGGGTTCTCAATCTGCTTGTCAAGCTTGGCGGGATCCTGGTTTTTGGTCTTGAGTCTATTGGAGATAGTGCCACGAACCGACTTCTCCCTCACCTGGACAGCCTCCCACGCCCCAGGTTTATCAATGTCCTCCCAGCGCCCCGCATACATGACCCCATCGGAAGGATCCAGCTTGCGTTCAAAGGCCAGAACCGAAGCAGTCTTGAGTTCATTCGACATGATGAAAATACCTATTTTGAAAAAAATGATGATCTCTGATTTTGACTGAGCGTGCTCTATTTCAGTCACACTCGTAAAATTCATCATACATTGATGGACCATCAACCATATCTGCCATGATTCCCGACATCACATAGCCACTGCGACATCGATAAGTACCCTTCTCCTCATCGACTTCAGAGAACCACAACATATCTTCCAGCCTCTCAAGATGGTGCGGACCAATCCACTCTCCCAGAGAATGGATGGACTCTACAAAACGAAATGGGACAGTTGAGTCTCTCGCATTCTTCACGCTCCCTGCCGCCTGCTCTTCAGTCAGTGCAGCATAGCCGACAGGAATTGGGACTATCCAACCACTTCCCTTCTCTCGATAAGGATCCCCCCACTTCACCATGCCGTCTCCAAGCTTGCGTCCCTCCGCCTCGTCACATAGAGGGCGGTAATTGAATCTGGATGCATGCAACCAGGCGTCCAGCAAGGTTGGGCTTCCCCCCTGATCTCGCAGCTCGTTCATGCGTTGCTGCAAAAGGTCGTCACGTCCTACGAGTACGAAGCCAGGCAACCAGCGCCTGCGCCAGGTTCGAAACCGACGCTCACGCTCACCGCCGTCATCAGGAAGAACCCCCAACCACGGGCTGTTCGACTTGTCGGACCTGGTCTGGCTTGGCATAACGCTACCACCTGCTAGTCGCATTGTTTGGACGACCGCTGCAACTTCACGGGCCCACCCCTCAAGCTCAGACGTATTACCCTGCGCCAGTCTTCTTGTCTGCCCAGGGGCAAGACGCTCAGATGCAGAAAACACTATCGTCACATCCAGGTGCATGCGCCCGTTAGGGACAATGGATGCACTTTTTTCATTGCTTTTCAATGGGTTTCTAGTCAGATGGAACGTCTTCTCGTACTTTCCGGATGCGTGCTCCTGGCTATGATGGCAGACAAATCCAACCCCATGGAAATGCAGAGGGATGCCGCATTCATTCAGCTTTCGTTCCAGCGCCCACATGAAACCCATGAATGCGGTAACGGACGGGAATCCATGTGTCATGGGACTGGCTACGGCGTTCGCATTCTGAACAACAAGATGCGGCAAGACCAGAATGGCTGACGGCCGGTCCTCAATCATGACACCTCCTTGCCTTCCGGCAACGTTTCCAAGTCTTCTCTCGCACGCACTTTCCTGACATCGCTACCTAACCTTCTTACATGACGACGAAACTCATCGTCGGAAAGAAGCATACGTGCCCATTCCTTGCTTTCAATGTCACCGACGGGCAAGGAGTCTCGTAACTGAGCATTCAGCCAGTTACCAAACCTCCTTCCTACCTCCGTCGGCCAATCATGGGTCAACCTGGCCAACGCAAACCCCTCCTGTTCCGGCACTTCTGCACGGTGAGGATCAAGCCATAACTTCTCCGCCTCTACCAACTGGCCAAAACGCTCCTCATCGCAGGACCACCCCGCAATCGACTCTTGTTGAAGCTCGGCCGCCATCATCAGCAACTCGTCGATGAGACACTCCAGATATTGCTCTCTGCGCTGATCTGTTTCCCTATTATTTGGCGGATCGGACTTAAGAAAGTCGCGAAGTCTCCTGACGACCGAACTCACCCCAGGCCTACGACCAAAGTAAGACCCAAATACTGTACTTTTCCCTACAGGCATACCCTCCCTAGATGACCATTCAGGAGGGGCACATGACAACAAATAATTTCCACCCATTCGCTCTTGGTTCAAATAGCTAATATTATTTGGATGACTCCCTCCCATCTCCTGATTGGCCAGCCCCTTATAACGACGAACCTCTTCACCATGCCAGCACTGACTCCTGCGAGCCTCTCTCGCTCGCTTCGCACCCTCCCCAGACCTATCATTGTTTATCTGCTTGTACATGACGTGCACGAGAGCAGCAGGGTAAAGCGGAGCGATCAGGCAATAATCACCGTCCGTCACAGGATCAACCCCTCTCAGCCAGTACAGTTGCTTGGCCAAGGTATGAGACTCATATGCCTTCTTCTCAGAAGAACGAATGCTCAAAAGCTTGTCCCGGAGACTCTCAGCTAAGTGGGGGTCATCGTCCAATGCGCGTAAAGCACTTTCATCCCCACTTTCAAGAGCCGATAGCAAGCTTTCCCCATCAACCTCCAGTTTAAGAAAGCTGTAGATCTTCAGGGCAGGGGCGTTCCCCACTGCATCCAACTCATACCCCGAACGCAGCACATGGCTCCCCACGTCATCCAGTTCTGGCAAGTCAAATGGGTTGATTTTGAGCGTACTACCTTTTGCATCGGGATGCACGGGTTTCACCGAGTGAGTAACAGCCTTGACCTGATTCGCGTATCGCTCAACATAATCAAACCACCCGGAACGCCCACTGTTTCTTACTTCTTGGCTCTTTCCATGACCATTTAATCCCTCAAACTCTTCCGTATTTTCGTTTCTCTGCTTCTTGAAAAAACGATCAATCGCCTCCCGATATGAGCTGGGTCGCTGCTCCTCCGCATGAAAATTCTTCTTGCTCATAAGTGCACCTATTTTCTTGAGAGTCATGGTCTCCGCAGGATAGTCTAACCGCTCGCTACCTGGTTTTCTTGTCTCAGACAGCCCACCGTGTCTATTACACGTCAGTCTTTACGGGAGAAGCCAAGCAGTTCATGGAAAGACCAACTTTCATCCTGTTTTGGAAGTGATACGGTGGCGACTTTCTCGGCCGCACGTCTCAACGAAACATCGATCTCTTTGGCGTAGGACAACACTTCTTCCATCAAGTCCACCGCAAGCCAAGGTAGCACAGCGCCGTTCTTACACAGTCCCTGTATGCGGTGCAACCTGCTTGCTTCCTCTCTGACATACAGACTTTGCCACTTCATGGCGCCTTTCTGGATCCGATGAAGCACCAACGCTTCCTCATCGTCATCCGGCAGCATGACCATGTCCACTTTCCCCAAGGGATCATCACGAAAGCGCTGAAACTGGGGAAGCACACCTGTACACCATCCGTCCGTGCCCGTTGACCAGCAGAGACTTGCAGCCCTTGATACAGGAGTGATTGTCCGCTTATACGAAGCTCGTGGCAGCATGGCATCGTGCATCCGCGCATGCTCCATGTCTGCCATGTTCTTTCTTGGAGTCAGCCCCTCGACACTTGGCATGATTCTCGGACGTGAATCAACGTTCCACCCCGTTCCTTCAGCAGCGTTAGCTTCCAGAAGATCCGAAACGTGGTGACTGATGAAATGAAACGGAAAGCATTTCTTCTCGGCAGGCTTGTCATCCATCTCAAAGCCTGGTTTGCAGTAGGCAGCTTTACTTGGGATTTTACTCTGCAGGATTGCCCTGATGTTCTGGTCAAGAACAACGATGTTTGGTTCGTCAACCCTCCCCTGACGGTGTCTCCGAACTCGTCCGGCCAGCTGAACCAGGGATCGCACGGACGAGGGCTCTACCACGGACCAGTCATAGTCGTGATCCCGCCCTACTTCCGTGACAGGGCTTCCCAGAACGATGAAGAGATGATGCTTCTTGTGACTGGCAGACAGCGCCGCACGTACGAGCGGGTTCTTCAGCACAGGATCTACCCTATCACGTGAGCTTCTTTTCAGGACGGCATCCAGCCTTTGCTCCAGAGCAGACCTGGCCAGTAGCGGAAACTGCGAGTGATATACACGAAGGTGTACCTGTACGTCTTCATGAAAGTCAGACTTTCTGTACAGGTGCTGAGCGACCTCAACCAAGGGGCCAATGTTGGCCATCCTGATTAGCCCAAAACTGAGGCACTTTCCCGTTTCCGTATCCGTGACATGATTCTTCGGCTTCAGGTGCAACGACCACGCCTGATACAGGAGATGATCGGCAAACTGCCGATACAGCTCTGTTTTATCAAGTGCTCCCCACGCTTCTGGCAGTCTGGACACTGAAGCGATCCTGCGAACCTCCACCTTCCCAAGCTCTTTGACACGTCTAGTGGCAAAGGCCTCATGACAGGTTCCAAAAGTACTATCTGATGCTCCCGCTGACGCCTCGCTTTGCGCAATATCACCTGACGCCCCCTGGACACTGGTTGCGGGGTACTCCACACAATCGTGCGCCTCCTGATGAAACTCATCCACCCACACACAACATATACGAACCGGTTCCGATGGCCTCTCGCCACGATGACGCTGCCAGACTTTGCGCCCAGCCTGGTATGCCAGGAACAGCCCCTTGACCAAGGCAGGTGGCATCGTGGCAGAGGAGAGCAGTACTCGACTTCCCAATAGACCAGCCCAGTGTACAAGGCGTGTCAGAGCTGGCAGATCTGCCATATCGAAATCATCAGGCTCGTCCAGCACCAGATCACTGCTCATCAGCCGGAGCATCGGGACAATCTGACGCCCCCCTTTCAGGCTCTCAGTGGCGGGCATCAAATGGTCGACAGTACACGCCACCAAGGGCGCCATCAATAGTGAGCGGGATTTTGAGTCTGCCCCAAGGCGGCTCAGCAATGGGTGTTCATCATTCCCCTCATACAGTACATGTCCCCCTTCATCAAGAAGAGCCTGAACGGAAGCAGACCCTCCTTCCTCCGCCTTCTGCTCCCAGTACTCGAACAGCTCACGACTGGCACTTCCCCCTACCATGATGGCCAGCTCATCGTCGCTCAAGCCCAGGTCATGCTGAAAGCTGCGACCCGTCTGCAATGTAAGCGTACGCAGCCCAATGGCAAACGAGCAACGCATACCCAGGTTTGGATCAGACAGAGCGTTCATGATGCGGGCATTACCAAGCGTCTTTCCGCATCCTGTAGAAGCCATGTTGACGATGAAGGCACCCTGCGTGCAGGCACGCTGCCTCACACTGGCCGCCAGATCTGCTGCCTTGTCCTGCCATTGATACTGGCGAGCTTCGGTACGTTTCTTCAGTCCACGGTGATTCTTCAGGGTAGGCAAACTTCGGAACAACGAGGGCAGCGCACGCATGGCCAGCGTCGCTTGTGCGGTCACACCCAGCAAGTGCTCTTCCAGTGTCTGATTGACGACTCTTTTACTTTCTTTCAGCGTTGTGTTGGCCCACAACTTTGCCTCTGAAGTCAGGAACGGCCGGCGCTCCTCCACGGGATCAGACAATTTCCTGTCGAATCCAAGACTGGAGTAGAAGTGATCCGCCAACATAAGCCCCAGGCGAGATACGTTCATTACAAAGGGATCATCACACCACGCTATCGCTTGAGTCAGCGCAGAGGGCGTACTTCTAAGTCTCTTGGCATAGCGCGCCGCCTGCTTTCGCCACGCTTGGCTACGTACTGGGAGTCCATGCGGAAATGTCCAGTAAGGCTGGACCTCACTCAATGGCACCGGTTCTCTTGGCTCGTTCCAATCTGAATTGATTCTCTTCAGAGCACCATCAAGATCATTGTGATTGACGAAAGAAGGCTTCGATCCGAAGTATTTCCAGCGCCCCGCTGATGCCAGCGAAGTATGATCGCCTCCATCTGATCTTGCATTTCTTACAGGCAAACATGGAAGTCGGTGGTGTGTCAGGATCAACCATGCAACCGCTCTAGCCAACGGCGGTAGGTTGCTGAAAGGAAGCTTTGGCGCTTCTTGTTTCTTATCATCCAGTTCATCTCGAAACAGCCTTCCGCTGGCATGGTCCAACCATGTCTTCTCGAAGTCAGCCGGATAAACATCCTTGTTTGCGCTTTCCTCCAACCGTCTCAACCAGCCTTCATCGTCATCGTTTCCGACAAAAGCCTGAAATAGCCGAACCGACACCCATTCATGGCGATAATGATTCTTGCCAAGATACTCCGTGTTATGAAGTCGGTTCTGGAAAGCTTGCGTAGACTTCCCGAGATCATGCATCAGAGCTGCCAGCGCCGTCAGGGCCGTCATGCCAGGGAGACTATGCCAGGTACTCTCGTCGTACTTTCGCAGGATGTCCGTCGCAGTGCTGTTCGTTGGAACAGCACCCTCTGCATTGAAGGCCCGGCCATCCCCAACAATCCACAACAGTTCACTATGATCCCTTCCGCGAATCCAGTGGCAAGCAACTGCCGTATTCTTTCTGGCGGTCTTTCGCAGCAACTTTCTTAGCGTATCCAGACCAGCCTGGGTCATGGCTGTCTGCCATGTCCGATCCCCCTTCCGCTCAGCAAACTGATCAAGAATTCGGCGTGTTTCCGTCAGTGCTCGTTTGCTGCACTGTGAGACAAAGAGAACGTTCATCTAGCCTCCTCTTGACCTGAACGCCCTGATGCCTCATGAGCCGTGCTCACCGCAATATCCTTGAGGGTATCGATCATGAAGTCCAATGATTCATCACGAGTCAGCGCCTCTATGCAATTGCGCCGAAACTGCTGTTCATCATCACCACGCATGGCAGACAGGAATGCATGGGGCAAGATGCACGCGTCTTTGATAAGGTCTGCTGCATCAAATACCAGACCACCACGCCTTGTCTTTCCGTGCAGAATGGCCAATCCGTGGGGCAATCCCAAAACCCAGGTGGCCGTTGCTCCCAGGCCATAGGCCAGGTAGTTCCCATGATCCAGGAATCGATTGGCGGGGTCTGTCCCACTTCCACGCTTTGCACGGGTAAATTCACCATATCCGACCGTATCCACTGCCTTCTTGAAAAGGGCTTTTGTAAGTCGGGCCTCTTCTGTCAGTAAGGTGACGCTGTCTTCTGCTAGAGCAATCCGTTTCAGGGTACTTTCAATCAAAGATTCAAGATCGGCGTCATCTATCGAGAATCCAGCCTCTTTCAAAGCCCGTTGTTGCCACGCTTTCCTGAGTCGAAGCATGCGCTCTTTCTGCAGGCGCTTGGCAGCCATCAGTCGAAGTTCGTCGTCGAACCAGAACTTGACCCACGCCTGAAGGTACTCGGTGGATCTGTACTCGCTTTGAGGACTGAACCACGCTACCTCGATGTCGACTTCGTTCGCACTGAAAAGGGGCGTACCGCCTCCCCCACAGAACCCTACCAATACCCCAGCCTTGGCCAGCTCCCTCATGGCCGCTTGCGTGATGGACGTGCCAGTACCCAACAGCAGGCTCGTCGTGTTTGCAATGGGGATGTTCCAGTAAAGTGAACGCTTTCCGGCGTCAGTGACATACTCCACTCGGCCGCCATTCACTAGCACCCGGCAATGCTCCAGGTAATAGATATTGGCTCGCTTTGAATGCAGAATGGTCTTGAGGTCGGAAGGTGCTATATCCTGCATGCGTTGTCTCCAAAGCACGAATATTAACTTCTGGATCTCGGCTTGAAACAACATACCCACTCCGTTGTCAGGAACGCCATGAACGGCATCCAGTACTGTTGCTTTTCAACGAGTCATGGCCCAAGGGCAACGAATCTGAACTAACTGCGCAAGCCATGGCTGGCAAGCAAGAAACAGCAGGGGCAGGCTAATGAATCCACGGCCTGCAGCTACGTCCCGGCTTCTTCCATCAAGTAAGGAGTAAGCGTTCCCATCAGAACGCTTATCGCCCACAAGCCACCCAACCAGAACGCTTACGCCCCATCCGTGCTATGTTCCCTTCCGTCTCAGAACCCTAGGAAGGCCTCATGTCCACGCCCTTCAACCCCGCCACGGATTCCTCCCTCACCCCTCAAACCACCCACCGGGTTGCACTCGTTGGCGCACCCACGGACGTAGGGGCCAGCCGTCTGGGGGCAGCGATGGGGCCGGATGCGTTGCGGGTGGCGCAGCTGCCGGCGGCGCTGCGGGCACTGGGGCTGGATGTGGTGGATACGGGCAATCTGGCGGGGCCGGTGAATCCGCGCGGAGGGCGTGACCCGAAGGCTGCGGGGCTGCGCAATCTGCCGGAGGCGGTTTTCTGGACGCAGGCGGTGCACGACGCGGTGCTGGCGCAGTTGCAGGAAGGGCGCACGCCGATCATGCTGGGGGGTGACCACCATCTGGCGGCGGGTTCGCTCAGTGCGGTGGCGCGTCATTGCCGCGCGTCGGGGCGCAAGCTGCGGGTGCTGTGGCTGGATGCGCATTCGGACTGCAATACGCCGGATATTTCTCCCAGCGGCAATATTCACGGGATTCCGGTGGCCAATCTGCTGGGTCTGGGGCCTCAGCCGCTGATCGGGCTTTCGGGGCAGACGCCGGCGCTGTCAGCGGAGCATTTCTGTCAGGTGGGGCTGCGGTCGGTGGATGATCACGAGAAGCGGATGATCCGTCAGCTGGGGCTGCGGGCGTTCGACATGCGTGCGATCGATGAGCTGGGGATGCGCGAGGTGATGCATCGTGCGCTGGCGGATGTGGATGCGGGCACGCATCTGCACGTGAGCTTCGATGTGGATTTTCTGGATCCGGAGATTGCGCCGGGGACGGGGACGGCGGTGCGCGGGGGGCCGACGTACCGCGAGGCGCAGCTGTGCATGGAGATGATTGCGGACACGGGCCGGCTGGCGTCGCTGGATATCGTGGAGCTGAATCCGGCGCTGGATCTCCGCAATCAGACGGCAGAGCTGGTGGTGGATCTGGTGGAGAGCCTGTTTGGCAAGAGCACGCTGATCAACCGCTGACGGGGTTGTCGGCAGGCATCCGTCCAGGCTGGCCATCGGCGCCGGTCAGGACGGTGCCTTTGAGCGCCTCTTTTTCTTCTGCAGGCGCAGGTATTTGGCGTGGAGCTGTTCGCGGCTCTCGTTGAGGTCAAAGTTGACGGGGATGCACTCGACGGGACAGATCTGGGCGCACTGGGGTTCATCGAAGTGGCCGACGCATTCGGTGCAGCGGTTGGGGTCGATGATGTAGTACTCGGGCCCCATGGAGATGGCTTCGTTGGGGCATTCGGGTTCGCAGCAGTCGCAGTTGATGCACTCGTCGGTGATGATGAGGGCCATGTCAGCGGCTCTCCTTGCGCGGTTCCTGCTGGCGCTTGAGGTATTTTTCCTGCAGGGCGGCAAGCACCACAGGGTTGACGAAGGCGCGCACGTCGCCGCCCATCATGGCGATTTCCCGCACCAGGGTTCCGGTGATGGACTGGTAGCGGTCGTCGGGGATGATGAAGTGGGTGTCGATGGTGGGCTGCAGGATGCGGTTGAGGCTGGCCATGCGGCGCTCGTAGTCGAAGTCGCTGGCGTCACGCAGGCCGCGCACGATGAGGTTGGCGCCGA
>ERZ773008.2019-NODE-2019-length-13697-cov-2.485339_pt1 | contig 13697 bp, 10 predicted proteins | sample MGYA00580664_ERZ773008 | MGnify/ENA primary metagenome ERZ773008 (study PRJEB29015, sample SAMEA2738016) | human oral metagenome | biome: human oral; feature: human-associated habitat; material: dental | place: China | collected 2048 ... | reverse complement strand
GATGGCGTTGAAAGTGCGTCATGATTTGTTCGGCTTGGAAACCGGCATCGACACCCCGGTGAGCAACAGCAACGCGTAGAAAACGCGCCGGGTAATCAACGCCCAAGGACTGACCTGCCGCTCCCTGGGGATCTGGATGATATTCAGTAGCGCGTGATCAGGGAGATCATCAAGCTCCGTGTCACTTTGGAGGCGCTCACGGAAAGCATCACGCATCGTTCCTCCTCTGTGTCTGCGTCTGTGGCGAATCCGGGGTTGCTGGGCCAGATGCCGATGGCTGAGCTGTCTGCTGCGGAGCCTTAATATCAAGCAAGTCAGCTAGCTCCTCGGCGTTAGGTAGTCTACTGGGTTCAAAGGTGCGATCTGAAGCAATGTAATGAAACGCAGCTCGAACAGCATCTGGATTAACGCTACGCCCCAGCGTGTGTGACAGCAATTGCGCCCACGCGACACGGTACACCGCCAACTGAATCTCCGCTGCCCGCATCTCCTGGCCTTCCGGGGGTCGGCCCGTCTTCCAGTCCACGACCATCCACCCGGCCTCGGGGTCGTCGCCCTCATGGAACACCGCATCCATGCGCCCGCGCAGCACTCGACCACCGACAACAATTTCAAACGGTTGCTCCACATGGGTCGGGGTGCGGTCCGCCCACTGACTTGCCAGAAACGCCTTTTTCAGACGCTCAAGCTCAGCCCCTTGCGGATCCTCGTCCTCCCCGAAACCTGGCAGTTCATCCTCATCAAGCAGGGAACTCGCGCCAAAATAGTCCTCCAGCCACTGGTGCAGGGCAGTACCACGCTTGGCGTACGCGTTGGGTTTAAACGGCACCGGGCGTCGCAGCCTGCGGGCGTACTGCTCCTGATTACGCGCGATGGACACCACGTCCGACGCCGTCAGCTCCTGCCCCAGCGGCACGTCCACCACCGGGGCTTTCATGCGCTCATGCTCCTCAATGAGCGCCGTGACTTCCTCCTCCCACAACGCCTCCACATCGTTATCAGCGCTGGGGGTAGGCAACTGCTGCATAGCGCGCCGCACCAATTCCGCCCCCTGCTCCACCGCAGGACGACGCTCTCCCAAAAAATCTTGGGGAAACACACCCGTCACAGGAGAAACATCAGGCGCTTCCGCTAACTCAGCATCGGCATTGCTCTCATCCCACCACTGCTCCACAGAATCGGGCTGCCGCTTACGCAACAAATCCAGCATGGAATACGGCTTGGCCTTACCCCCCTTGTCGTTGCTTTCCGACGCCGTGACGCACAAGGTTTTTTCCGCTCGAGTCAGCGCCACATAAAACAGGCGGCTGGCCTCTTCAATCGCTGCTTCCTTGAAGGCGGCCTTATGTTCATTCATCGCCACCTCAAACTGCTTGCGATCCTCCACCTCGGACACGTCCAGCACCGGGCTGCCCACCATGTCGCCCTCCTGTTCCTGGGCATCGCCACGAAGCGTTGAGGGAATCTGAGTCACATCCGACAGCCACGTTGGGACCTTCAACTGCTGGCCGGGGGTGGTGGTATCCGCGTAGGTGACGTTATCTGCGTGCAACACCGCCACGACCTTCCACTCCAGGCCCTTCGCCTTATGCACAGTGAGGATCTGCACGCAATCCCCCTTCACCCGCACCTCGCCCGGCGCGAGACCACGGTCATGGGTGCGAGCAAGCCGAAAATAATCAAGAAGCGATACAAGGGTTGAGCCGGGGATGGTGGAAAACTGTGCTACTTCTTCGTGGAAGCGGTCGAGGTGAACGGTACCGGCTGCGCCGTCTGCCTGCGGGTTTTCCCTGGCGAGCACTTCCGTGCGGATTCCCAGGACGCGTTCAATGTCGGCGAAAAGGTCAGGCAACGGCTGCGTGAGGCTACGGGTGCGCAGGTGCCGAAGTTCCGCAGAGAGTTCGCTGAGCCTACGATAGCCTTCGGGGCTGTAGGCTTCGGGTTCCCCGAGGTCACCGAGGGCGTCGCCAAGCCCGACGGCAGCTTCGGGGACGGTGGAGGTGGCGTCGTCAATGATGTGTTTCAGGTGTTCGAGCGGGTCAGTGGGATTGGTGGCATCGGGGTCGTCTGCCGAGATGTCGAAAAGCGTGGGTTGTTCTGTGGTGTCTTCGGGGGTGGTGACGCGGGCGGCGAGTGTTCGGGAACGCTTGTACAGTGCCTGCAGGTCAGCGACGCCGAGGTTACAGTGAGGCCCGCACAGCAGGCGGAGAGCAGCGGCAGTGTTTTGCGGGGAGATGAGGATGGTGGCACAGGCAACCATGTCGGCGACTTCTGGAATGTCGAGAAGCCCAGATAAACCCACATTTTCCACGGGGATTCCCAACGCCTGAAGTTCCGCAGCGATGGGGCCGGAGTCCGCATTTTTGCGCACCAACACCGCACCGGTGAATTTTTCCCCGCGCTCGCGGTAGGCGTGAAACTCGTCGGCGAGGCGGCGGGCCACCCAGGTTCGTTCCTCGTCGCGGGTGGGAAACCACCCCAGAGCCACCTCACCGTCGCCCGCGCCGGGACGCGGGGTGAGGGGCTGCACCGTGCGTGTGGGGCTTCCCGCAGGTCCCAGCACTTGTTCGGATACCGTGTTGGCGCAGTCGAGAACGAGGCCGGGGTTGCGCCAGCTGGTGGTCAGCTCTTTTTTCGGCGCTGGGGTGGGAGTCTCGGCATGCTGAGGGAAGTCAGTGACAAAACGTTCCAGGTTCGCTGAGGTGGCTCCGCGCCAGCCGTAGATGGCTTGCATGGGGTCGCCTACAGCAGTGACGGTGACGTCGGGGGCGGTATCTGGCGCGCCTGCCTGCGTAGGCGCCCCGAAAAGGCTGCTGAGCAGCACACGCTGGGCGTGGCTGGTGTCTTGGTATTCATCGAGCATGACCACACGGAAGCGTTGTCGCTGGCTGCGCCCCACCACGGGATGCCGCTGCGCTACTGTTGCGGCCAGGGACATTTGCTCACCAAAGGTGATGACCCCGCGTTCCGCCATCTCCTCTTTCAGTTGTCGTACAAGGGGAAGATAGTCGAGTCGGGCGAGCTGAGTGTCCCGGATTTTCAGCATGGCAGCGTTGAGTTTGTCACGCTGCCGGGGGCCTTTGGGGAGTTCGTCAAACAAGCGGACAAACGGCTCTGTTTCGGCTTCGATGTCGGCGGCGCTGACCATGTGACCGTCCATCTCGCCAACCAGGGAAATGAGCCGATCCGTGACGGTGCCATGTGTGACGGTTGCGTCGACATTCCCCGTGTAGTTTCCCACCACGTCCCAGGCGATTTGGTACAGCTCGGCGGTGGTGATCATGCGGGAGGATGGTTCCACGGGAAGGAGCAGCCCGTACTCGCCGACGATGCGCCCGGCGTAGGAGTCGTAGGTAGAGACGGTGGGGGTGATGGCCTGTAGGTGTGTCTGCAGTTCACCCGTGGGGTCGAGGTCTGCAAGCCGAGGGATTCCCGCCAGGGTGGCCAGGCGCGCGCGGATGCGTTGGGAAAGCTGCTGCGCGGCCTTTTTGGTAAACGTCAGCCCCAATATCTGGTCGGGCGTGGCAAAACCATTGGCCACGAGCCACACCACACGGGCCGCCATGGTTTCGGTTTTCCCAGCCCCCGCGCCGGCCACCACCAGCAGCGGGCCGGGCTGGTCACCGATCACATCGGCTTGCTGCTCCGTGGGCAGGTGCTCTTGGCCCAGCCACCGCGACAATAATGCCGGGGAAATGGGGTTACGAGCCATTGGTGAGCATCCTTCCGGTCGGTTGGGCGGGGCAGATGGATTGCAGCCGACAGTTATCGCAATTGTCGTTGACAATGGCCGTCAACGCGGGGCCCCGGATCGCCGCCGCCACCCCGGGAAGCATGGCGGCCAGTTCCTCCAGCTCCTCGGGGGTTTTTGCGGCTTGCTCCCGGGTTGTGTACTTTCCAACATCTGTGGCGCTGGGGTACACCAACACGCCACCACCCACGGCCTCGGGGGTTTCCCCAGGATAGGGGTCCCGTACACGGTCACCGTCCACGACACCCCGCGACAGCGCCAGTTGGTACGCCGACAGCTGCGCATGCTCACCCATGTTCTTCTGTGCAGGCTTAGACGAGCCGGTTTTCACATCGACCACCACAAGCTCACCGTCGTTGTTGCGTTCCAGCCGGTCCATGCGCCCTTTGATGCGCAGCGGAGCGCCGCTCTCTGTGGTGCCGACGCTCACCCGCATGTCCATTTCCACCCCCACCTGCTCAAACTGGCCACGAGTGTTCTCCAGCCACCGCTCCAGATTATCGATCAGCGTGTCCCACTCCCGCAGCGCCGTCTCCCGCTGCCACACAGGAACATCCAGCAACCCAGCGTACGCCTCATACACCAGCGCACTCGCCGCGTCACTGTCCGCGCCGCGCGCAATCGCCTCCGCAAACCCATGCGCCAGCGTGCCCCGCACCATATGGATCGGCGTATCCGCATCATCAACCAACCGGTCCAGCACCGACCGCAATGGGCAACGCAGCGTTGACTCGATCCGTGACGGCGACAACTGCACCGACCGTCGGGGCTTCTGCAAAGGTTCGCGTGTCGACGCCCCCCGCATCCCCCACCAGTCCTCAGGATCCGCGCCGTACACCCCGGCGCGGGCAAGTCGGGCCAATTGGCGTGCCGCCTGCTCTCTGCGCAGCGGCCGCTCCGCCGGGTCGCACACCACGCGACGCAATTCCGCCACAATCGCCGTCGTGGACAACAACCGGCGATCGTGCCGACCACCCGGGGTAGCTGCGATGGAGGCTTCTTGCTCCTCAACGCGCTCAGCCTCAATGCCTCGCTCCGAACACAATTCCTCCAGAAAACGAGAAGGCTCCAACGCGTCCTCCGCATCTGGGGCGTCCACCGCGGTGACGAACAGGGAACCTGTGGCCCGCGACGTCGCTAAGCGGAACAGGCGACGCTCCTCAGCCAAACGTTCCACTGACCGGGAGATGGGAATGTTTGGATCGATGCCATCGTCCAGCACATCCACGAGCTCCTCCTGGCCGAACAATGACCCCGTCTCCCCCACTGTCGGCCACGTGCCCTCCTGCACACCCGCAACCACCACCGTGTGCCATTCCTGGCCCACCGCAGCATGCGCCGTCAACACTCGAACCGCATCCGGGAGAACCCCACGGCGATCGCGTGAACCAGTGGGCAACTGCTGCTCTGCAATATGTCGAACAAAACTTTCAATACTGGCGGTGGGACGGCGTTCAACATAGTCACCTGCTGCGTCAAACAACGACATCATCGCATCCACGTCCCGGTCAGCCTGCGAACCGGCCGCACCTCCGCGCAAACTCGCGGCCATGAGGCGATCCGACAGACCCGTGGCCTCCCACAACGACCACAAAATCATCTCCACGCTATCCCCCGCAGCGCGCGACTGAAAACCCGCATCCAGGACAGCGCGAATGCGCGTGAGCACGTCTACTTCGCGTTCCGTCAGCCGCGCCGTCGCGTCTTCATACTCAGTGGCGCGCTCCTCTGGTGGGGTGTCACGCCACGATGTTGGCAACACCAGATCCGCCAACACCTGCACCGCGCGCCGGGAACCACCCCGCATCATCTCCGCCTGACGCAACCCCCGATACAAGCGACGCAGCGTCACCGGATCCGCACCACCAATCGGACCAAGAACCAGTTCCTCCAGCTCCGCAGAATTCAGCGGCTGCGTCAACGCCCGCACGCCCAACATCATGGACGCAACAATGCGTTGCTCCGCCAGCACCACATCGGTCGGATCAAGGTGCACCGGTACGCCAGCCAGCAGCAACGCCCGGCGCACCCCGGAAAGCTGACGCACAGACCGCACAATCACGGCTATATCCGACCACGGCACCCCATGTAACAGGTGCGCGCGCCGCACACGATTGGCCACCACCAGGGCATGCTCCGAAGCCGTGGGGGCCACCACAACTGAACAATCCTCTGGATGCCGGAATGATGTATTGAGCGCCACCTCGTGGTTGGCGGGATACTTGGTCAAAAACTCCGGCCGGGCACCACGGAAACGAAACACCGACTGAGCTGGATCCCCCGCAATAACCCCCAGCTTGGCGCTGGGCAGAAACAGGCTCACCAAACGTGCCGACTGCGGATCCAAATGCTGGGCATCGTCTACCATCACCGTCTCCCACTGCTCCTGCAGCATGGTCAACAGCCCCGGATCCAGGGACAATGCCTCCAACGCGGCGGTCACAAGTTCCGACGCGTTCAAACTATGCGCCCCGCTCAACGCCATCGTCTGCTCATACTCCCGCAGAAAAGCACCAGCACTCACCCACAGGGGGCGGTCATAGCGACGACCCAGCTCTTCCACATCCTCCGGTCCAGCACCACGCTCCACGGCACGCAACAAAAAATCACGCAACTGCCTGGCGAAACCCACCATTCGCAACGCTTCCCGCTGCTCCGGCGGCCATTCCCCCCTGCCGTCCGCGGCATGCCCCAACAATAACTCCCGAATCACCGCATCCTGCTCCGCGCCTGTGATCAACCGGGGTGCCGGTTTCTGCGCGCGTATCGACGCCGCCCGCACAATCGCAAACGCAAACGAATGCACCGACCGAACCAACGTTCCCTCCGCGACATAGTGAGAGTTTTCTAGCTGAGACGCACGCTCCGCCAACACGCGGCGCAGCCTGCCCCCTGATTCCTTTGACGTGGCAATCACACACACCGACGACGCTGGCGCGCCACTACCCAGGCGTGCCGTGAGGGCATCTACCAGTAGCGACGTGACTCCCGACCCCGCAACACCCGTGACGCGCCACACCCCCGACCGCGCGGAACTCTCCGCTGCGGCCACCAGTTCTGCCGCCTGGCCCTGCCACGTATGCGGGGGTGTCGATGCGGGTCGGCTTACCAAGCGAACCTGCGGATGAGGCGGCACTCCAAAACGCTGGGATGGTTCACTGTCGGTCATGCCCTACATTGTGACACGCGGGACAGGCACAGCCCTCACCCGACATCGAATTGGTGTGTGGTGGCGCGGTGTAGAGGAGGGCTTGCGTACCTGGCAGTGGACCTACATGATAAGCACACTGCGCTAGACCCATAAGCGACGCACTGTGTTGGCAGCAAGCCCTTATGCATCCTTGCCGATGCGGGCGATGAGCAGGTCGGCAATGTCTTCCATGGTGGCGCGCACTGTTTCGTCATGTTCCTCGCTGAGTGCGTGAATATAGATGCGGTAGAGGAGGCCGCGCAGCATGAGCTGGTCATTGTCAGGGAGATGGGAGAAACGGTCGGTAATGCGCTCGTCGACAACTCCGGCTATGAGGCCGTCCACCATCACCTGCGCCGCCGTGTACCCGTGGGGGTGGGCCACTCCCACAATGTCGGTCACCACCGGTGCCTGGGTGCCGTGGAAAATGGTGGTGGCGAGCATGTCGGCATGACCGACCTGGTCGGGGGCGTCGATAGGCTGCCAACTGTGGCGCAGACGATTGCTGAAATCCAGTGCCCACGCCCATTTTTCGGTGGCCTGCACCTCGGGCGGAACTGTTGTGTTGAGCATGAGGGTAGGGTCCTCGGACCAGGCTGCTCGGTCAGCAAGAACAAAGTTGTCCTTCGGCGATGCTTGCTTGGTCACGTGGGCGACGGCGAAGTTGGGAACCTCAACGGATGCCAGGGCGTCGGCAAGCCGGAGGGCAGCGCCAACAGTTTCATCGACACGCTTGGCCACAGCACCGTCAACATAATGCGAGGCACGCCATCCTGCCATCAGGTAGCGGCCATCAGTGGTCCGAACGGGTCGAGCGATACGCAGCCCTTCAGGTTGCAGGCTTTCTCTAACCTTTGCCGACCACGCAGCCACCTCCGAATCCGCCACTTCAGAGAGGGCCAGCTGCCCAACCCTGTAGCCTCGATCCCAGGCCGCAGACAGCGGAATGGGGGTCCCCTCCACCACCTGGAAAGCGACACGCACATGCTCAGGAATCACACTCATGCCCGTTAGCGTACCCACCGTCAGTGATGGTGTGAACAATGCACCCCACTTAACAACAAAACCCATAGAAAATACGCTGACAAGACAACAAAACCCCCGTAGCCAGCAGTTTCATCATTGCCAGCACGGAGGCTTAGAGTGTTATGCAATTACGCAAATGGGTATGGCCACGGATTCAATGAACAGGTGAGATTATTGTCTGGATACACTTCACCCGGGTCAATTTTGTACAACTCGGAATTATTCAAATTAAGGGTTTGCTGCATCATCACCGGGGCCAATTGCCCTTGACCACCGCACGGCTCATGTTTGGCATACCCAATGGAGTGCCCCACTTCGTGATTAATCAGGTACTGGCGGTACAGGCCCAGGTCCCCCTGGAACGTGGTCGCGCCGCGGACCCAGCGGGATTCATTCAACACCACACGGTTTCCCTCGGAGGTGAAACAGCTGGTCTCCATGGCAATATCCGAACCGCACGCCGCGTGAGTGGCGGCGGGTGAGGACAGTTGGATGCGCAGATCAGGGTTAGACACCACCGCAGGGTCTACACGTTCAAACGCAAACTTGCGGTCGTGAGTCCAGCTCTTGGGGTTGGACAGTGTGGCATCAACCATTTTGGCAAAGGAATCGTCCCCGCCGTAGACAGAGGTGTCCACCCCGTCTTCGACCTCAATGACGTACTTAAAGGTGCGTTCATCCCCAGCCCCCACCTTCGGCATCGTGCCAGGAACCAGGTGATATGTGCCCTGGCCTGTTTCCGTGAAACTTCCACCCGGGGGAAGATCACCAACGGGAAGCTGGGCCCCACGATCAGCTTTCGCAGGGTCGGGTCCTTCGGGCTGACTGGTCGCGTTTTCTCCACCATCATTTGCCGTTGACGCAGCTTGCATTTGTGAAGAGATGGCTCCATTATCCGGCATAATGAAGACATCAACGAGAACCCACAGCGTAATGACCACTAACGCCGGGATCGCATAGGCACGCCACCCGTAGTCACGGGCGAAGCGCACAAGCAACGGTTCAGAGGAAGACACTATCCGGCAAATCCTACGGTACGTGGAGTATCGTTATCGACCTCAACAAACGCGATCTGCTTTGACCGCACCAGGTAACGACGCCCCTTGTTGTCAGTAAATTCCACGACTGCAGCATCATTTTCCATCGCGCCATCAATAAGCGCGACGGCCTCGCTTTGCTGACTGACGGACACACCCGAGACGCGCTCCACGCCAGTGATGGCCAGCTCCCGGCCACTGTCAACAAAACCGATTCTTATGTCCATACTTTTCTCCTTGAGATCAACAACAATGATAGGGTTTTCCCCTATCATAGTGAGGCAACGATAGTATTATGGCGTGTCCAAACAAAGCAGCACTCCGACATTCGCGCAACTCGGCGTCGCCATTGAGATTACCGATGCCCTCGACAGCTTCGGCATCCAGCACACCTTTGCCATTCAGGAACTCACCCTTCCCCTCGCCCTCGACGGTATTGATCTTATCGGACAAGCCCGCACCGGGCAGGGAAAAACCTTGGGTTTTGGAGTGCCGCTCCTTGACCGTATCTTCGACAGCGCGGACATCGCCGAACTCGATGGCACACCCCGCGCACTCGTGGTAACCCCCACACGCGAACTGGCCATCCAAGTGGCCGATGACCTTCACCGCGCCGCCAAAAACCTCCCCGTGCGCATTCTCACCATCTATGGCGGCCGCCCCTACGAAGAGCAAATCAACGCCCTAGACAAAGGCATTGACGTAGTGGTGGGTACCCCCGGCAGGCTCCTCGACCTGTACCAGCGCGGCTCCCTCACCCTCGACCAAGTGGCCATTCTGGTGCTTGATGAAGCCGACGAAATGCTCAACCTCGGCTTCCTTCCTGCCATTGAGAAGCTCCTCAAGGCACTCACCCACAAGCACCAAACCATGCTGTTTTCCGCGACCATGCCGGGCCCCATTGTCACCCTCGCGCGCACCTTCATGCACAAGCCAGTGCACATCCGCGCCGAAGAACCCGACGCTGCACAAACCAACCAGGACATCCGACAAGTGGTCTTCCAAGCACACCGCATGGACAAAGTGGCCGTGGTGTCCCGCATCCTCCAAGCTCAAGGGCGCGGCAAAACCATTATCTTTGCGCGCACTAAACGCTCCGCCGCCGAGCTTGCCAACGACCTTGCCGCAAGCGGCTTCCTCGTCGGCGCGGTCCACGGTGACATGGGCCAGCCCGCCCGCGAAAAATCACTCACCGCCTTCCGAAGCGGCGACATTGAGATCCTTGTGGCCACTGATGTTGCCGCCCGCGGCATTGACATTGACGACGTTACGCACGTGATCAACTACCAAACCCCCGATGATGAAATGACCTACGTCCACCGCATCGGGCGCACAGGCCGCGCCGGGCACACAGGAACCGCCGTCACCCTCGTTGGCTACGACGAACTGCCTAAATGGCAACTGATCAACAGTGAGCTGAACCTCGACAACCCGGAACCCCCACAGTGGTTCTCCACTTCACCCGAGCTTTTCGACGCCCTGGACATCCCCGAATCCGCGTCCGCCACCGTGGGACCCGCCCGCAAAGTCTTCGGCGGCGCGATGGTCACACGCCCGGCACAAGCCCGCAGCCTAGCGCGAGGTGGACGGAAAGAGGGGCGGTCGCGGCGTCGAAAAGCAGACCCGCGACGGAGGAGTTAAGCATGACCAAGGCCCCTATCCTCCAGCGAAGCCGAGCAAACATCATCGTGGCGAGTGTGCTGTGCTTTCTTACCGTGTTCGCGGTGTCGGTCGTGTGGCTGACTGCGCCGATCCGGAAGGCCGAGCTCACCCCGGCGGACGGCACCTTCACTGCCGCTGACCCCCTTGTGCAGGCACCGGATAGACTGAGCGAAAGCTGGAGGGTAACCGTCGACCCCATCACCGGGCTACACCGCCCCTTGAGCGTCGCGGGGCTACTGATCCAACCAGACGGTGGTGATGTGCACGCGCTTGATCCCACAACCGGGGAACGCGTATGGACCTACCACCGCGATAATGACCAGCTTTGCTCGCTGTCCGTCGCCTTTGAATCCGTGATCGCCACCTACAACACCAATGTCGGCTGCGGCGATGTTGTTGCTATAAACGCAAACACCGGCACGTATAAGGCAACACGGAGTGCCATCAACAGCTTTAATACAGTGCCCATCAGCTCCAACAGCGCTGTGGGAACCCTCAGCCGCGACCGCCTCGAACTGTGGCGCAGCGACCTCGTGCGCACCATCGAATATGGGCACGTCGAAGCACCCCAGGAAGCCGACCAGCAACCCCACCCTGACTGCGCTCTCACCTCTGCGCTGACTCGCATGGAACTCCTCGCCATCACCGACCTCTGCCCCGACTCCATCACAGACGGGGTGGCCTTGCGTTTCATGGGCACCACGCCAGAAGATTCCCGGCAGCCAGAAATCAAACAATCCATTGACCTTGAACCGCACTCCACGCTTGTGTCCATCGGGCAGACCGCAGCCGCCGTCTACACCCCCACCACCCCCGCAGGCACCGCGCGTATCACAAGCTTCAACCAGCAAGGCAAGGAACTCAACGCAGCAACCGTCCCCAGTTCCCCGCTTCTCGACGGCACTGCACCCACCCACCACGAAGACCGCACCGGAGTCACCACACCCCAGATCGCAGACTTGCCACACCACATGAGCTGGTTCGACGGCCAACGCCTCTACCTTTTCGAACCAGAAAACCTACTGATCTCCCACATCTTCGAAGGTGCCCTAGGCACCGGCATCGCCGTGGGCGGCCAGCTGCTCTACCCCAACCGCGAAGGCATCGCTGTCGCCGACTGGAACACCGGAAAAATCCTGCGCGTCATCCCCGTTGACCGCCAGGGTTACGACGGCCCCGTCTCCCTCAACCAGGCAGGCCACACCATCATCGAACAACGTGATGACACCTACGTGGCGCTCAACTAGGGTTTCTGTTGTGGTTGTTTAGTATGTTTGCGCAGCCCACGCCAGTGAACGCGGATGAAAAGACAACCCCAAACCGACAAGCGCGATCACCCCGACCGGAATGGCCCACAACCACTGCCCCGCGGAAAAAATGTAATACGCAATGGGAAGCAGCAACATCTGCAGCATAATCACCGGACCGCGACCCCAGCGTTTACCCCGAAGCATGTTCACGCCCGCAAACGCGACAACGCCAAAAATGACAAAAAAGAAAACGGCGGTCCCGTATCCCAGCAGCGGGCCACGCCCCTGCTCGCTGAACACCGCGCCCACATCGTGGGAGAAAAACGCGTTATACACCACCAAAAACACGGCATAAGCAATACCTGCAAGGCTTTCGCCGATACCAAGCATCCCAGCCCAACGGACAGGTTCTGGAGGCATAGTGCTGGCGTGGCTGCTGGTTTGGTCGTGTGGAGCGTTGTTCACAAAAACACAGTCTATCCGATGGGTCTAACGGCCCTTTTGTATCATTTCTGCAACACTTTCCGGCATGTCAAATACCACTGGTTTGACTAAAACAGTTTTTAGGTACTCACTATATTTTTTCTACCATTTTCGCAGCTCAGTCAGGAAATAGAAACATAGAAGCAGAGTAGCAAGTTCTCTTATTTTTGCCCTTATCGACTAAGCCACGCGCACTTAAATTTGTGAATTGCAACACATTTGTTACCGAAACCCTAGCCAAGCAGCGAGGCGCGTGTCATGATTTGTCGGTAGCAAAGATGTCCGACATTTGAACGGACACGATTCAGGCGCGGCATTAAGTCCATACTTAATGCCACCAGAGAACCACTACTCATCCGCCTTACGGCATCCCATTGGCTTCCCCTGCCACAAAGCATCTGGGTAGTTCTGCTCAACCGCGCCACCAGCCCGTTAGTTTTAAAAATTGAAAAGGAGAATGTACATGGACTGGCGCCACAAGGCTGTTTGCCGCGACGAAGACCCTGAGCTGTTCTTCCCGGTCGGTAACTCCGGCCCCGCTCTCGCACAGATTGCCACCGCAAAAATGGTGTGCAACCGGTGCCCCGTCACATCCCAGTGCCTCGCATGGGCACTGGAAACCGGCCAAGATGCCGGCGTATGGGGCGGTATGAGTGAGGATGAGCGTCGCGCTCTCAAGCGCCGCAAGAACCGCGGCCGCGGCCGCACCCGCGCAGCCGTCTAACCCAATCGCGCGACCAGCGATGCTGGACCCGACGGTTTGGCTGCCGATTGGAACGGCACACTGACAACACGATAAGGTTGTCACGATATGGTTGTTGTCGGTTGACACACCCCGGTTTCGGATAAAGGAGCACAACATGAGCAAGCGTGGACGCAAGCGCAAGGACCGCCGCAAGAAGAAGGCAAACCACGGCAAACGCCCCAACTCTTAAAACATCGCAAACCCCCGAATTGTGCACACAGTTCGGGGGTTTACTTGTGTGTGGGGTGTGGCGTGAAGTGTGTATACGCTCCGGTCAAAGGTGTTGTTGGGCCTTGGCGGTATACACACTGTGCAGGAGCGGGCAGTTTGATAGAGCGTGGCACCTGTGTGGCTGGCGATGATCTACCAAACTGCCAAAAAATCCAGGAAAAATAGCAGTTTGGTAGGGTGTGGCGGGCGGAAAAGCCTTGAACATCGTTAGTGCAAACATTTGCATAAAAATAGGTCCATCGCTGGGTACGGAAACACCCTGTTTTCGTACCCAGCGATGGACCTACATGACAAGCGTGAAAATATGCTTATCCCCAAGCCG
>ERZ773008.2014-NODE-2014-length-13729-cov-14.299912_pt1 | contig 13729 bp, 9 predicted proteins | sample MGYA00580664_ERZ773008 | MGnify/ENA primary metagenome ERZ773008 (study PRJEB29015, sample SAMEA2738016) | human oral metagenome | biome: human oral; feature: human-associated habitat; material: dental | place: China | collected 2048 ... | reverse complement strand
CGAAATTATTTTCAGAAAATTAATCACCACCCTGTTTTAACAGGGTTTTTATTTTATAAAAAACTCCAACAACCTTCCTACACTATCCATACATACAAAAAAATACAAACTAAAGGCCGTCTGACAGAGCATTTCAGACGGCCTTTTTAAGGTTTCTATATCTATATTTTAGTCAGCGAACTGTTTTTTCATTCGTTCGCGTCGCTCTTGCGCTTCTACGGACAATGTCGCAGTCGGACGTGCCAGCAGGCGCTTGAGGCCGATGGGTTCGCCGGTATCGGTACAGAAACCGTAATTACCTTCGTCGATGCTGCGGATAGTCGCTTGCACTTTATTGAGAAGTTTACGCTCGCGGTCTCGAGTGCGCAGTTCTAAAGCGTACTCTTCTTCTTGAGTAGCTCGGTCGGCGGGATCGGGGGCGGATTCGTGCTCTTGAAGATGGCCGGTAGTGGTGTTTGCATTTTCAATCAGTTCTTCTTGCATTTTAACCAGTAGTTCGCGGAAGAAGGCCAATTGGTCGCTGTTCATGTAGTCCTCTTCAGGACCATCCCAGTTTAAAATATCTTGTTCTGTCAGCTTTGCCATGGTGTCTGCTTTCGGTTTGTTGTTAATGATTTGGATGCTACGGGTTTGCTTCTATTGGGTTTGCTTTTATTGGGTTTTCTTAAATTTCCGTTTTGGAAATTGGGGCGAATCATATCATGTTTTACCTATTCATTTGTTCTTTATATTTCGATTTGCACTTTTTTGCACTACCTTACACCTAAATGTATTAAAGCGCTTTTTAGGACGTTGTATTTTTGGTCGTTAATACCTGCTGTGCTTTCAGACGGCCTATTGAAGCAACCATAAGTTGGTTTGCTGGATAAGTTGGGGAAACCATCGGGCCAGCCACAACCATAATAAGAGCGCCAACAAACTGCCTGAAAATCGTACCGTCCTACGCGTAAGAAGGAAAACGGTTTAAGCAATGGCTGCAGGATTCGTTCGATGGTATAAGTCAACGGCGAATAGCGGCCCTGTATGCTGGCCACCATTCTAATAATCAGACCGATAAGTAATGTATAGGCCGCGGCTTTCAGCATATGGAGTGCGGCAAACCAGAAGTTTGCCAAAATCAGCTTATTGCTGATGGACAGAGCCGGCGAGATGAAAATAATGGCGGTACAGACAAGGTAGTACACCAGAAAACCTGAAGGCAGGCAGTACCAATCGGTTTTCTCGCCGGATGGAAATGCTTTTTGCCAAGGTTTGGTCAGCCAGCCTGTTGCCTGTATGCTGAATTTGAGCAGGGGGTGCTCTGTTGCCAATCCTGCGTATCGGAGCAAAAAGCGTGTGATACACAGGATGGCAATAGCGTCTGCCAATAATAAGAGCAAGTCGCCGCGCATGTTCAGACGGCCTTATATTGTTGCGCCATTTCTTGCGAACGTTTGACGCAGGCTTCTACGCCCTGTTCGATGGCTTCGGCAACGTGACGTGCTTTGAAGGTTTCGATGGCTTCGTGTGTCGTGCCGCCTTTGGAAGTCACGTTTTGCTGTAATTGCGCGAATGCTTCGCCGGTTTGTTCGGCCAAAGCCACTGCGCCTTTAAATGTGGCGAGGCTCAGTTCGCGTGCGTCTTGTTCGTTAAAACCTTGTGCCAAAGCCGCATTTTGGAGCGCGCCCAACAGATAGAAAACATAGGCGGGGCCGCTGCCGCTAATGCCGGTAATATTGTGGAGTTGCTCTTCCTCGTTCAGCCAAACGGTTGTGCCGACAGAGCGCATGATGCCATCTGCAGCTATACGGTCGGCTTCTGAAACGCCTGCATCGGCAAACATACCGGATACGCCCAAACCGATTTTGGCTGGCGTATTGGGCATGATGCGCACGATACGGCGTGTACCGCCTAGATACTGACTGAGGGTATCGATGGACAAACCTGCCGCTACGGACAACACCAGCGCGCCATTCAAACGGATATTTTGACAGGCTGCCTGCATGTCTTGCGGTTTGACGGCGAGAATGAGGACATCGTCCACACTCAATTCTGGCAGGTTTTCAGAAGTGGCTACGCCCAATTCTTGCTCCAGTTGCGCTCGTCTTTCGGCGCCGCGTTCGACAATGTGGACACGATAGCCGTCTTGTTTGACCAAACCGCCTGCAATGGCAGTCGCCATATTGCCACCGCCGAGAAAATAGATATTCATATATATGTCACTCCTTTGTGATATCGATCAGGCCGTCTGAAACTGCTGTCTGCCCTGTTTAGACGGCCTATTACTTTTATTGAGGATAATGCCGCTTGCCGAAAATCGCGCTGCCGATGCGGACATGGGTTGCGCCGCATTCTACCGCGATTGGCATATCTCCGGACATACCCATAGACAAAACATCTGCTTCGACTCCTGCCGCGTTCAGCTCAGCCAACAGCCGTTGCATGGTGTGAAACTGGCTGCGCAACTCATCGTCGCTGCTGTCGGCCTTGGCCACACACATCAATCCGCGCACTTTAATATTCGGCAACTTGGCCACTTCAAGGGCCAGCGCAACCGCCTCATCGGGCACTACGCCGTGTTTCGCTTCTTCCGCGGCAATGTTCACTTCAATGCACACCTGCAACGGCGGCATTTCAGACGGCCTTTGTTCGCTCAAGCGCCGCGCCGTTTTCAGACGGCCTATCGTATGCACCCAATGTGCGCGCTCAGCCACAAATTTGGTTTTATTAGACTGCACATCGCCGATAACGTGCCAAACAATATCCGGCAAATCGGCCAACGTTTCCGTTTTTTCAAACCATTCCTGAATATAGTTCTCGCCAAAATCACGCTGACCGGCCGCATACACTTCGCGGATATCGTCTGCCGGAAACGTCTTGCTGACCGCTACCAGCTTTACCGCATCCGCAGTCCGTTCTGCAGCCTCAGCCGCCTGTTCAACCGCCCGGCACACGTCCTGATAGTTTTGTTGCAATACCGACATGGTTTTCTCCTTTAACCCGTTCATCACTCGGCATTTTGAAAATTTTACTTGGTCGAACGGATTTATCTATTTAAAATAAAGCGATTTTATTATTCTAAACCAAAACAAGGCCACATTATGCAGATTACCGACTTACTCGCGTTCGGCGTGAAAAACAAAGCCTCCGACCTCCATTTGAGTTCGGGCATTTCCCCCATGATACGCGTACACGGCGACATCCGCCGCATCAACCTGCCCGAGATGAGCTCGGAAGAAGTCGGTACCATGATTACCTCGGTCATGAACGACCACCAGCGCAAGCTCTATCAACAGGATTTTGAAGTCGATTTCTCATTTGAGCTGCCTAATGTTGCCCGTTTCCGCGTCAACGCCTTTATGACCGAACGCGGCCCGGCCGCCGTATTCCGTACCATTCCGAGCACCGTCCTGACACTGGAAGAATTGCGTGCGCCGCGCATTTTCCAAAAAATTGCCGAAAATCCGCGCGGTTTGGTCTTGGTAACCGGCCCGACCGGTTCGGGTAAATCCACCACGCTGGCGGCGATGGTCAACTACATCAACGAAACCCAACCGGCCCACATTCTGACCATCGAAGACCCGATTGAGTTCGTCCACCAAAGCAAAAAGGCGCTCATCAACCAACGCGAGCTGCATCAACACACCCACAGCTTTACCAACGCCCTGCGTTCCGCACTGCGTGAAGACCCCGACGTGATTTTGATCGGTGAGATGCGCGACCCTGAAACCATCTCCCTCGCCCTGACCGCCGCCGAAACCGGCCACTTGGTTTTTGGTACGCTGCACACGACCGGCGCCGCCAAAACCATTGACCGTATTGTCGACGTATTCCCTGCAGGCGAAAAAGAAATCGTACGCTCCATGTTGTCCGAATCCTTGCGCGCCATCATTTCCCAAACCCTGCTGAAAACCCGCGACGGCAACGGCCGTGTCGCCGCACACGAAATCCTGATTTCCACACCGGCCGTGCGCAACCTCATCCGCGAGAATAAAATCGCCCAAATCAACGCCGCCCTCCAAACCGGTCAGGCCCACGGTATGCAAACCCTCGATCAAGCCCTGCAAACCCTTGTCCGCCAAGGCACCATCAGCCCCGAGCTGGCACGCAGCAAGGCGCAAAACATTGAAAACCTCTCTGTTTTCTAAACCATCCTCAGGCCGTCTGAACTCCATCATCCCGTTTTCAGACGGCCTTTCAGCCTGACCGAATACCCGTTTTAAAGAGAATCATCATGAGCGACCTCGCCCCTTTGCACGACCTGTTAAGCGAAATGGTGCAAGCCTACTCACAAAAAAACCAAGCACCGCACATCCCCACCCCGGCCGAAATCGGCACGCATCTTCATCCCCTGCTCGACCGCATGTGTGAAGAGGCCGAAAAACGCAACGCATCCGACATCTTCATCAGCGCAGGCTTTCCCCCTGCCATCAAAGTCGGCGGCACCCTCACGCCCATGCCCCACAAAGCGCTGACTGGCGCGGACACCGCCGCCATCGCCGAATCCACCATGAATCCGGATCAGCTCGAAGCCTTCAACCGCGACTGGGAAATCAACTATTCCGTCCAATCGCGCAGCAACACGCGCTACCGCGTCAACGCCTACCACGAGCAAGGCCGCGTCGGCATGGTATTGCGCCGCATCAGCCAAGACATTCCCGAGATGAAGACCCTCGGTTTGCCCGAAAAGCTCCAAGAACTTGCTCTTGCACCGCGCGGCCTACTGATCCTCGCCGGCCCGACCGGTTCGGGTAAATCCACCACCATGGCCTCCATGCTCAACTACCGCAACCAAAAGCTGCCCGGCCATATCGTTACCATCGAAGACCCCATTGAGTTTATCTACAAACCTTGCCGCAGCATCTTCACCCAGCGCGAAATCGGCATCGATACCGACAACTGGAAAATCGCCGTTCAAAGCGCCATGCGTCAAGCGCCCGATGTCGTCTGTATCGGCGAAGTCCGCAGCGAAGAAAGCATGAAATACGCCCTCCAACTGGCTCAAACCGGCCATCTGTGCGTTTTCACCATCCATGCCAACACGGCTTCCCAAACCATCGAGCGCATCATCAACTTCTATCCGGAAGACCGCCGCCAACAGGTTTTGATAGATTTGGCGTTAAACCTCGTCGGCATTATCGGCCAACGCCTCACCATCAAGAAAAACCGCCAACGTACGGCCGTTACCGACCTCCTGCTCAACACTCCAGCCATGCAGGACTTGATTTTCCAAGGCGAATTGCTGGAAATCCGCGACTTGATGGCACGCTCCGGCAGCAACGGCATGCAGACGTTTGACCAAAACCTCTTCAACCTCTACGCACAAGGCCAAATCGAACTCAGCGAAGCCCTGCGCCAAGCGGTTTCCGCCAACGATTTGCGCCTGCGCATCCAAATGCACGACGAGGGCAACAATACCGAGCGTCTCTACGACCGCATCAGCGACCTCAACCTGATGACCTAATGGCGCAAGCCAAAAAAAGGCCGTCTGAACGGATGTGGAAACGAAATCAAGTATTTCCCCGTATCCGTTCAGACGGCCTTATCCTATTTCAAGCATTCTGAAACCGACTGAAAATCCTGTTAAAATCCAATCACTCACCTCATAACGAATAATAAACAACATCATCATGAAAACTCCGCTGCTCAAACCTCTGATCATTGCCTCTCTGCCCGTCTTCGCCAGCGTGTTCATCGCCGCCACCCTCGTTTGGCACTTCGACACGCCCAAACTGGTTATGCCCTTCGTACTCGGCATTATTGCCGGCGGTTTGGTCGACTTGGACAACCGCCTCACAGGCCGTCTGAAAAACATCGTCATTACCGTTGCCCTGTTTACCCTCTCCTCGCTGCTTGCCCAAAGCACCATCGGCACAGGCGTTCCCTTCATTTTGGCCATGACCCTGATGACTTTCGGCTTCACCATCCTCGGCACCGTCGGCCTCAAATACCGCACCTTCGCTTTCGGTGCACTCGCTGTCGCCACCTACACCACGCTGACCTACACCCCCGAAACCTACTGGCTGACCAACCCCGTCATGATTCTGTTGGGCACTGTCCTATACAGCGTCAACACCCTGATCTTCCAAATCATCCTGCCCCACCGCCCCGTCCAAGAAACCGTTGCCAACGCCTACGACGCACTCAGCAACTACTTCGATGCCAAAGCTGACTTTTTCGATCCCGACGAAGCCGCATGGTTGGGCAACCGCCAAATCGACTTGGCCATGAGCAATACCGGCGTGATTACTGCCTTCAACCAATGTCGCGGCGCACTTTTCTACCGATTGCGCGGCCAACACCGCCATCCGCGTACCGCCAAAATGCTGCGCTACTACCTCTGCGCGCAAGACATGCACGAACGCATCAGCTCCGCCCACGTCGATTACAGCGAAATGGCCGAGCAGCTCAAAAACACCGACCTCATCTTCCGTATCCGCCGCCTGCTCGAAATGCAAGGCCAGGCGTGCCGCAACGTTGCCGCCTCCCTACGCAACAACAAACCCTACGCATACAGCAAACGCCTCGGCCGCGCCATGGAAGGCTGCCGCCAATCCATCAGCCATTTTGCCGAGACCCATGCCGACAATGCCAACCTCCACAATATCCGCCGCCTGCTCGACAACCTCAGCAGCGTCGATTACCAACTGCGGCAACTGCAAAACGATGCGTCCCTTGCCGAAAACGACAACGCTGACACCCGCATCGCCGCCCTTGAAAACACCAATTTCCGCAATATCGGCGAAACCGTCCTCAGCCAGCTCAATTTCGACTCCGGCGTCTTCCGCCATGCCACCCGACTCTCCATCGTCGTGGCCGTGGCCTGCATCATTGTCGAAATCCTCCATCTCAATCTCGGCTACTGGATTCTGCTGACCGCCCTTTTCGTCTGCCAACCCAACTACACCGCCACCAAAAGCCGCGTGTACCAACGTATCGCCGGTACGATTCTCGGCGTAATTGTCGGTTCGCTCGTCCCCTACTTCACCCCGTCTGTTGAAACCAAGCTCTGGATTGTCATCGCCAGCACCACCCTGTTTTTCATGACCCGAAGCTACAAATACAGCTTCTCCACCTTCTTCATCACCATCCAAGCCCTGACCAGCCTATCGCTTGCCGGTTTGGACGTGTACCACGCCATGCCCATCCGCATCATCGACACCATCGTCGGTTCCGTTATCGCATGGGCCGCCGCCACCTACCTCTGGCCCGATTGGCGTTACCTCACCCTCAGCCATACCGCCGCCCAAACCATCACTGCCAACGGCCGTTATCTCGACGCCATCCTCGACCAGCTGCAAAACGGCAGCCGCGACGATTTCGACTACCGCCTCACCCGCCGCCAAGCCCACGAAAGCATCGCCGCCCTCAGCAGCACCCTGTCGGACATGAGCAGCAACCCAAAAAAATACCAAGACCGCCTGCAAGACGGTTTTACCCTGCTCAAAACCAGCTATGCGCTGACCGGCCACATTTCCGCGCTCGGCGCATACCGCGACCAAGTCCGAATCGACGGCAACGACGGCTTTGCACCCTATGCCAAGCTGACCCACCACATCGCCGAGTTGCTGACCCAAATGCCCCAAACCGACCCCGAGGCTTTTGAAACGGCCATGACCCAAATCCGTCAGGAATTTGCCGAGCTTGAACAAAACACACAAGCGCAACAAGACCACATCCTCAAACACCAGCTCGACCTGATTATCCGCCAGCTTACCCCGTGCTATCAGGCATTGCACCGACAAGCCGACGTAGAGGCCGTCTGAAAAGAGCCGGATACTTTCCAGCCTGTTTAGCAACAAGTCTGCCCATCATCGGCATTGAATCCAGCTAAACACTTCCTCAAATAAAAACCAAAACAAAAGGCCGTCTGAAACCTGATTTCCAGATTTCAGACGGCCTTTATTTTTAACAATCGATATTAAAACCGATTATGCGCCGCGTTTTTCCAAAGCAGCAACGGCAGGCAACTCTTTGCCTTCCAAGAACTCAAGGAACGCACCGCCGCCGGTAGAGATGTAGCTGATTTGATCGGTTACGCCGAATTTGGCAATCGCCGCCAAAGTGTCGCCGCCACCGGCAATCGAGAACGCATCGCTTTGGGCAATCGCTTCGGCCAATACTTTGGTACCGCCGGCAAATTGGTCAAATTCAAACACGCCGACCGGGCCGTTCCATACGACCGTACCGGCAGCTTTGAGCAACTCGGCAAGTGCGGCGGCGGATTTCGGACCGATGTCCAAAATCATATCGTCTTCGGCAACGTCGGCAATGTCTTTCACCACAGCTTCCGCATCTGCGGCAAAGGCTTTAGCGACAACCACATCGGTCGGCAGCGGAACAGAGCCGCCTTTGGCCGCCATTTTCGTCATGATTTTTTTGGATTCTTCCACCAAATCGTGTTCCGCCAAAGATTTGCCGATGGCTTTGCCTTCTGCCAACAGGAAGGTATTGGCAATGCCGCCGCCGACAATGAGTTGGTCGACTTTGTCGGCCAAAGATTCAAGGATGGTCAGTTTGGTAGATACTTTGCTGCCGGCAACGATGGCAACCATCGGATGAGCCGGTTGTTTCAAGGCTTTGCCCAAAGCGTCGAGTTCGCCTGCCATCAGTACGCCGGCGCAGGCAACCGGTGCGGCTTGGGCAACGGCTTCAGTCGAAGCTTGGGCGCGGTGGGCGGTACCGAATGCGTCGTTGACGAACACGTCGCACAAAGAAGCGTAGGCTTTGCCCAGCTCCAAGTCGTTTTTCTTCTCGCCTTTGTTGATGCGCACGTTTTGCAACATCACGACATCACCAGCGTTCAAGGTCGGTTTGTTTTCACGCCAGTCGTTCAATACTTTCACGTCTTTGCCCAACAGTTTGCCCAAATGCGCGGCAACAGGCGCTACATCGTCTTCAGGATGGAATTCGCCTTCGGTCGGACGGCCGAGGTGGGTCATCACGATCACAGACGCGCCGTTGTCCAAGCAGTATTTGATGGATGCGAGCGAAGCGCGGATACGGGTGTCGTCGCTGATGTTGCCGTCTTTGAACGGTACGTTCATATCGGCGCGGATCAGAACGGTTTTGCCTTGAACATCTTGTTCGGTCAGTTTCAAAAATGCCATGATGATTCCTTTGTGATGGTTGGAAACGGGAATGTTTGGGATTATCCGCGAATGAGGCGCGACGGTAAAGATTGGCAACGGCCGCGCTTGATGTGAATCAGCAGATAAGGCCCGGGCCGTCTGAAACATTCGGCCAATCTTTCAGATTTTCCGCTATACTTTGGCGATTGATTTTCATTTTACGGATTGAACCATGTTACGCCGAATTGCTTTAATGCTTGCCTTCGCGCTGCCTGCCGCCTCATGGGCGCAGACGCTTTCTGAAACCCTGCCCAACGGTCTGAAAATCATCGTCAAAGAAGACCACCGCGCGCCCGTAGCCGTTTCGCAGATTTGGTACAAAATCGGCAGCGTGGATGAAAAACCGGGCAAAAGCGGCCTAAGCCACGCTTTGGAACACATGATGTTTAAAGGCACAAAAGACGTTCCCTCCGGCGAATTCAACCGCCGCGTGTCCGAGCTGGGCGGACAAAACAATGCCTATACCAGCCGCAATGAAACGGTGTATTACGAAAACGTCGCCGCCGCCAACCTGCCCGAGATTCTGAAGCTCGAAGCAGACCGTATGCACAACCTCAACTTCAGCGACAAAGAATTCCTCAACGAGATGAACGTCATCCGTGAAGAACGTCGCCAGCGCACGGAAAACACGGCCGACGGCAAAATGTGGGAGCAAGCCTATCTTGCCGCCTTTACCCAACCGTCTATGCGCGCCTCCGTCATCGGCTACATGAAAGATTTGCACACCCTCAAAGCCGACGATCTGCGCGCGTGGTACAAACAATATTACGCGCCCAACAATGCCGTATTGGTTATTGTCGGCGATGTCGATGCCAAACAAACGCTTCAGACGGCCGCCAAACTCTTCGGCGATATTCCGGCCAAAGCCCAGCCACCGCGCAACAAACTGAATACCGAACCCTATTTGCGCAAGCCTGTTACAGTCAAAGCCACTTCTCCGGTCACACACCAGCCGCTGATTGCCATCAACTTCCGTGTGCCGAAACTCCAAAAAATCAATGACACGATGCCTTTCGCCCTCGACGTCCTCTCCGATATTTTGGCAGGCAACGCGTCCAGCCGTTTTGACAAAAACCTCGTGCGCGGCAAGCAAACCGCATTGAGCGCAGGAACGCATTACGACATCATCAGCCTCGAAATGCCGCTGTTCAGCGTAATAGCCATGCCTGCCGAAGGCGTAAAAACCGATACTCTGATTGCCCAGCTGCGCCAAGAAATCAAAGACATTGCCGACAACGGCGTTTCCGAAGAAGAATTGCAGCGCGTCAAAACCCAAGCAGCGGTCAACGAAATCTACGCCAAAGACTCCATGTCTTCCCAAGCCTCCATGATGGGCCGCCTCGAAGCGCGCGGTTTCCAATATACCGACGAACAAGAAATCCACCGCCGCTTACAGGCAGTCAGCGCGCAAGAAGTACAGGCCGCCGCCCGGATGTTGACCGACGAGCGCATGAGCACCGTCATCATCGAGCCGCAAAAACCTGCCGCCGCGCCAAGCAAAAAAGCTGCCAAACGCCGATAAACATCAGGCCGTCTGAAAGCCCATATCCTTTCAGACGGCCTTAACAGAAAGTCACAACATGAAACCCACCCTGCTCGCCCTTGCCCTACTCCTGCCCTTAAGCGTCCAAGCCGCCACCGACATCCAACGCTGGCGCAACCGCGACGGCACCCAAATCCTCCTTGTTGAACGCCACGAAAACCCCATCATCGACCTTGAAGTCAGCTTCAAGGGCGCAGGCAGCGTCGCCAATCCGGACGGCAAAAGCCAAGTTGCCGAATTTACCGCCGCCCTCCTGACCGACGGCACCCAAGAGCTGGACGAAGAAGCCTTCAATGCCCAAGCCGACAACATCGGTGCGCACATCAGCAGCGACAGCAATGCCGAAAGCGCATCCGTAGGCTTCCGCAGCCTCAGCAAAGCCGACATCCGCGACAAAGCCGCCAACTTGCTCAACCACTCGCTGACCCGTCCGCGCTTTGACGAAGCCGTTTTCCGCCGCCGTCAAATCCAATCCATTACCGGCTTGCAACAACAGGAAACCACCCCCGACTACACCGCCACGCGCGAACTGACCAAGCTCATCTACCCGAACCACCCCTACGGCAGCGGCGCAAACGTAACCGTTGACAGCCTCAAACGCGTTAGTCTGGACGACATCCGCGCCTTCCACCGCACCCACTACGGCAAAGACAACGCCATCGTCGCCATCGTCGGCGACCTCAACCGCAAACAGGCAGAGCAACTGGTCGAGCGCGTCCTCAAAGACCTGCCGGCCAAAGCCACCGCAACCCACGCCATCCCGCCCGTTCCCAAACAAACCGCCCAACGCCGCGACATCCCCTTTGCCGGCACACAGGCACAAGTCCTGCTCGGCACTTCCCTCTTCAAACGCCATGACCCCGACTATTACGCCCTCGTTGCCGGCAACTACATCCTCGGCGGCGGCGGTTTCGACAGTCGTCTCATGAAAGTTTTGCGCGACCAACACGGCTACACCTACGGCGTATACAGCAGCCTCGCCCCGGCGACAGAAGAAGGTACGTTTACCGTTTCCTACTCTACCCAAAAGAAAAACACCAAAGCCTCACTGGCCGACACCCAAGCCGTCATCGAGCAGTTTATCGCCGAAGGCCCGACCGAAGCCGAGCTGAAACAGGCCAAAGCCAACATCGTCGGCGGCTTTTCCCTGCGCTACGACTCCAACGACAAACTGCTCAACTACCTGAGCCTGATCGGCCTCTACGACCTGCCCAACGACTACTTGGAAGCCTACCCAAAAGCCATCAACAGCCTGACCGTCGAACAAGTCCGCGACGCATGGCAACGCCGCGTCAAATTCAAAGACCTCAACACCGTCGTTGTCGGTGCAGAATAAAACGCTTTAAAACAACAGGCCGTCTGAAAGATTTTTCAGACGGCCTGTTGTCATTCTGTCGGTTTGCTGATCTTGTCATCAGAGGCCACTCTAATCAATAAAATATCGGTCACAATTAACTGTTGTTGCACATTTATAATGAAAAAGACATCATAAATAGCATCTCTATTACTGAAACCGACAAATATAAAGGCCGTCTGAAACCTTGAAACAGGTTTCAGACGGCCTTTTTTAACCGGTTTATTGTTTATTCAACCGTTACCGATTTAGCCAGGTTGCGCGGCTTGTCCACGTCTGTACCGCGTGCGAGGGCGGCGTGGTAAGACAGGAGCTGCACGGGGATGGTGTGCACAATCGGCGAGAGTACGCCGACGTGGCGTGGGGCGCGGATAACGTGCACGCCTTCGGTGGCGTTGAAGTTGCTGTCGAGGTCGGCGAAGACAAAGAGTTCACCGCCGCGTGCGCCGACTTCCTGCATATTGGCTTTTACTTTGTCCAACAGGCTGTCGTTCGGGGCAATCACGACAACAGGCATGTTTTCGTCCACCAAGGCCAACGGGCCGTGTTTCAGCTCACCCGCAGGATACGCTTCGGCGTGGATATAGGTAATCTCTTTCAGCTTCAATGCGCCTTCAAGGGCAATCGGGAAGTGGATGCCGCGACCCAAGAAGAGCGCGCTGGTTTTCTTGGCAAATTTTTGCGCCCAAGCGGCGATTTGCGGCTCAAGGTTGAGAACGTGCTGAATGCTGCCGGGCAGTTGGCGTAGTTCTTCGACGTATTCATGCGCTTTTTCGGCGGAAACAAAGCCGCGCTGTTTGCCCAGCGTTACCGCCAAGCCAAACAATACAACCAGTTGGGTCGTGAACGCTTTGGTGGAAGCGACGCCGATTTCTGCGCCGGCGCGTGTGTACAGCACCAATTCGCTTTCGCGTGGCAGGGCGGATTCCATCACGTTACAAATAGACAGGCTGTGTTTGTGTCCCAAGGATTGCGCGTATTTCAGGGCTTCCATGGTGTCCAGGGTTTCGCCGGATTGGGAAATAGTGATGACCAGTTGTTTTGGATCAGCAATCACGTCGCGGTAGCGGTATTCGCTGGCGATTTCTACGTCGGTCGGCACTTTGGCGATGGATTCGAGCCAGTATTTGGCGGTCAACGCGGCATAGTAGGACGTACCGCAGGCAAGGATTTTGATGCTGTGGATATCGTCGAACACTTCGCGTGCATTCGCGCCGAAATTTTCAGGTTCAAAACCGCCGTCCAAGAAGACTTCGGCAGTATCGGCGATGGCGCGGGGCTGTTCGTGGATTTCTTTTTGCATGAAGTGACTGTATGGGCCCAACTCCAAAGAAGCCAAAGACAACTCTGACACTTTAATCGCGCGTTCGGTTTGCGCACCGGTTTTGTCGAGCAGTTTTTCGATACCGTTTGCGTTCAGCAGGGCGATGTCGCCGTCTTCCAAGTAAGCGATGCGGCGGGTAAAGGCGATCACGGCGGATACGTCGGACGCGATAAAGGTTTCTTGGTCGCCCAAGGCTACCAACAGCGGGCAGCCCATGCGCGCCACAACCATTTGTTCAGGGTTGTCTTGTGCGATAACGGCAATGGCGTATGCACCGTGGAAACGGGCAGTCGCAGCTTGGACGGCTTCAAACAGTTTGCCGCCGTTTTGCGTGTATTCATGGTTGACGCTGTGGGCGATGACTTCGGTATCGGTTTGCGATTCGAAGGTGTAACCCA
>ERZ773008.2013-NODE-2013-length-13733-cov-8.927840_pt1 | contig 13733 bp, 13 predicted proteins | sample MGYA00580664_ERZ773008 | MGnify/ENA primary metagenome ERZ773008 (study PRJEB29015, sample SAMEA2738016) | human oral metagenome | biome: human oral; feature: human-associated habitat; material: dental | place: China | collected 2048 ... | reverse complement strand
GCCTGGGCCAGCCGGTGACCAACGACGGCGGCTACTCCTTCGGCAATGTGACGCTCGTGAAGGCGACCGCCTACTCGATGAACACGCCCTACGTGGCCCTCAACCGCGACGTGGGCCCGGAGAACACGATGAAGGCGGCCGTCGACGCGGGCATCCCCGAGGACACGCTGGGATTGAACGACCAGTTGCTGAACGTGCTGGGGTCGGCCTCGCCGCACAATATCGACTTGGCGACCGCTTACGCGACGATCGCCAACGGCGGGCAGCGCGTGGAGCCGCACATCGTCCGCCAGGTCACCAACTCGGGCGGCTCGAACAAACTCTACGAGACCACTGTGGCCCCCACCCGCGTGTTCGAGGCGGAGGAGGTGTCGTCGATCATGCCGGCCCTGGAGGCCGTGACCACGGGCGAGGGCACCGCCGACTCCGTGGCGGGCGCGCTGCGGGGCTTCACGACCGCCGGCAAGACGGGCACGTCGTCGGACCAGCTCTCCGCGCAGTTCGTCGGCTTCGTGCCGAACATGGTGACCGCCGTGTCCATGTACCAGTCCGACGACGACGGCAACTCGGTGCCGTTGGAGAACATCGGCGGACTCGACCAGTTCCACGGCGGCGACTGGCCGGTGGACGTGTGGACGAACTACATGCAGAACGCCACGAAGTCCCTGACGGAGAAGGATTTCACGTGGATCGTGAAGTCGAACCGCAACTCGAAGAACAACGCGCCGTCCTCAGTGCCCGCGCCCACGCAGGAGCCGACCCAGGAGGCCAGCAACCCCGAGCCCACTTACGAGCCCACACGGGCTCCCGAGCCCGAGCCCACCCAGACCGCGACCCCCGGCAACGGCGGTGGCAATGGCGGCGGCGGTAACGGCGGTGGCAATGGCGGCGGCGGTAACGGTGGCGGCGGTAACGTCCCCGGCGGTCAGCAGCAGCTGCCGCGATGATGAGACGACGCGAAGGCCGTGATGACGTGAGAGAGCGGCCGGGCGGACCTCGCGGCGGCCTCTCCGCGCGGCGACTCCTGCGAGCCCCGGCCGTGGCGCACCGCACGCCGCGCCCTCGGCCCCCCGCCTTCCGGGCGGCGCGCCGTCTCCGGTAGTGTGCTGAGCCAGCCCGGCCGTCGGGCATCCGACTGACGGCTCGGCAGCACGCATCACCCTCCTGTCACGGAAAGACCGTGACCGCTTGAGTCCAGAGGAGGTGGGTACGAAGTATGCGTCATTACGAGATCATGATCATTCTCGAGCCCGAGACGGATGAGCGCACCGTCGCCCCGTCGCTCGAGAAACTGCTGCAGGTCGTCCCCAGCAGCGGGGGCGCGGTCGATAAGATCGATATCTGGGGCAAGCGTCGTCTCGCCTACGACATCAAGAAGAAGTCCGAGGGCTTCTACGTCGTCGTCGACATGACCACCACGCCCGAGATCGCCCAGGAGCTCGAACGGCAGCTCGGCCTCAACGAGTCCGTCCTGCGCACCAAGCTTCTGCGCCCCGACGCCTGAGTCCGACCGGGAACGGAGAGAAGCATGGCCGGCGAGACCACCATCACCGTCATTGGAAACCTCACCGCGGATCCCGAGCTGCGGTACACCAGCAGCGGCATTCCCGTCTGCTCGTTCAGAGTGGCCTCGACCCCGCGCGTCCGCAACCGTCAGACGGGCGAGTGGTCCGACGGCGACCCGCTCTTCCTGGGGTGCGAGGTGTGGCGCGATGCGGCCGAGAACGCGGGGGAGTCCCTCAAGAAGGGCATGCGCGTCATCGTGCAGGGCAACCTGGCCCAGCGCTCCTACCAGACCCAGGCCGGCGAGCAGCGCACCGTCTACGAGCTCAAGAACTGCGAGGTCGGGCCGTCGCTGTTCCGCGCCCGCGCCCAGGTCACGCGCAATGAGCGCGGCGGCGGTTACGGCGGAGGTCAGCAGGGCGGCTACCAGGGCGGCGCCGGCTACCAGGGCGGTGGTGCCGGCGGCTACGGCAATGGCGGCGGGCAGGGGGGCTACGCCGGCGGTGCCGGCGGCGGTCAGCAGCCCACGTACAATGCTCCGGCCGGCGGCGCCCCGGACGACCCGTGGGCCACGGGCGGGACGACCAGCTTCGGCGACGAGCCCCCGTTCTGATCCGCCGGGATTTCACCGGAATCCACGTCAGGGGCGAGACGGGGGCCATGAGGCTCCCGATCCCCGATCGCGCGGCGCGCCATCCGGGCGCCGCGCACGACATCAATCTCGTATGAGCGCCCCAGGCGCTCGAAGCAAGGAGTACCACTATGGCGAAGCCCCAGCTTCGTAAGCCGAAGAAGAAGGTCAGCCCCGTCAAGACCATCAAGGTCGGCGCTATCGACTACAAGGACACCGCCACCCTGCGGAAGTTCATCTCCGACCGCGGCAAGATCCGCGCCCGGCGCGTCACCGGCGTCTCCGTCCAGGACCAGCGCAAGATCGCCAAGGCCGTCAAGAACGCCCGTGAGATGGCGCTGCTGCCCTACTCGAGCTCGGCTCGCTGACGGGAGGAGGAACGATGACTACCAGGATCATTCTCACGCACGACGTGGCCCACCTCGGTGAGGCCGGTGACGTCGTCGAGGTCAAGGACGGCTACGCCCGCAACTACCTCGTTCCTCGCAAGCTCGCGACGCCGTGGACCAAGGGCGCCCAGCGTCAGATCGACCAGATGGCCGAGGCTCGTCGCAAGCGCGCCATCGCCTCCCTCGACCAGGCTCAGGCCGCCCGCGCCTGGCTGGTCGAGAACGTCATCACGGTCGTCGCCGCCGCCGGCGCCAACGGCCGCCTCTTCGGCGCCATCACCACCGCCGAGCTCGTCGAGGCCGTCAAGAGCGCCGGTGGCCCCGCGCTGGACCGCCGCAAGATCGAGGTCGTCCCCCCGATCAAGTCGACCGGTCGCCACACCGCCTCCGTGCGCCTGCACGCCGATGTCGTGGCCCCGCTTGAGGTCAACGTCGTCGCCGATCGCTGATCGGAGTCGCCAGAGCCGCCGATGCGGGCGCGGCGGCGTCATGCCGTCGTGCCCCCTCCGTCCGCGGTCGAGCCCTGCCATGCCCTGCTGCGTCCTCTCAGCGCGGTCGTGTCTCGGGCTCCGCGGCCGTCGCGTGAGGCGACGGCCGCGGCCGACGGCGCTGCCGCGCCGTCGGGTGCGCCCCGCGCAGCTCGGGTTCAGGGCGGGGTGATGGGCTCGCCGTCGGGACCGAGAAGGCAGGTGTCGTCCTGGGTGACGATGGACATCAGGTTCGGTCGCTGCCGGCGGGGGAGCAGCCGAATCACTGCGCACCCCTCGGGAGCGCCGTCGAGCGCTTGGACGGCGCGGCGCCGAACGTGCTCGGACATTTCCTCGGCACCGCCCCGGTCGTCCAGGAGGATGACCTCCAGGCCGCGGGTGCGGGTCCTCCGCGCGGCCCTCACGACGGCGGTGCCGGTGAAGAATCGCGCCCGGCGGTCGTCGCGCAGCTCGGCCTCGAGCATCCGCGCCGCGGTGCGCGTGACGGTCCCGCGACGCGGCGGGGGCGCGGCGTGCGCCAGCGAGTTCCGCACCGCCTCCGCCGTGGCGTCCACGACAGCTCGCGCGACATCGCGGGGTATGAGCAGGTCCCGTTCGATCGAGCCCGATGCGACGACGTCGTCCCCGATCCCCCGGAGCCGCATCGTCAGAGTGCCGAGCAGCTCCGAGGCGGGGCATGCTGGTGCCCGCTGCGGTCCCGGGACCCCGCTCAGAGACGTCAGCGCCTCGTGGGCGCTCCGGCGCAGCCGGGGCGAGCCGTCGGCGCGGTGGGGACCGACTTCAGGACGGGCAGGACGTGGTCGTGGATGAAGTCGTCGCCCGCCCGCCGCGCTCTCGAACGGGACTCGTCGGTCCGGAGCCGGATGACGAGGTCCCGCCGTCGGGCGTCGGCCTCGTCCAGGATGCCGGTCTGGTGCAGCAACCAGGTGAGCACCCCCATGTTGCCCAGGTCGGAGGTCAGATAGATCAGAACCTCCTCGACCGGGATGCGTGACGAATACCCGGCATCGACGGGGTACGTTCCCGCGAGGGGGATGGCGAGCGCCGTCACGTGGGCGAACCGGACGCGATCCGGGAGAACGGCGGTGGCCGCCACCGCGATGGTGAGGAAGTAGTTGGTCAGCGGATTGGGCAGAGGGGCGACGTCGGAGGACTCGACGGGAGGGAGGAGCGGGAACCGGGCGGCCAGGAGCACCAGGATCGCATAGCCGACGACGAGGGCGAGGAGGCTCGTTCGCCATACCCGGTCCGCCGTCCCGGAGACCGCGGACCGCGCGCAGGGCGGTGGTGCCGTTCCGCGGGCGTCGTCCGGCCCCGATCGCCGTGGCGGGTCGACCGTTCCAATCGCCGCCGCGCATCCGGCGACCAGCGGCGGGAGCAGGAGGAAGAGCAGCATCGCCCAGAGCTCCGGCCGATCGGCCGTGCGGACCGCGGCTCGGACGGTCGGCGTGATGAAGACCCCCGCCACGAGCGCCGTCACCGCCGTCACCAGTGCGATGAGCCTGTGCAGCCGCAGGGAGTGGGGCCCGGGCGCGGGCGACGTCGGCGCCGGATCGGCCGGAACGCCCTCCGGGCGAGCCTCGACGTCGGTCATTCGTAGTAGCTGATCAGACCGTCGCGAGCGGCTTCCTTGAACAGGGCGATGCGCGAGCCGTCGTCCAGGCGGCCGGCCGCGCGGATGAGATCGGGCGCCTCCCCGGAGGTGTAGACGACGACGGGAACGGGGCGGTCCGTCAGATCGCGTATGACCTGTGCGGGGCGCGTGCCGTCGTTGAGGCGGAGGTCGAGGATCACGAGGGTGCGGCCCTCGGGCCACTGGACCTCGCTCAGGCTCCTGGACCAGCTGACTCTCCAGGGGAGTCCGGCCCTGGCGAACTCGCTCTGACAGCCCTCCGCGATGAGCCGGTGGTCGTCGATGACGACGATGGAGCACGTCGCATCCATGCTGATGGGACAAGGATTCCAAGAAACTGACTCTCCTATCGTCCCAGGACGATACTCTGCAATTCTCCTGCATCGCCTCGAAGACCGACTAGAGTCATCGCAGGCCATCGCGATCCCATCCCGATTGCGTGCTCATCCCCGCCAGGTGTCACCGCGGGCGCGCAGCCCCGTCGTCAGAGCCCGCGCTCCCATGAACACCCATGCGAACGCGCCCCACAGCCACACGAGGCCCTCCGCGCCCTCGGAGGGCCACCCCTGCGCCACGGCCACCGCGAGAGGCAGGTAGGGGACCAGCGTGACCAGCCCGGCGCCTGCCAGGTACCGGCCGTCGCCCGCGCCCATGAGGACGCCGTCGAAGAGGTAGACGGCGCCGGCCAGCGGCATCGCCGAGGCGGCCACGACCAGAGCCGGCGTCGCGGTCGCCACCACATCGGTCTGCGAGCTGAACATGCGCGGCAGCCATGGGCTCGCCGTCGCCAGAACGATGCCGATGACGGCGCCCACCGCGACGCCCCACATCAGGCAACGGCGCAGCACCGCGTTCAGGGCGGGCCGTGCGTCGTCGCGGCGAGCGCCGACGCCCCCGTCGGGCCCCGCGCCGTCGGCCTGGTGGCGGATGATGGCGCCCCCGGCCGAGTCGGCGCCGCCCGCCGCGTCGTCGGAGCGATCGGGTGCGCCGACGACGTCGTCCGCCGCCCGGCTCGCGTCCGCCCGGCCCAGGGCGTTGCCGACCAGCGCCTGTGCCGCGATGGCCAGCGCATCCAGTGCGAAGGCGGCGAAGGTCCACAGCGAGGTGACGACCTGATGGGCCGCGAGCGCCACCTCTCCAATCGCCGTCGCCGACCACACGGTGGTCAGGATCGCCGCCCGCAGCGACAGGGTGCGCACCAGCAGTGGTGCTCCTGCGCCCAGGGAGGTCCGCAGGCCGCGGCACCGCGGGCGCAGCCCGACACCGGCCCCGCGGGCGGCCCGTACCACGGGGGTCATGAGCACCGCCGCCATGGTGCTCTGAGTGATGGCGGTCCCCAGCCCGGATCCGGCGATCCCCATGCCGATGCCGTACAGGAGCACGGCGTTGAGACCCGCATTGAGGACCGCCCCGACGCCGGCCACGACGAAGGGGGTGCGGGTGTCCAGCAGGCCCCGCAGCGTTCCGGTGGCGGCGTAGACGATGAGCATCCCGGGGATCCCGGGGGCCGAGGCCCGCAGGTAGGCGCGTGCCGCCGCGGCGACCTCGCCGCTCGCGCCCATGGCCGCGACCACCTGCGGCGCTCCCGCCGCCAGCGCCGCGGCCGCCCCGAGACCGAGGAGCGCCGCCAGCCAGGCGCCGTCGATGCCTGCGCGCAGGCCGCCGCGCCGGTCGCCGGCGCCGAAGAGACGGGCCGTGGTCGCCGTCGTGGCGTAGGCGAGGAAGACGAACAGGCCCACGATCGTCGTCAGCACCGTCGAGGCGAGCGACAGGCCCGCCAGGCTCGTGGCGCCGAGGTGGCCGACCATGGCGGAGTCGATGAGGACGAATAGGGGCTCGGCGACCAGGGCGCCGAGAGCGGGCACGGCCAGGGACAGGATCTGCCGGTTGAGACCGGGATCGTCCGCATGGGCGACTGGACGACCGGAGAGCGGGGCGGCGGAACGGGTCACGGCTTTCTGAGGTCCTCCTCGGGCTGCGGTCGGGCCAGTCTCTCACGCCGGTCCGCCGGCGCGGACCGGCGGGCCGCGGGTCAACGGGCTCACGGGCGGCGCACTGAAGCGGCGTGCTGGCGCGGGCGGGCCGCCGGGCTGCTCTTGTTCCCGGCGTCCGGGTCGATAAACGCCGGGACGCCGCGTCCTCCACTCGCCTCGACGCGCGCCCGCCGCTACTTGGCCAGGAGGCGGTCGCTGATCCGTCCGCGCGGGCTGATCCACGGCCCGAAGTCCACCCTCCTGCCGTCCACGCGGAAGACGCTGCGGCCGAGCTGCTCGGCCTCGGGGCGCCGGCCGTCGAACTCGGCGCACAGGGACGCCACGATCGACGCCTCCTCCGCGGTGAGCCAGGAGGCCGGATCCGAGCAGCCGAGCACCCCCATGACGCGCGCCAGGTCCTGGGTGACGGCGTTGGCCTCCGGACTCAGCAGGGATCCTCGGGTGCGCGCGTAGGCGACATCCGGGTCGGCGTCCACCAGGGTGCGCAACCAGGCCCGGGCGATCGAGTTGCGCAGCGCGTTGCGGGCCCCGCAGCCCGAGGGATCCCGGTGCCGCTCCGCGTTGTCCCAGTAGGGGGCGGTGTCCGGACCGACCCGGATCCCGTCGACGACCCCGAGCGAGGGAGCCGGTATCCCGCCGGACGCCATGAGGTAGGCCTCCGGCGCGGCGCGCCTGGCCGCGAGCAGACCGGCGCGATAGGCCTCCTCCCGGGAGGCCCCGCCGTGCCGGCGCCCGACGACGGCGGCCGCGTTGAGGAAGTCGAGCTTGAGGTACCCGAATCCCCAGGACACGGCGCGCGACACCTGCTCGTGTATCCAGTCCAGTGCCTCGGGACTGGTGCAGTCCAGGGCCCGGTAGCACTGTCCCCAGTTGAATCCGGCCTCGACGAGGCCGCCCTCGTCGTCGTGGATGAAGAGCTCGGGGCGATCGCGCACGACCGGCGATCCGTCCACGGCGATGAGGGGGGCGAGCCACAGGCCGGGCACGAGGCCGGCGGCGCGGATCTCCTCGGCGACGGCGGCCATCCCCTCGGGGAAGTCGTCGTTCGCCTCCCAGTGGCCGACGGCCCGCTCCCATCCGTCGTCGATCTGGAGAACCGAGTAGCCGCACCGGGCGGCGGCCGGGATCTCCTCGCGGATGATCGCGGAGGTGATCTCCTCGTACCAGGAGTACCAGGATGACCACACCGGCCCGACGCCCTCCGCGGGGGCCGGGCGGCGGCCGCCCACGGATTCCCCGAGGGCGGCGGCCCAGGCGCGCATGACCTCGGTCTCGGGGCCCGCGCCCACCCACCAGGCGGTGCTGGGGACCAGGTGCGTCGGGGCCTTCGGCGCGGTCACGGCGTCGAGGTGACGGGCGCGAATCACTCGGCCGTCGACGTCGAGGACGCCCGTGCTCCCCCCGAGGGTCCCGACGAGCAGGATGTCGGGGTCCTCGGGGGCGCCGCCGTCGCCGGGGTCGAGTCCCGGGCCGTCGCCGGGGCGATCGCCGGGGCCGCCGTCGAGGACGACGGCGGTGAGCAGGTAGGAGCGGTGCGCGGCGGCCGTGTCCGTGGCCGTGTCCTCGGCGGTCGCGGTGCGGGACGGCCTGTCCCATACGCGCCAGGGGTCGCGGTCGATGCGCCACCACGCGGTCGGCGCCCAGGAGCTCCAGCCGTGCCGGTAGTACTCGGCGCGCCCGCCGGCTCCATGGGCCACGGTGAGGGCGGGGCAGGTCAGTCGCAGGCCGGCGGATCCGATTCGCCATCGCTCTCCCGCCGGCCCGGTGAGCGTCCATCGGCCGGCGTCGTCGATCAGCTCGAGCTCCATTCGTGGTCCTCCTGCGGGGCCTCGGCGCTCACTCGGCCAGGATCCTGTTGATCATGTCGATGGGGCCGGGCGGCGCAGTCGCGGGGTCGACGCTACCGCGCTCGACTCCGGGCGGCCCGCTCGCCAGTCACAGACCTCAGGGTGAGGTAGAGGTTCATCCACAGGTTTACCCACTTGTCCACAGATTCCTCCGGGACGCCCAGGTTTTGTGCTGTGAATCGTGATCGCGTGTGAAGAGTCGCGCCGTTGCAGCGTTTTCTCGATGTCCCTGGAGCGCGCGCTCCGCGGACTGGTACGTCTGTGCACAAGCGGAGCGGCGCGTCGTCCACAATCGCGGAGGAGTTGTCCACAGGGAGACGCGGATTGTCCACATGTGGCAAGTGGATACCCGCTTGCGAGCGGTTGGGCGGCCCGCTAGGGTCGCGCGGGCACCCGGCCACGGGTGCACGGCAGGGAGGCGCGCATGACCGACATCGACCCCGGCTTCGACGCCGGCCGGGCGGAGGGCCCCGGCGGCGGTGGGGCCGGCGCTACCGATGGCGGCCCGGTGCGCTACGACGGCGCCTTCGATCGCGTCCCGCCCCAGGACCTCGAGGCTGAGATGGCCACGCTCGGCGGGATGCTCCTGAGCAAGGAGGCCATAGCAGACGTCATCGAGGTGCTGCGCGGCACCGAGTTCTACAAGCCGGCCCACGAATCGATCTACGACGCCATCGTCGAGGTCTACAACCGCTCCGAGCCGGCCGACCCGCTCATCGTGGCCGACGAGCTGGCCAAGCGCGGCGAGATCGACCGCGTCGGCGGCGCCCCCTACCTCGCCTCCCTCATGGCGACCGTGCCCACGGCGGCCAACGCCGCCTACTACGCGCGCATCGTGCGCGAGAAGGCCCTCATGCGGGGGCTCGTCCAGGCGGGTACGCGCATCACCCAGCTCGGCTACTCCACCGACGCGGGCGATATCGCCGAGCTTGTCACGCTCGCCGAGGCCGAGGTCTACTCCGTGGCGCACACCGAGGGGGAGAAGGAGGACTACGTCCCCGTCGGCGAGCTGCTCAACGAGGCCAACCTCGAGATCGAGGCCGGGCAGGCGCGTGAGAACGGCCAGATGACGGGCGTGCCCACGGGCTTCGTCGAGCTCGACGAGCTGACCGGCGGCCTGCACCCCGGGCAGATGATCATCGTCGCCGCGCGTCCCGCCATGGGCAAGTCGACCCTCGCCGTCGACTTCTGCCGCTCGGCCTCCATGCACTCCCGCCGCGCGGACGGCTCCTTCATCCCCAGCTGCTACTTCTCCCTCGAGATGGGCCGCATGGAGCTCATGATGCGCATCCTGGCCGCCGAGTCCGGGGTGGACATGAACAAGCTGCGCGGCGGGCGGCAGATGAGCGAGCGCGACTGGGAGGACGTGGCGCGCGCCTACAACCCGGTCAGCGAGGCGCCGCTGTTCATCGACGACTCCCCGAACCTCACCATGCCGGAGATCCGCTCCAAGGCGCTGCGCCTCAGGCAGCACAGCGACCTGGGGCTCATGGTCATCGACTACCTGCAGCTGATGACCTCGGGCAAGCGCGTGGAGTCCCGTCAGCAGGAGGTCTCCGAGTTCTCCCGGTCGCTCAAGCTGTTGGCCAAGGAGCTGGAGATCCCGGTCGTCGCCGTCGCTCAGCTCAACCGCGGCCCCGAGCAGCGCACCGGCAACAAGCCGCAGATGTCCGACCTGCGCGAGTCCGGCTCCCTGGAGCAGGACGCCGACATCATCATGCTGTTGCACCGCCCCGAGTACTACAACCAGGACGAGCGGGCCGGTGAGGCCGACATCATCGTGGCCAAGCACCGCAACGGCCAGACCCGGACGATCCCCGTCGCCTTCCAGGGGCATCTGTCGCGCTTCGCCAATATGGCGCGCGACGTCAGCGTCGAGCCGTCCTACGAATGAGCGAGCGATTGGGCGGCTCACCGGGGACCGGGAGGAGCGGACCCGCTATATCCACGAGACCCGCACCATCACGGGGGAGAATGTCGCGGTCGACGACGTGGTGGAGGCGGTCGACGGCTTCGAGCTGTTCGACGAGATGATCGATCGCCTCGGTGAGCCGATCACCGCTGAGATGATGAAGGACTATCACCGGATCCTCAAACAGGGGACTGCTGATGCGAGACGGGGATCGTTCGCCGTCACCGGTTCGAGAGCATCCACCCGTTCCGGGACGGCAACGGCGGAGTGGGGCGGAATTGCGGCTAACAGGTCCTGAGGGTGCTGTCCTGGCACCGGTGAGACGAACTCATCGAGCGGCGAACTCGTATCCGGCGCGGATGAGGTCTCTGAGCCACTCGCTCTCCGCGGTTTCCAAGGTCTTGGCCACCACGTGGTGGTTCCATCTGTTCGCACTGACCTGGCTGACACGATGGAATCTCGGGTTCTCCAGGGGGTGGTCGAGCCTCACGTTCAGGAACAGGATGCCGTCGGCCGTCCTCTCATAGGCCCACGCCCACAGGAACTTCCGGTTGACGGAGAAGCTCACCTGGGCCGTGAGGTGCTTCGTGGCAGCGCCAAGAGACGTGACGTAGGACTCGATCGCGGTGTACATGGCGACCGTTGCGGGTTTGCCACTGAAGTCGCCGGTCATCTTGTTCGAGGTGGTTGGCATGGAGTACTCCTCGGCTACGGCTCGGAGATCCTCTCGCGGTGCGCGGGGCTCGCGGGTCCGGCTCAGCGGACGTCGTCGGCGGACAGGTCGATCTCGCCGGGCGGGACCGGGCGCGAGCCGCGCACCAGCCTGTATCCGAGCCACAGCGCCACCGCGATCGGCAGGCCGATGTAGGCCACGAGCAGGCCGTACCAGGTGAAGCCCGAGATGGCCAGGGCGACGCCCTGCCCGATGATCACCCCCACGAAGACGATGAGCGCGAACCACGTCCCCACCGGGAAGAGCCTGGCCCGGTAGGGCAGCTCCCCCTCATCGCGCCTCTGGGCCTTCCACGCGGCCCGGAACCGCAGGTGGGCCAGGCACACGCCCGTCCACACGATGAGGCCGGTCAGGCCGGTCGCGTTGTAGAACCAGGTGTAGGCCACCGAGTCCCCCACGAGGGAGGACAGGAAGCCGAGCATGGAGATGGTGACCGTGGCCAGCACTCCCCACACGGGCACGCCGTGGGAGGAGGTCCGGGCGAAGAGCCGCGGGGCGCGCCCGACCCCGGCCATCGAGTACAGCAGGCGGGAGCCGACGTAGAGCGTGGAGTTCCCGGCGGAGAGCACGGAGGTCAGCACGACGGCGTTCATGAAGGCGGCGGCGATGGCCAGACCGGCCCGCTCGAAGACGATCGTGAAGGGACTGGCCGCGATGTTCTCCTCCGAGGCGCTCAGGAGGCTGGGGTCGGTGTAGACCACGAGGGTGGCGACGACGATGATCGCCCCGATGTAGAAGAGCATGATCCGCACGAACACCGAGTTGATGGCGCGCGGCATCGTCCTGCGGGGGTTCTCCGCCTCACCGGCGGCCACCGCCGCGGACTCCACGCCGACGAAGGAGAACCCGGCGACCATGAGCACCGAGAACGTGCCCGACCATCCGCCGACGAAGGGGGCCTCGCCGGTCGTCCAGTTCGACAGGCCCACCTCGTGGCCTCCGATGATGCCCGCGATCATCGCCACGCCCAGGATGAGGAAGACGATGATGGTGATGACCTTGATCCCCGCGAACCAGAACTCGGACTCCCCGAAGGCGCGGGCGGAGAAGAGGTTGAGGGCGAGGATCGTCCCGAGGAACAGGACGCTCCACAGCAGGGAGGGGGAGTCGGGGAACCAGTACTTCATGATGATGGAGGAGGCGACCAGCTCGACGGCGATGGTCATCGCGCACGAGTACCAGTACATCCACCCCACGGTGAAGCCCAGTGCCGGCTCGACGTACTCGCCGGTGTACGTCTCGAAGGCGCCCGCCACGGGACGGTGGGTGACCATCTCGCCCAGCGCCGTCATCATGAAGTAGATCGCGATGCCGATGACCCCGTAGGACACGACGGCGCCGCCGGGCCCGGCGGCCGAGATCGAGGCGCCCGTGCCCACGAACAGCCCCGTGCCGATCGCCCCGCCGATGGCGATGAGATTGATGTGCCGCGCCTTGAGGTTGCGCTGGAGGCCGCCGCCGTCGGCGTCGTCGGGGCCAGCGGATCCGCCGGCATCCGCCCCGGGGGGAGCCTGCGCCTCGGCCGGCGCTCCGGTGAGTGTCACCGTGCGGGAATCATGATCGCCGTCGGAGTGTCCGTCCATGTGTGCCCTGTTCGTCGTGCCGGTCGGGGGTGCCCCGCCGGGGAGCGCCAATCGGGTGCGGGTGGCCCGCACCGACCGGGGCCCCACTATAACGTCGCGTATAACGTCGGGGTGAAGCACTAGGGTAGGCGCATTCGAATCAGTCGAGCCCCATCCCAGGAATCGGAGCCGCCGTATGAAGACCGCAGAGGCCGCAAGGAGCACGAGGACCCCAGAGATCGCCGAGGAGGTCGCCAAGGCGCTCGTCCGCAGGCCCGGCCCCCGGCTCGCGGAGGGGCTGGTGACCCACATCGAGCGCAGCACGATCGACCTGGACCTCGCCCGCCGTCAGTGGCAGGGCTACGTCGATGCCCTTCACTCCCAGGGCTGGGAGACGATCGAGGTGGACCCCGCGCCCGACTGCCCCGACTCGGTCTTCATCGAGGACGCCGTCGTCGTCTACGGGCGCACCGCCGTCGTCACGCGCCCCGGCGCCGATGAGCGCAAGCCCGAGACCGAGGCGGCCGAGCGGGCCGTGACGGCGCTCGGCTACGACGTCAAGCGCATCGAGGCGCCCGGCACGCTCGACGGCGGCGACGTGCTGAAGTACGGCGGAAGAGTCTGGGTGGGGCAGGGCGGCCGGACCAACGAGGAGGGATTGCGCCAGCTGCGCGAGCACCTGGCCCCCGAGGGCGCCGAGACGATCGGCGTGCCCCTGACCAAGGTGCTCCACCTCAAGTCCGCCGTGACCGCCCTGCCGGACGGCACCGTCATCGGCTACGAGCCGCTGGTGGACGACCCGTCGGTGTGGGACTCCTTCCTCGCGGTGCCCGAGGAGAGCGGGGCGCACGTCGTCCTCCTGGGCGGCGATCGGCTTCTCATGGCCGCCGACGCCCCGCGCTCGGCCGAGCTGTTCCGGTCGCGCGGCTACGAGGTCACCGAGGTCGATATCTCCGAGTACGAGAAGCTCGAGGGCTGCGTGACCTGCCTGTCGGTGCGGCTGCGCGGTTGCCCGGCCTGAGTCGCGAGGGGAGGGCGCCG
>ERZ773008.2003-NODE-2003-length-13780-cov-3.346885_pt1 | contig 13780 bp, 31 predicted proteins | sample MGYA00580664_ERZ773008 | MGnify/ENA primary metagenome ERZ773008 (study PRJEB29015, sample SAMEA2738016) | human oral metagenome | biome: human oral; feature: human-associated habitat; material: dental | place: China | collected 2048 ... | reverse complement strand
CGAAGGTTTATAGGAAGGGGAAAGAAAGATGATTAACAAAGCAGTATTGGTTGGACGATTAACAAGGGCAGTAGATTTACGATACACATCAAATGGAGTTGCCTTTGCAGGATTTACAGTAGCGATTGACCGCCCGTTTAAAAAAGAAGGAGAAGAAAGGGAAGCTGATTTTATAAACTGTGTAATGTGGAGAAAAGCAGCAGAAAACTTTGCTAAGTTCACACGAAAAGGTTCATTGGTTGGTATCGAAGGTAGAATTCAAACAAGAAGCTACGATAATTTGCAAGGCGGAAAGGTATACGTAACGGAAGTGTTAGCAGAGAATTTCTCGTTATTAGAATCACGTAACGTAACTGAACAAAGACCCGAAAATGATAATCCATTCCAAAAGGGATTCAATACAGGAAACAACCAAAACAATGTAACAGGAACATTCGGTAATAACACAGCACCTACGTTTGATAATGCAGGAAGTTACGGAAGTTTCAACACAAACTCTAATGGTTCATTTGGAGGATTCGGGAGCAATCAAACAATGAATATTTCTGATGATGATTTACCGTTTTAAGAACAAGATTTAATTTCGCTCAAAACAGCCCCTATAATCAATTTTAACTATCGGACATATAAATAGCTATCTACAAATTAAAAATCGCGTACAGGGCAAATATGAGCAAATGAGAACAATATAGGAGAGGTATAGAAGTGGGAGTAAAAATTAAAGAAAACAATGGTGTGAAACTAGCATGGGTAGAAAATAAATGGTGTGAAGTGTTCAAAGAAAGTCCACTCAACTATTTCGTGATTTATAACAGGGAAAGACGATTGCTCAATAAGAAAACGGGAGAATTAGTCAGCAATCAACCAGAGAATGCACATAACAAACGTTGGATTTGCACACCAAAATGTAAGACGACACATAAGGGAGGGTGTTAAGTATGGGAGAGTATAAAAAAGAAGATTCATATAACTATTATCAGCTATTCCATTTAGACGAATACATGTACGGACATCATGGTTTTATTGCAGGTGGATGCTTCAAAAATATCTTCAATGGAGAAAAGCCTAAAGATATCGATATTTGGTTTGAAAATCTTGCGGAATTTAACACAGCACGACATCACTTTGAAGACCTTATTGCAGATGAACCAGAACGATGGAAGAAAGCATACGAAAATAAGAATGTGTTTGCAGTATATGACAAATTAAGAAATAGAACATTAGAACTTGTTAAAAGAAGATACGGAACACCGAAAGAAATTCTAGATCAATTTGATTTTACAATTGTTAAGTTTGCATATTTTCGTGAAGTAGAATCGGCTGACGAAGATGATTACAGAGCAGTGTGGAAGATATTACGTAACGAAGATTTCTTCACACACTTACATTTGAAACGATTAGTAATTGATGATGATGTACCGTTACCAGTAAATACATTTAATCGAATGATTAAGTATGCAAAATATGGTTATCTACCATGCAAGAACACAAAAGTAAAAATGGTTCAAAAATTAATGGAATTAGATTTAAACACGGGTGATATTGAATCGTCTTTATCGAATAGTTTATATGCGGGGTTGGATTAAATGCTAAAAACAATCTTAATAGCATTACTAATTGTGTTCTATTTTTTAAGTGAAATGGGGAGGGATTGAATGTTTTTAGACCCGATGGAAGTACAAAAACGCTATCGACATATTGGTATGTTGGTGGCGGAAAGTCACGAGAAAAGAACAGGAAGAAGTTTATTAGAAGATAAAGAATTAGAAACTTTTTCTAACTACTTTGTGGAAGATATATGCGACAGAAATGTCGGTTTAAAGAAAACTGTTACTGGAGTGTGTGAAGATTTCAGAATGAACATCGAGATTTCTTCTAAAGAAAAGTTGATTGATGAAATCGACCCTAAGTTTATAAAAGAATTTGCTGAACAATTAGTCATGAATCTTTTATACGGATATCCAGTAAGGTTTGAATATCACAGATTGATGGAGGGATTGAATGACATTCGTAAAATTAACAAGCACGAACGGTAAACCATTGCTTTTGAAATATGAATTGATTGAATCGGTGAGAACGTACGTAGTTGGACGACTTTATTCGTTGAACAATGTGGTCGAAGAAGAAGAATACGGAACAGGAATCTTACTAACTAACGGTCATGAATACACAGTAGAAGAAACGGTAGAAGAAGTTGAAAAAATATTAGGAGGGAAAGTGAATGAAAACAGTAACGATAATGTTTGATGAAAAAGAATTTAAAGTTGAAGGTGATGGAGAAGCAAGTTCGCTTGAAGAATGTTATCAACTTGCATGGGCGTTAAAAAAAGTGGAATCACAATTAGCGATATCGTATTTACCATTTTTAAACGATGCTATTAGTAAAATCGTGGATGGATTAGAAGGAATTAACGACTAGGAGGAACAAATGACATTTAAAGAACTAAAACCACTCATCGAACAATGGTTTATTGATCGTGACTTACACACAAAAGAAAGTGGTAGACAATTAATCAAACTAGAAGAAGAAATGTTGGAATTGAAACAAGCACACAAGCATAAGAATCGAACAGAAGTTATCGATGCAATCGGGGATATCACTGTGGTATTGATTGGGTTCTGCTTGCAGCAAGGATTAGATTATGAAGCGTGTATCGAATCAGCGTATCACGAAATTAAAAACAGAAAAGGTAAAGTCGTGAACGGTATTTTTGTGAAAGATGAGTGAGAAGATAAATATAAAAGGGGCGATAACTATTAAAGATATAGCGAGCCTAGATGACGTATATTTTGAACCAGTGGATTTAGGTTTGTATCGTATGGAAGGACGATTGAAAAATGAATTCACAATTCAAGTTGCCGTTACTGAAGAACTAAAACAAGAAATTGAAAAACTAATTGCGGAAGGGATTAAAAATAAATGAAGATGATTAAATTTATTACTACTGGAGGGCAAGAATTTTACGTAAACACTAATTTTATCCAAGGTGTAAGTGGAATTAATGGCGTTACAGACTATTCTACAATCGTGGTAGATAATGAACCTGTTCAAGTCAAAGGCACACCCGAAGAAATCGTAGCGATGATTCATGAAGCGGAGGGGAATAAATGATTTTTTTAAGAGAGATTAAAACAGAACCACTATTTATGAGTAGTGAAAATATCGAAAATTACGAAATGCACGAATCTGGTTTCGGTACTGTGGTAATTGATAAAAACGGATTCGTACATCACGTAATGGAAAATTTAGAAGAAGTAGAAGAAATACTTGCTAAAGGTAGCAACGTGACAGTTAATTATGAAATTGGAATTGGTAATCGAGTATCACCAGAAATTTTATCTATCGCAAAACCTAACAACGTGCCTTCAAGAGTTAGACCAATCGTGATTTTTCCTACTGTGGAAGCTGAAATAGTAACGGTTAAAGTAACAGAATATGACAGTTCTGGTTCAAAGATGGTTAATACAACAGTTAATCCAGAATTATCCCACGTAATCAATCTAAATACGGGAGTGGAGTAGATGGATAAATTTGTATATGAATCCAAATGCTATTTCAAAATCATTCCTTTTGACGATGCACTGTGGAAGTTAGCGTTTAAGAATCTACGGGAAAAATTAGGAATTGAACAAATTAATCTTTTACCAACTGCAACTGATTATTCAAATTTTGACACTTATTACGATGTGTATGTAGATTGGGATTTGATTGATGAGCACGGAATAGAAAAAGTAACGGAAATGGTAAAAGAAAAACTTGACGAAAAAATGCGTAAAGAATTTGAACGTATGTTTAAATACTCAATCCATGAAAAGGAGGACACAAAATGTCAAATTTGGAAACACTAAAACAACAAACAGCAGATTTAGAAGCAAAGCTAAAACAACAAGTAGAAGAAACAACAGAAAAGCTAAAAAGAATGAAAGCGGAAATCGACCGATTGGAAAACGGGTGGGAGATGAAATGCCCGTATGATGTTGATGACGAAGTATACGTTTTAGATTTAGAAGGGTATGCATGCGATGATAGTTGGCGGTTTAAGGGGTGGGAATTAAACGCTTTTTACCAAGGTAACATCTTTATAAGCAGAAAAGCAGCCGAACTCGAATCTAAACGCAGAAACTTACTTACACGATTCAGAGCGTTTCGTGATGAGTGTAATGGGGATTGGAAGCCTGATTGGAGTAATTGTGATAAAAAATGGGAAATTAATTACGACACAGAAGATAAAGAGTTTAAAGCATTTTGGTCTTTTGTGACAAATTCATTTTCGATTTTCGGCTACTTCAAAAATGAACAAGATACCAAACGTGCTATCGATCTATTCGGTGACGAAATCAAAGAGTTGTTTATGTAGGGGAAGAAATGGAAAAAGTCAAACGAGAAGAATTTAAAGATGTGATTCGTAAAGCTACGGAACGTGCATTAAACAATCTGTGGCAATCGGAATATATCAACATCGCAGAAGGGTATAAAGAATATCTTGATAATTTAAAGATTGAAGTAACATTTATTGATTACGAAAAAATCGAAGAAGAAGCGATTAAAATTTTCCAAAGCCACATGTACGACAATTACAACACAGGTCAACTGCATAACGGTAGTAAAAAAGAACAATTAAGTTGTTTACGAAAAGCGGTACTGTATTTTAGGGATGAATGCAACAAAGAAAGAAGACGTGGATTGCATGGTAAGGTTTACTATTTTTCAAAAGAAGATAACGAGTTAGTTATCCATTCGGAGCAATCACCGACACAATTCACACGATATGGTTATTTCAAAAACTACGATGATTGTGTGGAATGCTTACGAGTTTTCGGAAAGTATATTTTGGAATTAGAACAAATGTATTGGGAGGTTGATTAAATGCCTAACACAGACCTACACGACCCACTAACAAAAGCACGATTAGAACATGAAGCGGTTAAACATCCACAGCACTATCAAGGAGTGTACGGACTTGAAGCAATCGATGTTATGCGGAATTTTCTACCGAAATACCAAAATTCGCATGTAAGCTACTTAATTGGTAACGTGATTAAATACGTCCTACGTGCGCCTAGCAAGGGTAAAGAAATGGAAGACCTCATGAAAGCACAAACGTATCTAGGGCTTGCGATTAAAGAGTTGAATGGGGAGGAAGGTAAATAATGGAACTACTCAACGAAACCTATTGCCCGTATTGCGAAAGCAGGCTAGACATAGAAAGCATGCTCACATTGGAAAAATTAAAAGAAATGGAATTCTATCTTACCTGTCCAAAGTGTAATAAAGCGTTCTCGAATTTTGCGAAAACAGAAATAAGAATACGCGTAAGCAGTATTGAAGATAGAATTGAGAAAGAAAAAGATTCTTTATTATTTTGGGAGAAATCTAAGATAAAAGGCGATGAATTTAAAAGTGCTGTAATTAAATCACGAAAACAAACTATCCAAGAACTAGAATTGATTAAGAGAAGAAACGATAAGGTGGTTAGGAAATGAAAACAATCAACAAAATAACGGATGATGTTTTAATTTTTGATGAACAAGGCGAATTCAAATTATATGGTTATGAGCTAAAACGTGAATGGAACTCGTTAAGTGTAGATGAAAGAAGCGGCTTTCGAACTTCAAAAGAAAGAATAATCAAATTGTCTGCTGGAACTATATTGGATTGGATATATGATTATATGGAAGATGATGGTTACGAAGACATGTTTGTTCATTTGTGGGATGACACGTCTGAAGAATTTAAACAAAGGATGCAAGCATTACTTGATGAAATTTCTGGCTTTCCAAGTGCTAAAGTTTATGACATTGATGAGTCTATCAATCCATTCGTGGATTTGGAGGATGAGTGAGGATGGAAGAAAAAGCAGAACTACTAATATATATATTTGGATTAGCGTTAAGTTTAACTGTGTTATTAGTAATTATTAAATTAGCTGGAGTTCTAATCACTTGGTTTGTAGCCACGCTGCCATTACTGATATACGCAGCAATTATGTCAATTCTAATATTAATTGGTTCAATCGCAGGGATTGTGATGTCAATCCAGGAGAACATGAGAGGCTAACAACAAAACATAAGGGGAACAAAAATGGAAACAGTGACAATCAATGATACAGAAAAGGAAGAATGGTATATAGAAACAAATACTTGTTTCGTAGCACCTATGTGTGATTTAAGACGTGAATGGAACACTTATCACCCAACGGATAGAAACACGTACTATATACCACGAATAGAAGTTCGAAAGGTAGATGCAGCTGACGTACTAGAGTGGATATATGACAGTATGGAAGATGATGGATATGACAACATGGCAGGAATGTTATGGGAAGAAACAACAGACGATTTCAAGCAACGACTTCAAGCAGTTCTTGATGAAATTTCAAAATTTGGTGCTGCGGAAGTATATATTCCAGATAAACATATAGATCCCGATGTAGATTTGGAGGAGGATTGAATGAACATAACATTGAACCTTAATGGTAATATCACTAATTATTGCGGTGCCAAACTTCTTTCTGTTGAAAAAGGCAGGGAAATATTCTTTAGAGGGGAATTCGAAAATAACGCAGTTGAAATTCCTTTGAATGGCGAACGTGTAGAAATTGAAATCAAAGTCAACAAAAGACGACTAACATCGAAACAAATCGATGATTTACTGGATAAAATCGTGACGGAAGAATTTGTAAAAAACGCTATTGAAGAATTTGGAAAAGGAGTAATCGAATGAAATTCGCATACCTAAGCAGCACGGGCGATTTTTTGTAAGCAGCGACCCAAATTGTGACATTGAACCATGCTCAATGTGTGGAGGTTACTTCATGTGCCTAGGAGAGTGTGAAACAGTTGAAGAGCTAGTAAAAATTATGTTCGAAAACAATTTATTAGATGATTACACGTTAGAGGTTACAGGACGTGAAGTTCAGTTTGTGAAGAAGGAAGAGAGGAAATAAATGATATTAAAAATTTTAGCAGTAGTTATCTTTTCCTTCATACTTTTGAATATCTTTGACTGGATTTCTGATGATGATTTCAGAGAATTTATCTTTACGTTGTTTGGAGTAATCGTGATTATAATTCTAGGCATTTTAGAGATGTTTGGGATTGTATTGCTTTAAAGGAGAATGACTAATGAACACACTTTACGTTGACTTAATATTAATTAGTATCGGTCTAATCGGTTTGATTTTGCTTGTTTTACCTTTTTTTAAAACTAATCATACAGATACCCTTTTTGAACTGACAATGAAACAATTAGAACGAGATAAACAAGAACATATCAAATGGCAAGTTAATCGAAATTTAGCAGCAAGAAAAAGAAAGGATGCAATATCCGATTTAATCGCAATGTTTGGCAACAGGGATATTAAAATTGACTACGAAAGTGACAGTTTTTACGTAATCATCAAAATAAACAAAGATGCATTGATAGAAAGGGAGGTTAAGTGATGCCAAATTGGTGTGAAGGGTATTTAAAGATTAGGGGTAAGAGAGAAGACTTAATCAATTTCATTGAAAATGAGATTCTATTAATGAATTATATCGATTCTGACAATATCGAAGAAGAAAATATCAAATTGGAATTTTATGATTTTGAATATTTCTTTGGGTACGACAAAAGTGAAAGACAATATTTATATCTCAAAAATAGCCACCGTTTTTTCATTGAAGATGAATCTATTCGTTTCCAATACGATGAAAGGGAAAGTGCACCACACTACTTACTGCTGCATATTAGACGGTCATGGAGCATTAAGAATGAAAAAATGCTTGTTGAAGATAGCAAGAAATATCATTTAGATTTTAATGTATATGCAACTGAAAGAAATCTGGAATTTGAAGAATACATCACTATCATCGATGGTGAAATCACAAAAAATGAAACAAAAGAATATGACGATTTTCGTTTCGAAGCAATCAATCCCGAATTAGGAGGTTAAATAATGGACACACTAGAAGAACTAAGAAAGCAAAGAGCGGAACTGGATAAGAAGATTGAAGAGTTGGAATTTGAAGAATGCCATTATAAAGATGGAGATGAATATTATACTGTTGATATTGGCGGTTTAGTGAATCGTGGTACTTGGGATGATTTCCTTTTTGAAAGAAGAGCTTTTTATCAAGGTAACATCTTACCAACCAAACAAGAAGCAGAACTAGAATCAGAAAGAAGAAAACTACTGCATCGTTTCAAAATGTTTAGGGATAGATGTAATGGGGAGTGGAAAAACAACTTTTATATAGAGCAAAGACATTATTACATCGATTTCTATAATTCGGAAGATGTGTTATTTACGGATTCAACATTTTTTAAAAGTTTCGACTTATTCGGCTACTTTAAGAATGAATCAGACTGTGACAAAGCCATCGAACTGTTCGGCGATGAAATTAAACGGTTATATGTGGAGGTGTAATAATGAAATTTATTTTATGGTTAATCGCAATCTGTGTTTCGGGATTGTTGGCAATCTTAAAACTATTCGGATTGCAATATAGTTGGGTGATTGCATTTTCACCTGTGTTAGTTCTGCTAGGGTTTGAGTTTTTCATTTCACTAGTTGCTATTCTATACATTATCGTTAAAGCGTTGTTTGTGGTGCTGAAGCGTAGAAAGAAGGGTTAGATGCAGTTTTTAGATCTGTTTGCAGGTATCGGTGGCTTCCGTCTAGGGATGGAAGCTGCAGGACACCAGTGCATTGGATTTTGTGAAATTGATAAATTTGCAAGAGCAAGTTATAAAGCAATTCACGACACAAAGGAGGAGATAGAATTACATGACATTACAACCGTATCAGACGAGTTTATTCAATCCATCGGACACGTTGACATTATCTGTGGGGGATTTCCGTGCCAGTCTTTCTCGATTGCAGGGAATAGACGAGGATTCGAAGATACGAGAGGAACTCTGTTCTTTGAAATCGCAAGGTTCGCATCTATTCTCAAACCTAGAATTTTGTTTCTTGAAAATGTCAAAGGGTTACTCAACCACGACAAAGGAAGAACATTCGAAACCATCTTGCAAACGTTGGATGAGTTGGGGTACAACGTGGAATGGCAAGTGCTTAACAGCAAAGATTTCGGAGTACCACAAAACAGAGAACGAGTGTTCATTATCGGACATCTTAGAGGAGAAAGTGGACGAAAAATTTTTCCTATCGATGGACAAGTTAAAAACATTAATTGTGTACGACAAATAGGTAATCTGATACAGACATCAAGTTACGGTGGAAATCCACATAGAGGCAGGGTTTATTCACTGAAAGGAATCTCACCTAGTCTGAATTGTATGGGTGGCGGTGGTAGAGAACCTAAGATACGTATCAAAGAAGCAACTAAAAAAGGCTACGCAGAAGCAACAATCGGAGATAGTGTAAACATATCACATCCAAACTCAAAAACAAGAAGGGGTAGAGTTGGAAAAGGAATTGCAAACACACTACTAACTGGAGAAGAACAAGGTGTGGTTATGAATGATTTCAGAATCCGTAAACTAACCCCGAAAGAGTGTTGGAGATTACAAGGATTTCCAGATTGGGCTTTTGAAAGAGCAGCAAATGTAAATAGTAATAGTCAACTATACAAACAAGCAGGTAATAGTGTGACGGTAAACGTGATTGAAGCTGTCGCAAGGAGGTTAGTATGAAAATTAGAACTCTTATCGTATACGAAGGGTCACCAAAAGCTATTTTAAAGCATTGTACGTGTGATTTAGAAACGCATAAATTAACTTTCGAAGGTAACGAAATTGAAAAAGCGTTAATCATCGGTAAGGAATTGAATGTAAAAGATTGGGTGCGTGATTATATTGAAAATTATTGTAAAATCCACAATCAATAATTATATATACGAATACGATTCTACTGAAATCGTAATCTATCCTAGGGAATGTGTGATCATCAAAGAGGAAGGTAAACCACTAATCATTTTAAAAGATGAATATATCGAGAAAATGGAAATAAAGGAGGGTTAAATTGCAAGAAGAACAGAATCGAATTTTAGATTTAAAAGAAGAAGGGTATTCATGGACACAGATTGCAAATCGGTTAGGATATCCTAGTGTGGATTCAGTACGAGGGAGAGTACGTAAGACACAGCGTTATAAAGAAATGATGGCGAATCAGAAAACTCAAACCACAGTTAGCAACAATACGCAGGAAGACTTCCAAAAGAAAGACTATCACGATGACGGGTCAATCGGTTCGCAAATTCGAGTAAGACAGAAAATTAAGAAAGTATTCACGAATGAAGAACTGATTGAGTTACACGGATTCGACCCTAAAGAAGTCACGTTAAAATCAGCTACATCGAACGAGTGGACGACACCTGTTGCTGGTGAAACGTATTACAACTATCAATCTAAAATCGTAGTAGTGCCTAAGAAGAAAGAATTGCTTGCTATCGATGAAATTAGAAAATGCTTTGACGATATCGAACCACGCAGAATCGAGTTAGCGTGTGATGATTTACCAAAGGATTACTTACTGATTCCGTTATCAGATATGCATTTCGGGTTAAATAGCGATGAAGATTATAAAGACTTGCAAAAAGAAATTGCAGATAAGATTTTAAACACGTATGAAGAAATCTTATTCACAATCCACGGAGATTACTTCCATGTAGACAACTTCTTAAATACAACTGAAAAGGGTACACGCATTGACGATGTGGACTTTCGGGAGGGTATTCAAGCAGGGTATCGGTTTATTGTACCGTTACTTGAACTAGCGCTTGAAAACAGTCCGAATGTTAAGGTTGTGTACTTAAAGGGTAATCATGCACCATCGGTTGATTATATGTTTGTGGATGCATTAGAGAAAAGATACTCACAGATTGAGTTTGATACCACGCTTGATGAATTTAAACATGCATGGTTAGGAACACATTCCATCTTTATGCATCACGGGGATAAGGTGAAGAATCCAACTAAATTACATGGAATCATGACAGCACACTTTGCTAAAGAGTGGGGAGAGAGTCAGTCACGGTATTTAATCACTGGACATTTCCATCATGAGAAATCACTATCATTCGCTGGAGTGACGTGGTATCAGCTGCAAAGTCCTAGCAAGCATTCATCTTATGATAAAACAAACGGATTCGACACAAGCGAATCTGGACAAATGCTATTCGAATTTTCAGAAACAAAAAGGAGTGCGGTTTATTATGTATAAAGAATTAACAGTATTTTTAAAGAATGGAAGTACATTGAAGTTTGAGAATATTACGGAGTTTAGTTTTAACCTTTCAGAAGACAGTATCAATTTTTATTACGTGAGCATGTCGACTGGTAAAAAGAAACGTGCAACTGCATTATTGTACAATATTGCAATGATTACGCTATACTCAAAACCAAACTGTATGCAGTGCATGTTTACAAAAGATTATTTACTAGATCATAACATCGAATATAAAGAAATTAACGTTATGGAAGATGTAGATAAACTAGAATACATCAAAAATGAACTAGGGTATCAAACGTTACCCGTAATTGAAACAGACACAGGGGATTCGTGGTTCGGATTCCGACCCGATTTACTGGAGGGGTTGAATGGAGAATAACCATCATTTAAAACAGATACGGTTAATTGATAAAGAGATTAATCAAATGTTAAATGAATTAGAACGCATTCGATGTTCGTTAATGCGCAGTCCACAATTAAAGCAAGTAAGTGTTCAAGAATCAAAAGTTGGATTGAAAGACGATGTGTATATCAAAATGATTGAATACAACGATAAGATTAATCAGAAAGTGGATGAATTAATCGATACGAAAAAGAAAGTATTCGATACAATCGAACAAATCAAAGACCATGAACAACGATTGATTTTGAAGATGCGCTATGTGGATTGTGAGAAGTGGGAGGACATCGAACAGGAATTGCATGTATCTAAAAATACGATGCATAGAATCCACAGAAAAGCATTAAAAGAATTCAATTCATTATGGTACTAATTGCGCTAGAATGTGACTATATAAGTGTGATAATGTTATTGTGCAGAAATCGGGTAGATTTACTGTAACCTAGCTAGGTATGCTGTACCGTGGAAGGGTGTGTATTATTTGAATAAAAGTATAGACGGACTTATTCGCGCCAATAAAAAGGACTAGCGTTAAGTGAATATGCTTTTGTCGGTAGCGCTACTCATTTAATACATGTTAAGGTTCGATTCCTTATGCAGCAGTTCTTTATTTTTAATATATTCATTCTTAACCAGTTTATTGTCTTTATATGCTTTCTTAAATTCAATTAACCTCAACAGTCTTAACATACCATCAGAAACATCAGCAAATTTAGGTATACCATTCATGGATTGAATAGATAAAGCTGTAAATTGATAAGGGAATGGATGCTCACTTGCCTCTTACACTTAATTGTGTAAGGGGTATTTTACTATACATAAAAAATGCTATATATATAAATTGCTATACATAAAAAGAAAGGAGCAGTTATGGAATATAAAACAACGATTGTGCGTAGGGCGGTACAGTTCACTGGTGACTTAACACAAATGCCAAATTGGTTTTTAGAACGGTGCAGTATCGGTAAATCGGGCGGGGAGTGGTGCGTGTATGATAGTTTTTTCGATGACGAAGTTACTATTCATATTGGTAGCTTCATTGTGGAAAACGTCTTCGAAACGGTTGAAATTGTGGATGCAGAAACATTCAACAAAAACTACACCCCCGTAAATGCAACGGGTGAGGAACATGCCTAAACGACCGTGTGCATATCCAGGATGTAAAATTTTAGTTGACATTAAAGAACGCTATTGCAAAGAACACCAGCAAACAAAAACAGATTTTAGACCGTCTGCTTATCAACGTGGATATGATCATAAATGGCAGAAAGCACGAAAGAGGTATTTATCCGAACATCCGTTTTGTGCGGAATGCTTGAAACAAGGTAAGTATACCCTTGCGACTGATGTAGACCACATTATTGCACATAAGGGTAGTAAGATTCTGTTTTGGTCTGAAAACAATTGGCAATCCCTTTGTCATTCATGTCACAGCAAGAAAACAGCTAAAGAAGATAACGGGGGATGGTATTAATTCATTCCCTTATGTTCAAATTGAAACTTTGATACCCAGTATTCGATTTTTGGTTTTTGATACCCGATTTCGAAAACTGGTTTTTTGATTATTAAATTCGAAATTTCGTTTTCCACATAAAAAGAACGAATAAATAAAACTTAACCAATGCCATAAAAATACAAAATACAAACAAAAAAACAAAAAACGGAATCGAAAACAGGAATCAAAAATAATATCGAAACAAAATTAAATAAACATGCGGTGGATGATTAACCCAAAATCGTTCGAAATGTCGTATTTCAGTATGATTGACCGCTTGCTTACTGATCATAAGTATGGTTACGGTACTATGTGGACATAGAATAGGAATAGTTTTCGAGAGTGATAGACACTGAATAAAAGTATAGTTGATTGAATAAATGGTCTGAATCCTTTCGCGAAAGATTGCTATTGCAGGTTCGATTCCTGCTGTCGTATTAAACCTAGATAAGCCTTTCATAACATATTTTTGGGGTTAACCTCTTTCTTTTATCTTTCTTTCCCATCCCTCACTAACTTATCTAGGTTTTTATTATATTTAAAAGCAAATAAAAAAAGATTGCTCTAAACATTCGTTTAAAACAATCTAAAGAATCTATTCTATTCATTTTCCATAAAATCCTAAGCAAACAAATAATTATATACATATCACACCTATACAAAAAATAGTGGTGGTGGTCATATATACCCGCCGAGTTATATAAAAAACGT
>ERZ773008.2001-NODE-2001-length-13782-cov-3.407518_pt1 | contig 13782 bp, 9 predicted proteins | sample MGYA00580664_ERZ773008 | MGnify/ENA primary metagenome ERZ773008 (study PRJEB29015, sample SAMEA2738016) | human oral metagenome | biome: human oral; feature: human-associated habitat; material: dental | place: China | collected 2048 ... | reverse complement strand
TGCTTTCTCAACGCTTTCTCAACGCTTCTCAACCGCCGCAGATGTATAGCGAAAACTGGTGGGGAGGGCCACCCATTTAAGCGACATAGTGTCAGCAAGACTGTGACAAAGAGTGAAATATGTTACCCGCGGAATTCCGCGGTAAAACCGGGCATCCTGACGGTCTGAGAAGACAAATAGAACGCGTCTTGATGTAACACTCAGATATCTGTAAGGTTAGGTATAGTTTAGTCATATCTAGGGGGAACTATGTCTTTCAATCGAACCGAGCTGACCGACACCGAAAATCAGGGCGCACCGGGCGTTAACCGCCGCGCCTTCTTCGGCCTGGCGCTCGCCTCATCGGCTGCTCTCGCCCTCGCGGCATGCAGCAGCGAGACCACCACGACCACCACCTCCGGCGGTTCCACCTCCGGCGGTAACAGCGGCACCCGCACCATCAAGGATATCGATGACGAGAATGTAGAAGTTCCCGTCAACCCGCAGAAGGTTATCGTCCTCTCCGAACCCACCCTTGACGGCCTGCTCGCCCTCGGCGTGACTCCCGTCGGTTCCGTCTCCGGCCGCGGCCAGTCCGGCGTACCCAACTACCTCGCCGACCGCGCCAAGGGCGTGCAGATCATCGGCACCGTCGCACAGGTCAACTACGAGCAGATTGGCAACCTTGATCCCGACCTGATCCTCGTCGACTCCACCGGCGTGGACAAGCGCTCCGACGCCTACGAAACCCTCAAGAAGATTGCCCCCGTGGTCTACTGCGGCTACGCGGGCGGCGACTGGCGCATCAACTTCCGCAACGTCGCCAACGCCATGAACATGGTTGACAAGGGCGAAGAGGTCATCAAGGCATACGAGGCAAGCGCCGCAGCGCTGAAGGAGCAGCTCGCCCCCAAGTACGGCGACAAGACCTTCTCCATCGTCCGCTGGGCAGGCAACGGCCCCGCACTGATTCTCAAGGAACTGCCCGCCGGCCAGGTACTCAACGACCTGGGCCTCAAGCGCCCCGAGTCGCAGGACCGCAACGGCCAGGGCCACTCCGAGCCCGTCTCCCTGGAGAACCTGGCAAGCATCGACGCGGACTACATGTTCCTGGGCACCCTCGGCGGCGCAAGCCAGCAGAACCCGAACGCGCAGGGCTCCGCAGGCCTGCAGGGCGCCGAAGAAGCACTGAACAAGGCGAAGGAAACCTCCGGCTTCACCAACCTGAAGGCAGTCAAGGACGACCACGTGATTCTCGTGGACGGCTCCAAGTGGACCTCCACCGGCGGTCCGCTGCTGCTCGAAGGCATTGTTGAAGACGTCAAGAAGGCGCTTCCGCTCTAAACGCCGTGTTCTAAACACCCCGTGAAGCAATCACCCGCTGAAGCTTCCTGAACCCCCTTCTCGCCGCGCCCTAGACCCGCGGCGGGAAGGGGATGCACGACCCACCACACCATCCTCAAGGACCACAATGACCGAAACTCGACCCGCACGCACCGCAGCCCGCTACGGTGCCGTCGTGGCTCTCGCTGGCGCGCTCATCACCCCCGGAGCCGCTCTGACCGGTACCACCATCGCTTACGCGGAGACCCCCGCAGCCACCCAGCAGGCTGATAAGGCTACCGTCACCATTTCCACCGAGAAGTGGCGCGAAGGTAAGCTCGTGCTACGCGGAACCGGCTTCACCAGCACCGCTCCCGGCCGCGGCGCAGTGTTTGCCGTGAAGTTCCTCGACGCCCTGCCGGATGAGGCTCACCAGGCGATTAACCCGCTCACCAAGGAGGGCGGTAACTCGCCCGCAAACTTCATGGCAACCGCCAATGAAGATGGCACCTTCGAGGTTGAGGTATCCCTACCGACCCCTGAAAATACCGGTCTGACCGCTGAGCATCTGAAGAGCAAGGGTTGGACCGTGGAGGGTACCAGCCACCGTATCCAGGTGCTTTCCGGTTCCCTGGGCGGTGTGGATGCGGACGGTAACACCTACGACCGTCGTGCATCTGTGGCACAGAATATTACGCTGAGCGACCCGGCTCCGAGCCCCGCACCGACCGCAGAGCCTTCTGCGACTGCGGAGCCGAGCGCTACCGCTGAGCCTTCTGCGACTGCCGAGCCTACTGCGGAGCCCACCGCCACTGCAGAGCCCACCGCTGAGCCGACCCCCGAGCCGAGCGCAACCGCAGACCCTACCCCCGCACCCAGCGAAGACTCGAAAACCTGCGCCCCTGCTGGCGACTCCTTCACCCCGCGCCTGACCATCGAGAACCCCAAGGCGGTTCAGGGCGGCAAGCTGCACCTGACCGGTGACGGCTGGTGCAACCCTGAGGATAAGAAAGCATCCGTTATTGGCTTGAAGATTGACGACGGCAAGGTATCCCGTAACGACGCCACCGCGGTCAACGATAACCGCACCATCTGGGCTGTCATCACCCCCGATGAAAACGGCCATATCGACACCTGGATTGACCTGCCCACCCGCGACAATGCAGCCTTCAAAAACGATGAAGACGCAGCCAAGTACGCCTCCGGTGAGCACACTCTGCGACTGCTGACCGGTAGCCTGCGTGAGGGTGACCGATCCGGAACCTACGGCGGCGCCAACAGCCAGGGCGGCATCAACACGACCTTCACCATCGGTGAGTACGCCCCCGGTGACGCACCCGAGCCGGTCAACGCCTCCGATCTGACCGATGGCCATGGCGTGCAGGTGAGCCGTAACGGCTCCACCGTGACCGTGACCGTGCCGAACGCTGAACCGGGCACCTGGGTGTACGCCGCGACCTATCTCGGCAACTCCCCGCAGACCCTCTACGGCTCCGGCTGGAAGCGCCTGGACGGCAACCGCAGCTTCAGTTACGAAACTAGCGTGAGCATGCCCGCCGCCACCTACCGTGTGGTCGTGCACAACGGCAACCAGGGCGCTAACAATGCGGTGCTCGGTTTCGCAGACATGACCGTGGAACGTGCTGTTACCCCTCGTCAGGAAGTTTCCCGCGATGAGCAGGACGCCTCCGACCAGCTGGTCGAAGAGCTGAATGAGAACCCCGCAACCGCAACCTCCACGGCACCTGTGCCCATGCGTAACGCGGGCGGTCGCATCAGCACCCGCGCCACCGACGTGGATGCATCCCTCGCCGCACTGTCGCAGAGCACCGCTCCGGTTGTGAACCGCGTGCAGGCTAAGGCGAAGGTTCAGAGCGCGCAGAAGTCTCTGGGTACCAGCCTGCAGAAGGCCGACGCTAACGCGAAGAAGGCAGTGAAGGCAGCCGCAGGTTCGAAGAACTCGCAGAACACTCAGGGCTCGCAGGGAACTCAGAACTCCGCAGCAGGCACCAAGGCACAGGGCCCCGTCATTGAGGGTACCGAGCTGACCGGTCTGACCAAGTGGCTGGTCAACAACGCCAATAACCTGCTGCTCTCGGCGGCTGGCCTGGTGGTTTTGGCTGCGGCTCTGATTCTGCGCACCTCCAAGAAGTAAGCTCTCTCAAGAAGTAAGCTCTGACCACACATTCATATCGGCACCGGCTCACGCCCCGCACTCTTGACCTTGCACCCTTGAACAGGGGCGTGGATCGGGTGCCCCACTAACCACTCGGGTCGCAACCTACTGAACTGCACTGACCTACTGAACTGTACTGACACGAACCCGGTAGCGTTCAGCTTCGACCCCGGTAATTTTGAAAGGACCACCATGCGTGCACCTTTTTCGGGAGCCCCGAAGGCATCCCTGACCTCTAAGGCGCTGACCGCCTGCGCCGCAGCAACCCTGGCGCTTGGCTTGGGTGTTGGCACCGCATCCGCTCTGCCTCCGGGCGGTGCGAAGGCATCTACCCCCGGCACCTCCTCGACCGTTTCCTCCTCGGTGAGCGAGCACGGCGTGATTTCCTTTAGCGTGAGCGGCTTCCCCGCGAACACCGTGGTGTCCGTGAAGGTGGACGACGGCGACCTGTGCCCCTCCGATGCTGCTCAGGGCGCGTGCGTGGTGCACCAGCAGAAGACCGATGGCAACGGCAACGTCTCCGGTTCCTTCGTTCTGCCGGATGTAGGCGCTGGCACCCACACTCTGCGTTTCCTTGCGACCGGCGAGAAGCGTGACAAGGACGGCAAGTACCTGGGTACCGAGGCATACACTAACCGCAGCCCTGAGTTCACCGTGGTGGGCGAGGGTGGTTCGGATAACTCCTCCTCGAACTCTTCGGGTTCTTCCTCGAACCGTGGCTCTTCCAGCTCGAAGAGCAACGGTGGTTCCTCGAATGGCGGCTCGAACTCTAACAGCTCCGACTCCGCAGATGAGGCCCAGGGCTCTAGCGATTCCAACGAGTCCTCGTCCAACGGTGGCTCGAACGGTTCCTCGAACGGTTCTGCAGGCGGCGCGGCTGAGGCTGAGACCGTCTACACCGACGCTGAGGGTAACACCATCACCAAGGAGGAGTACGACCGCCTGAACGCGGAAGCTGGCTCTTCCGATACCTCCGCATCTTCTGGTTCTTCCGCCGCTCCCGCTGCTTCGGCATCTGCAAATGCCCAGAAGAAGGCGACCGCTTCGGCGAGCGCGTCCTCTTCGGCTGTTGCACGCGGTACTGCGTCGAGCCCGAGCGCTTCGGCTTCGGCTAACACCGCATCCACCGTTCAGACTGTGACTTACGGTGCTGCGTTCCCGTGGATTGGCGTGGTGGTTCTGGGCGTGAGCGTGGTGGCTGCCGCTGCGCTGCTGCTGACCCGTAAGCGCTAAGACTTAACGTCGGATGTGGGTGGGGGAGTACCTCGCCCGCTCCGGCGTTTCTCTCATTATCTACCGGTGTGCCGGGTGCCCCTCCTGTGGGGTGCCGGGTGTGCCTCCCTGTTTTCTTGTATCGAGCATAAGGAGCATAGTGGCCCGCACGAGCTCATTGTCCCGAGATGTTCAGCAGGAGAGTACGTCCCGTCAGGGTTCTGTGATTCAGGGGCAGAAGTTGGGTAAGCGCCTGGCTTTTCTGTTCTTGTTTGCGGTGCTTTTGGTGGGGGCTGTGGCTGCTTCGTTGCTGTTCGGATCGAATAATCTTCCGCCGGATCAGGTTCTGGCTGTTTTCAATGGCACTGCTTCTGAGCAGGCGCAGACGATTGTGATGGAGCAGCGTATTCCGCGTACCCTGGTGGGTCTTGCGGCGGGTGCCGCGTTGGCGGTTGCCGGTTCGTTGATGCAGTCGTTGACCCGTAACCCGTTGGCTGAGCCCGGTCTGATGGGTGTGAATGCCGGTGCTGCGGTGGCTGTGATTAGCTCCGTGGTGGTTTTTGGTGTGATGGGTATTTGGCAGTACATGGTTGCTGCGACGATTGGTGGCGCGTTGGCTGCGGTGCTGGTGTATACGCTGGGTCGTGGTCGTGACGGGTCGATCGTGAAGCTTGCGTTGGCGGGTGTGGCGATTTCTGCGGCGCTGTCGGCGATTGCGCAGGGCTTGATTTTGGCTGATCAGGATGCGTATAACGAGTTCCGTGTGTGGGTTGCCGGTTCGCTGGAGGGCCGCGGTATGGATATCGCTTCGACGGTGGGTCCGGTGATTGTGCTGGGTGTGCTGGTGGCGTTCTTCGTGGCTCCTGCGATTAATGCTCTGAGTATGGGCGAGGAGGCGGCAACCAGCCTCGGCGTGAGTGTGCGTACCACCCAGAATTTGACGTTGCTGGCGGTGACGGTGCTTGCCGGTGCTGCGACTGCTGCGGTGGGTCCGATTGGTTTTGTGGGTTTGGCGGTACCGTTTGTGGTGCGTGCCCTACTCGGTAATGATGTGCGCTGGGTGAATTATGGTTCGGCGCTGGTGGGTCCGGTGTGGCTGCTGTGTGCTGACGTGTTGGCGCGTGTGCTGGTGGCTCCGCAGGAGACTCAGGTGGGTATCGTGGCGACTCTTGCCGGTGCCCCGGTGTTCTTGTTCTTGATGACTCGTCGTAAGGTGGAGGCTCTCTAATGTCGAATTCTTCCGCTCTTTCGATGGCGACCGCCACCACCCCCGCTAATCGTTCGGCGCGTCGTCGTGGTCGCGATTTGGGTGGCCGCCCGGTGCTGACTGTGCGCGGTCCTGTGAGTGCCCAGGTGCCGTGGCGCGTACTGATTCTGAATGTGGCGTTGGTGGTGCTGATTGCGGCGCTGGCGTTTTGGGGCATGTTGCAGGGTGACTACAATATCGCCTCGGATAAGGTGATCCCGGCGCTACTGGGTGAGGGCAAGCAGATTACGGTGGCTTTCGCTCAGCAGCGTGCGGCGCGTATTGTGGCGGCGCTTCTGGTGGGTGCGGCACTTGGTCTGTCGGGTGCGATTTTCCAGGTGATTTCGGGTAATGCCCTGGGGTCGCCGGATATTATCGGTTTCACGAATGGTGCCGCGACCGGTGCGCTGTTGCAGATTATTGTGTTCAATTCCGGCCCCGTTGAGGTTGCCCTGGGCGCTGTGGTTGGTGGCTTGGCGACCTCGGTGCTGGTGTGGTTGTTGACGCGCCGCACGGGTCTGCACGGTTTCCGTCTGGTGCTGGTCGGTATTGGCGTGGGATCGACCCTGGCTGCGTTTAATTCGCTGCTGGTGGTGCGTGCCTCGCTGACTCAGGCGCAGACCGCGGCGTCCTGGCTTGCCGGTTCGCTCAATGACATCACCTGGGAGCGCACCTACGCGCTGCTGGGTCTGCTGCTCGTGGTGACTCCGCTGCTGCTGATGCTGGTCCGACCGCTGGGCGCGATTCGTTTTGGTGACCAGGTGGCATCCGGTTTGGGTGTGAGCGTGAACGCGTACCGTGTGGCGGCTCTGTTCATCGGTGTGCTTCTGGTTTCGCTGGCGACCGCGACGACCGGCCCGATTGCCTTCGTCGCCCTGGCGGCACCGCACATCGCGAAGACTCTCGCCCGCAGTGGCGGGGTGGGCTTCACCTCCGCGGCACTCATGGGCGCGCTCATGGTGCTCGGCTCCGACCTGATTGGCCGTTTCGCCGTTCCCGGACGCATCATTCAGGTGGGTGTGGTGACCGGTGCGATTGGTGGCCTGTACCTGATTTACCTGATTTACCTTGAAAGGAAGAAGAGCTAGTGAACACTAGTGTGACGACCCGCCTTGAAGGCGAGAACATGGTGGTTGCCTACGGTGAGCATACGGTGCTCAACGGGGTAGATTTTCAGGTGCCGGAGGGGGAGCTGACCGTCATCCTGGGCCCGAACGCTTGCGGTAAGTCGACCACTTTGAAGGCTCTTGCCCGCGTGAACCCGCTCAAGGAGGGTGAGGTTCGCCTGGACGGCACCCCGCTGCCGCAGATGAAGTCCCGCGCCATCGCGAAGATTCTGGCGATGCTGCCGCAGACCCCGGAGGCGCCGAGCGGCGTGACCGTGGCGGATGTGGTGGCGCGCGGCCGCTACCCGCACCAGTCGCTGCTGCGTTCCTGGTCCGATGAGGACGAGCGAGCCTGCGTGGAGGCGATGCAGGCGGCGAACGTGCTGGAGCTTGCGGAGCGTCCCATTGAGGCGCTTTCGGGCGGTCAGCGTCAGCGTGTGTGGATCGCCATGACCCTGGCGCAGCAGACCCCGCTGATTCTGCTCGATGAGCCGACCACCTACCTGGATATCACGCACCAGATTGAGGTGCTGAACCTGACGAAGAAATTGCATTCCGAAGGCCGAACTGTAGCCGTGGTGTTGCATGACCTGAACCTTGCTTTCAGGTATGCTACTCATGTTGTGTTAATGAAGCAGGGCCGGATTATCGCTCAGGGTGATCCGCGTGCAATAATTACACCGGAACTTATTCAGGAAGTTTTTGACCTGCAATCGGTCATTATTCCTGATCCGTGCACTGGTACCCCTTTGGTTATTCCGAAGGAGAACCAAACGATTCATATTGCCGCTGACGCTATTTCGGCGGCCCGCGAAAGCGAGTAGTTTTCGCCCCTAAGCCGCGTGGGAGTTTGCACCAACCGTCTCAGTACGGCTGGAAAAGCTCGGCATTGCGCCAAGCAGCGAACGCTAGGATCTGAGGGACCCAGGATCCCCTGCGCGTAGGGCGCCTACCCGGTGCTCGCCCGTCTTTGACGCATGAACGGATCCGAGCACTGGGTAGGTTCCATTTTGGGAACCCGTAGATGAGGCACCGAGACTGCCGCATGAGACTTTGAAAGTTGCGACTTGAGAGGTTTGATGCACGGTCTCGGTGCCTCATCTCATTTAACTTCTGAGCTGGCTTGGGAGGGGGGCTGGTCTGGGCGGGGCTGAGATGACTACGTGGCGGCTTCGTGTTTGGGTTTGAGGAGCGTGTGCTGGCTGTCATTCTTGTCATTTTTTGGTTCTTTCATTTTTCCCTTTGGCTGGAGTTTGGGTAAGGGATACCATAGAGTGAGGTAGTGGAGGCTAACTAACGATAATGCGCCTCCTCACCGATTCTCACCGATTGAGTGTTTCCACAGACCAAGGAGGAACCGTTGGGCGAGCACGAACCCACCGCGACCGTTCCCGCGCAGAACGCTTCTGCACAGGCTGCTTCTGCGCAGCCTCGTACCGTTGCGCCGGCTGTGCGCCCGAGCCCTCCCAAGATCCCGCGCCCTGTACCGGCACCGCGCGTGGACAGCCCCCTCATCAGCGCCCTCATTGCCGAGGCGGTCAGCCCCGAAGAGCTGAACGCCCGCATCGTTGAGGTCGTCTCCGAAGGCACCCCCATCATCGAGCCGGTGCATCTTGACGACGGCACCATCAGCGAGAACGAGCGCATCGTCACCTTCCTGTACTACAACGAGCAGGCGGAGCAGGTGCTCATGTTCATCAACCGCCTGACCGATGAGAAGAACCTTGACCGTTCCCTCATGGCCCGCATCGAGGGCACCGGCTGGTGGCAGCTGAGCATGCAGATGGAAACCACCTGGCGTGCCTCCTACAACTTCTTGCCGGCGCTGCCCGGCGAGCGCCCCGCCTGGCTGGGCGATGACGACCAGGTGCGCCTGCGTGCCGCTCTGGACTCCGGCGAGGGTGACCCGCTGAACCCCGAGACCGTGTGCAACCGCATCGGTCGTTGCATGGGTGTGGTGCAGCTTGAGCACGCGCCGGTGCAGGAGTTCATCCTGACTCAGGAAGAGATTGACGCGCTGCCCGCCCCCGAGTGGATGCAGACCTCTGACGGTCACCAGTACGTGCTCGGTCGTGTGGGGGATCCCGCCCCGGATGCGCCGCTGTTCATCCAGTTCGACGGTGAGATGTGGTTCAGCCAGGGCATGGAGCAGACCCTCAACCGCGCCCATGAGGCGGGCCGTATTCCGGCGATGCACGTGTTCTTCCTGCACTCTGGCGGTCGTGAGAACCGTTGGAAGGAACTGAACGGTGACAACCCGATTGCCGACTACCTGGTGGAGATTGCGTTCCCGCACTTGGAGGCGGTGCACGGCATTAAGACTGCGCCGCAGAACATTGTGATTAACGGTCAGTCGCTGGGCGGCTTGTCCTCCCTGCTGGCGGTGTTGAGCCGTCCGGAGGCGTTTGGCGGCGCAATCGCGCAGTCTTCGTCGCTGTGGCAGCCGCAGGTCATGGACCGCCTGGACGAGCTGGAGGCGGCGGGCGAGATTGACCGTCTGCGCCACCTGTACCTTGAGATTGAGGTGGGGGAGCAGGAGTGGGTTTTGGTTCCTCATCACCGCGAGCTGAAAGCGCGTCTGGAAAAGCTGGGCCTGGAGAGAGCGCGGTGCACGACCTTTAACGGCGGTCACGATTATGCGTGCTGGCGCGGTGCGATTGTGCCAGCCCTGGAACGTATTATTGCTGCCAGCCGGGAGGCTGAACGCACTGAGCCAGGCTCTGAAGAGGACCAGCGAGAGGTAGCCTAGGGCTCCGCCCGGGTAGAGCACACCCCGTATGGTGGGCGTGCGGGGTTCCCGTTAGGGTAAACACCGCCGCGCCCGTATCCTAGAGAAGTACAGCCTAAGACAGAGTGCAACACTACCGTGCTGCGAGGGGTACCGAAAGGTACCCGGCGTAGGCTGTACACCCGCCCTCATCGACGAGATGGCATCACGCTGCGAACGCACGCAGCACGTGAGCGCTATAGAAACCGCAAACGACACAGAAATCGAGAGAAGATGACCGTAGAACGTAGCCCCCTGGCCCCCACACCGCTCATCCCCGAGTCTTTTGCCGCGAAGTACCGCGAAGCTGGCTACTGGATTGACCAGACCATCCCCGAGTTCCTGCTGGATGCCTGCCGCGCGAAGCCGCACTTCCCGGCGCTCGTGGCGATTTCGCACGCGCAGCTCGATGAGGACGGCAAGCCCCAGCAGATTCGCCTCTCCTACGGTGAGCTGGAGGCGGCAGGTCGTGCCGCTGCGGCGCGCCTCATTCAGGCTGGCGTGCAGCCCGGTGACCGCGTGCTGCTGCAGCTGGGTAACACCGCCGAGTACCTGGTGTACCTGCTGGGTATTTTCTGGGCGGCGGCTCTGCCGGTGTTCTGCCTGCCGCAGCACCGCACCACCGAGCTCGTGCACTTTGCGACCCGCACCGACGCGGCGGCGCATGTGTTCTCTTCGCTGACCCCCGGCGCAGATTTCGCCGCCCTGCACGAGGACGTTGCCGCCGAACTGCGCAAGAACTCCCTGGAGCCGCCGGTCGCTATTGACGTTGCCGAGCCGCTGACCCCGCTGACCGACAAGGAGCTCGCTGAAGAGTTTGTGCCCGGTGTCATTCAGAACACCGAGAACCTGCGTGCGAGCGAGCAGGTGGCGTTCCTGCAGCTCTCCGGCGGTACGACCGGCATTTCGAAGCTGATTCCTCGCCCCCACGCCGCCTACCTGTACTCGGTGCGCGGCTCGGTCGATATCTGCAAGCTGAACAACAACACGACCATGCTCGTGGTGCTGCCCGCCGCGCACAACTTCACGATGAGCTCGCCCGGTATTCTGGGTGTCATGTGCGCCTCCGGCAAGCTGGTGTTTGCGGCGGATCCGTCCCCGCAGACTGCGTTCCACCTCATTGAGATGGAGGGCGTGACCACCTCCGCGCTGGTGCCGCCGCTGGCTCAGGCGTGGGTCGCCTCCGCGGAGAAGCGCGACGTGTCCCTGCCCTCCCTGCAGACCCTGCAGGTGGGTGGCTCGAAGCTGGCTCCGGCGGTTGCAGGCAAGATCGAGTCCGTGCTCGGCTGCACCGTTCAGCAGGTGTTCGGCATGGCTGAGGGACTGGTGAACTACACCCGTTCGACCGACCCGATTGAGATGCGTCTGAGGACTCAGGGCTACCCGATTAGCCCCGACGACGAAATTCTGATTGTTGATGATCAGGATCAGCCGGTTAAGCGCGGCGAGAGCGGCCACCTGCTCACCCGCGGCCCGTACACGATTCGCGGCTACTACCTGGAGGAGAACGCGAACCGCTACGGCTTCACTGAGGACGGTTTCTACCGTACCGGCGACATTGTGCGCCTGGTCGCCGGCAAGTACCTTGAGGTGACCGGCCGCGCGAAGGACCAGATCAACCGCAATGGCGAGAAGATTGCCGTGGACGAAATTGAAGAGCTGGCGCTGACCCACCCCGACGTTTTTGACGCCGTGGTTTTGGGCATCCCGGATGAGACCGTGGGCGAGCGCGTGGGCCTGGTCATTGTGCCGCAGGAAGGCGCCGACCTGGGCGAAAACCCGCGCCGCACGATGCACGAGTTCTTCACCTCGAAGAAGCTCGCCGACTTCAAGATTCCCGAGCGCGTGCAGGTTCTGCAGGAGCTGCCCACCACGAACGTGGGTAAGATTTCTCGCCGCGAACTGCGCGCCAAGCTTGCCGAAATTTTCGGCTAAACCCTTTTTGGCTAAACCCTACGCCCGTATTCCTACCCCTACTTGAGGAGAAAAATGTCCGCACTTGAGACCCTGCGCCCCATCATGGAGAAGTACATCGTCGAGCCCGACTCCCTGCAGACTGCTTTTGACGAGCCGACCACCGACCTGTTCTCGCTGGGTCTGGACTCGATGGGTTCCTTCGCGCTACTCGATGATCTTGCTGCCGAAGGCGCCGTGATTGAGTTTACCGAGCTGGTGGAGAACCCGACCGTGGAGTTCATCGCCTCCCGCCTGGGCTAAGCGTTACCGCACCCCGAGTGCCCGCCTGCCGCGCATGCAGACGGGTGCCCGGGGTGTTTGCTACTCGCCTCGCTCGCCCTGCCTGATCTGTGCCGTCTCGCGCCGTATTTTGTGGCGGAGCTCTTGGCTGCGTTCATGCCGGAGGCGTGGCTGGGGTTGCCACTGTCGGTTTACCCTAGTCAGCGCACTTCTGCCAGCGCGAAACGGCGGGGCAGTAGCCTACCTTTCACACACCGCATATCATCCCTAATCCAGACCCTTACTCCAGACCTTGAGAGGCCACCATGGGCGTAGCTGATACTATCGCACCCGCTAGCTTCGGGACTGCTTCCGACCTTCGCACCGCCGCGACTGACCCCGCATCGCACAGTGCTGACAGTCCCTGGCTGCCGCTGACCACGAACGCGCGCGGCATCTACTTTGCCGCCGCGATTGACCCGACGAACCCCTGCTACAACACCGCGGAGGTTCTGCAATGCCCCGCGGACACCGACCTCGATCTGCTGCGTGAGGCGCTGGTGCAGCTCTACCGCGAGAACGAGGGCTTCCGCGTGCGCACCCGCATTGCCGATGGTGCCGCCTCACAGCAGATTCTGCCGCTTGAGGCATTCCTCGCGGGCATTGACCTGCTCGTGGATGAGGGGGAGCTGAACGGCACCGCGGAGGCGGGGGAGGAGAACTCCTCTGACCTGCCCGGTTCATCCTTGCCCGCGCCGGTGCGCGCCTGGGCGCAGCACCTGCTCGCCCAGCCCCTCGCCACCGATGAGGGCGTGACCGTGCGTAGCGCAGTGGTGCGTTACGGCGGGTTCCTCTGGGTTTATCACTCCTTCTCCCACGTGGTTGCCGACGGGTTCGCCGCGTTCAACGGCCTCTCCCGCGTGGCGGCGATATACCGCGCCCTGTCCGCCGGTCAGCCGGTCCCGGCAACCCGCCGCATGAGCCTGCAGCAGCTGCTCGATGCCGACGATGCCGCCTCCACCGCTCGTGACGAAGATGTCGCTTTCTGGGAGGCGAGCGGCGCCCTGGAACAGGAAGACACCTCCCTGGCGGGTCGTACCGCCTCCCCGTCGGCGCGGTCTGTGCGCATGGCGTTCAGCATTGATTCGCCCACCCAGCAGGCCCTGCTGGATGCGGCAAAACAACACGCCGTCTCCTGGCCCGTACTGGCGACCGCCGCCGTCGGCTCGTACCTGGCGCGTGTGGGCGGCTACCCGCAGGCTTCGTTCGGTGTGCCGCAGATGAACCGCATGTTCGCCCGCACCCTGCCGGAGGTGACCCGCGCCCTGGGTGCGGCGAGCGCGCAGACCGGCTGTACCGCGGTGAACGTGCTGCCGGTGCAGGTTGCGGCGACTGGCCCCATTGCGGACTCCCTGCACTCGGTGAAGGAGCAGTACGCCCGTAATGCCGAGCATCCGCTGGCTCGTCAGGAAGACCTCGAGCGTACCGCGCGTAACGCCCAGTCCAGGCTGTTTGGCGCGCAGATTAACGTGGTGCCCTTTGACGCGGTGCTGCCGCTGGCGGCACCCTCGAAGGACGAGTCCGGAACCGTACAGCCGGTACCGACCGCGCGCATTCACAATATCTCTGCCGGTCCCGTTGCTGACGCGACCTTCACCCTGCGCGGCATGCCCGGCCGCGGCAACAGCATCTCCTGCGAGATTGACATGAACCCGGCGCTCTACACCGCCGAGGAGCTGGAACGCCACGCCGCCCGCCTGAGCGAGTGGCTGCCCGCCTACGCCGCGGAGGCGCAGCG
>ERZ773008.1999-NODE-1999-length-13784-cov-28.212324_pt1 | contig 13784 bp, 9 predicted proteins | sample MGYA00580664_ERZ773008 | MGnify/ENA primary metagenome ERZ773008 (study PRJEB29015, sample SAMEA2738016) | human oral metagenome | biome: human oral; feature: human-associated habitat; material: dental | place: China | collected 2048 ... | reverse complement strand
CCACCTGCCAGCTGCACATGCGCCACCTGGCGGAGGACCCCTCCTTCAAGGACGGTTCCACCATCACGATCGAGCCGTGGCGCTCCACCGGTTTCCCGGTGCTGCGCGACCTCATCGTGGACCGTTCCGCCTTGGACCGCATCGTCCAGGCCGGTGGCTACATCTCGGTCAACACCGGTGGAGCCCCTGAGGCCCACTCGGTGCCCGTGCAGAAGGAGAAGGCCGACGCCGCCTTCGAGGCAGCCGCCTGCATCGGCTGCGGTGCTTGTGTGGCCGCCTGCCCCAATGCCTCTGCCATGCTGTTCACGGGTGCGAAGATCTCGCACCTGGGTCTGCTGCCGCAGGGTCAACCCGAGCGTCTCGCCCGCGTGGTGAGCATGCTCAACCAGCACGACGCCGAGGGCTTCGGTGGCTGCACGAACATCGGTGAGTGCGCGGCCGTGTGCCCCAAGTCAGTACCGCTCGAGGTCATCTCGCGTCTCAACCGGGACCTCGGCCACGCCCTGTGGAAAGGTCAGCACGCTCACTGAGACCCCTCATACGCCGAGCCGGGCTCTCATCGTGTATTCCTGCAAAAATTCTGTTGGGGTCGCGATGAGAGCCCGGCTCGATGTTAGGCCATGTTGAGAAAACAAAGACGTGCGGAGTGTGGGTGTTGCTCCATCGCTGCTTGTTCTGTGTTTCGGGCCGCTCCGGCCAAGCCAGGGTTTCGTGTTCGAGCTCGTCATGGCTGCGGTATCCCAGGGGTGGGTGAGGGCGAATGTGATGAGGCGCTACTCGTCGTCTTGTCGGGGCGGCGCTTCTGCCTCAACGATGCACCGGCCCAGTCGAACCGACTCGGTTGCCATCGCCCACCGACCTTGCCGCCCCCTGGGGCACCGCAGGGCGGGTTGCTGGGCCTCCGTGCCGATAGGACACCTCGCATATGTGTAGAAAATGCACAATATGTGCGTAGATCTATGTCCACTTCGCCTCTTCACTTTGTGTGTATGAGACAGAGAGAGTACTATTTCTACCAATAAGTCGAATTTCGAGGTAGCATAGTCGCGTGACAGCGGAAGCGAAGTCATGGGGGCTTATTCGCGGCGTCCGTTGCAGGTTCTGTGGCCTGCGTAGATGCTGGCCTCGGCCGCCTCGCCTGGACCATTGAACTATAGAGCTGATGATCATGTGGCGGTCAGTTACAATGATGCGACCAACCAATTCTGTGCATCAATGGAGACTGTCGCCGGTGGCGTTTTACCTGCCTTGAAGATACTTAATGACCCAGAAATACGCGTCGTGCCCGAGGGTGGTGACAGTGGTTCAACCCGCATCTTTAACATTAACCCAGGAGAGACGAAGTGCGTCAGTTTGAATGGGGCGGTCGAGGATAGTCGCTACTATTATCAGGTAGGGAGTCGTGCTCCGGTATACTTCTACAGCTGACCGCAGAAATCGATATAAGTTGACGGGATTGGAGAGATGTGGTCCCGCCTCTGCCGTCCGCTCTGATGGGGCCTTTGGTGGGCCCGGTCGTTCTGGGGGTGTGGCGATCAGGGACTATCCGCACTGCACGAGCCTCCGTGGAGTGCACCAACCTCCCAGCCAATAGCGTCCAGGCATCGACAACTGGTCCTGTGGGGCAGCCCGCGAGTTCTCAGGGGCGTCCGTGACGGGCCAGGGGAGTGCCTGCCGCAGCTTCTGGCAACCCTGTAGCCCTTACCTCGCAACAGGACCTGAGCCAGGGCCTAATCGATGGTGACAGTGATCCCGGTGAAGTCCGCGATCCGCGGCGTGCTCGGATCGGCCTCGGGGGCGCCGGTGCCCACGAGGAGGACCTGGGCGCCGGCCCGCCGGGCCGCGGTGTAGCCGGAGGTGGCGTCCTCCAGCACCAGGCAGGAGGCGATTGGTATCCCCAGGAGCTCGGCGGCCTTGAGGTACGCGTCAGGAGCAGGTTTGCCGCGCTCGACGTCGTCGGCGGAGACGACGATGGAGGGGATGGGCACCCCGGCCTCCTCCATACGCGCCCGCATGAGCTCCATTGGGGCGGAGGTGACCAGGGCCAGCGGAGCGCAGGTATTAATCAGGGTCGTTACCAGGGTGGCGGCCCCGGGGATCTCAGCCATACGCCCCGCCGTGCGCACGATCTCCTCACGGGCGAAGCGTTCGTAGATGGCGTCCTGCTCCTTCGCCGCCAGCTCCGGCAGGAACCGGCGGACCGTGTCGAGGCCGGTACGGCCGGGGGAGTAGGCCATGATCTCGTCGAAGCGCTCGCTCATGCCATGATCGCGGGCGAAGGAGCTCCACATCGACTCCACGACTGCCGAGGAGTCCACGAGTGTGCCGTCCATGTCGCACAGGACCGCCTCGGCCCGGGTCAGGAGCACCGGTCCCTCGGCGGTACTGCCCGACGACGACCACAGTTGAACGGTCACGATGCCTCCTGGAGCAGAATTGATGAGATGAACGGCGTCAGCCTATCGAAGGGTATCGTGAACCTGAGTCGCCGACATCGTATTCAGTGACAGCCACCCCTTTGAGGGATGTTTTGCCGTCTGCGTGTTGGTGGTCCTGTGGTCGCGTCTAGCTGGAGGTGGTGACGAACTCTCCATTCTTCAGAGTGTATTCCTTGCAGTGCTGAGCATTGTTCTTGGGTCGCGCAGTGCAAAGATTAACGCTGGAGACAGTGGGGTACTTCCCGATCGTTGACAAGACGGAGCGCGTCGTGCCCTGGTCGGGGCCATCCGGGTTGTAGGGACCAAGTCCTCTGACATCCACCTCGAATCCCGCTTTCTTGTCGGAGATGAGAGCGTTGGCGGTGATTGAGATCCCAGGGTCCTTCGTCTCCGGAATGGAGAGGGCGAGGATGTCGGAGATCAGCGAGGTGGGCAGCGTCTCTGATGTGTTCTCCTTGCCTGTGTGGGCTCGGATGTCCCAGTGGTCGATCCTGAAAGTGTCTTCCGTGTCGAGGAGTTGACCATCCCTGGTCGGTAAGGGTTGGGTGATGACGTCAGATGGGACTGACTTCTCATCGCCGCGCTCGATCGTCAGGGTGTCGTAGCTCTGAGTGATCCTCTCCGCGGTGCCGCCGGAATGCTCCACCGTCGTTTCCATGGTGTCGCAGGCTGCTTCCAGGGATCGTTTCTGGTTGTCTGCGAGGTAAGGGTTGGTCTCTTCGTAAAGGCGGATGGACTGCTTGTCGAAAACAAGGACGGTGCCGTGGTACTTCCAGGTGAGCTGAATGTACGCAGTGTCCTCCTTGATCTTGTCCAGGCGGGGAAGGTCAGTGGCCGCCTGGTTCAGGATCGTGCAGGCCTTGTCCGGCTCCGTGTCATCGGAGAGCGTCGTCGTGGCGATGGCATGGCACCCTGTCTCCTCATATGCCTCGCAGGAGGTCTTAACCTTCTCAACACCGTCCTGCTTCAGGAGCCAGGAGCGGATGATGCTGCCTCCGCCGTCGGAGCACGCCGAGAGCGGTAGGACCACCAGGGTGACGGCGATGGCGGCAATGAGGGGTGCTGCCGGCCGCTTCTCGCGCCGCGTATGGAGGCTGCGCACGGGGTGGTCGAGGTGACGGAGAGGAGCGCGCTGCCCGGGGCTGTTCATGGCAGGAGCGTAGGGGGGCATGCGGGTACGAGGTAGGGGTATTGATCCCCACTGTGGGTCCGGCGAACTCGGGCTCGCGCAGCGGCGTCGGAGGATTCGGGATTCCTAGCCCCAGACCCCGGAGGTACCACGGCGGTGGGAGCCGACCAGGTGGGTATCGATGATCCCGATCGCCTCCATGAGGGCGTGCATCGTCGTCGGACCGACGAAGCGGAAACCATGACGCTTGAGTTCGCGGGACAGGGCCACCGACTGAGGCGACTGAGTGGGGATGTCTGCAAGCCGGTGCGGTCGCGGAGTCGACTCCGGCCGGTAGGACCACACCAGGCCCGCCAGGCCGCCGGCGACGTTGCCCGTCTCCCTGAGGCGCAGCGTCGCGCGGGCGTTGGCGATGGTCGCCAGGATCTTGGCCCGGTTGCGCACGATCGCGGCATTACTCAGCAGCCGGGCCACGTCCTCGTCTCCGAAGCCAGCCACCACCTCCGGGTCGAAACCGGAGAAGGCGTCACGGAAGGCCGGCCGCTTGCGCAGGATCGTGGCCCAGGACAGACCCGACTGGAAGGCCTCCAGGCTCAGCCGCTCGAAGACTCCCCGCTCGTCGCGCACCGGCATGCCCCACTCGGTGTCGTAGTACTCGCGCAGCAAAGGGTCGGTGGCCGCCCAAGCTGGCCTGGCCAGACCGTCATCCCCCACCACCAGGTCCGGGTTGTCGGGCTCAGTCACGAGTACCTCCTTGTTGGTGGCCTGTCAGGGGCGCCTGTTCGGTGTCGTCTCCCGGTCGGCCCGTCCCAACGATAGTCGAGACCATAACCGGGCGGCCTGCCGGCAGCGGGCGGGACGGCAGGCGGCTGTCCCGCGTCCGTCTCGGTAGGCGATAGGGTGGGGACTTGTGAGCGCCCCCCTCATCCTCGGCATCGAGTCCACCTGCGACGAGACCGGCGTGGCCCTCGTGCACAGCCGCGAGCTCCTCGCCGACGTCACCGCCACCTCCATGGACCAGTACGCGCGCTTCGGCGGGATCATCCCCGAGATCGCCTCGCGGGCTCACCTGGAGTCCTTCCTGCCCACCCTTGATGCCGCGCTGGAGAAGGCCGACGTCGACCTGAGCGAGATCGACGCCGTCGCCGTGTGCGCCGGTCCCGGACTCATCGGTTCCCTGACCGTCGGCATCTCCGCCGCCAAGGCCCTGGCTGCGAGCCTGGGCAGGCCGATCTACGGCGTCAACCACGTCATCGGGCACTTGGCGGTCGATGAGCTGGTCGACGGCCCCCTGCCTGAGCGGTTCATCGGGCTCATCGTCTCCGGTGGCCACTCCAACCTCCTGAGCATCCGTGATATCGCCACCGACGTCGTTGAGCTCGGCGGTACCCTCGACGACGCCGCAGGCGAGGCCTTCGACAAGGTCGGCCGGCTCCTGGGGCTGCCCTACCCCGGGGGCCCGCACGTGGACCGTCTCTCTCAGGAGGGCGACCGCAGCGCCATCCGCTTCCCCCGCGGCCTGGCCGCCGGAAAGGACAAGGAGCGCCACCGCTACGACTTCTCCTTCTCCGGGCTCAAGACCGCGGTGGCCCGTTACGTCGAGTCCCTGGAGGACGCCGGGCGGGGCGTCCCCAGCGCCGACGTCTGCGCCGCCTTCTCCGAGGCCGTTAACGACTCCTTGACGGCCAAGGCGGTCCAGGCCTGCCTGGATACCGGATGCGACACGCTCGTCGTCGGAGGCGGCTACTCAGCCAACTCCCGCCTGCGCTCCCTGGCGGCCGAGCGCTGCGAAGCCGCCGGCATCACCCTGCGCCTGCCACCGCTGCGCTTCTGCACCGACAACGGTGCCCAGATCGCGGCCCTGGGATCAGCGGCGGCGCGCTCCGGCGTGGCCCCCAGCCCCATGGACTTCGCCCCGGACTCCGGGATGCCGCTGGACGTCAGCGTCGCTCACTGACGTCCGCTGACGTCCGCTGACGCTTCTCGACGCAGGCTCCGGCGCATTCAGTCCGATGTCTGTCCGATGTCTGCGGCCACACCCCGGATGATGATCTCGATCTTGCGGTCCAGTCCGCCTCGGCCTAGCCAGCTCTCGTTCGGAGTCAGTGCCTCGGGCAGGGTCGGTGCCCTGCTGGTCGTCGCGAACCGGCTCGCCTCCTCCAGCCCCGTGGCGCCGCCCCTCCCGGCGCCCGAGGTGCTCTCTCCCGATTCGTGTCCCAGGACCGGCGCAGGCAGCTCGGGGCGACCGGCGGGGGAGCGCATGACCTCGATCTGCGCGTGCGTGGCGATGACGGTGTCACCGACGAAGTCCAGGACCACCCCGGCCTCGTCGGCCTCGAGTCCTCCCTCGATCAGGGCCTGACATGCCTGGGATACGGGGCTGGCGAAGACCTGGTGAGCCCAGGGAACCCCCATGATGACGCCGGCCAGGCCGGGATAGCGCTCCAGCATCTCCCAGACGGCCTCGGCATGCGCCCGAACCGTGTCGGGCCAGCGCTTCCCGGGGCGGGGAACCTCGATCTGGGCGGCGATCCGTTCCAGGCAGGCGGCCAGCAGATCCTCTCGCGAGGTGATCGTGCGGTACAGGCCGGAGACCGCCACGCCCAGCTGCTTGGCCACGGCGGTCAGGGTGAATTCGGCGATGCCGATCTCGAGGGCGGCGTCGACGACGTCGTCGCGCGAGAAACCGGGTCTCGGTCCGGTCGGCCTGCCCAGTCGTACCTGTGATGCCATGACAGCACCGTAGTGCGACTCAGCGACGGTTGCTCCCGGTTCAGCGACCAGAGTAAGGTGTGCCTTATTGAGTTCTGAAATACCTTCAGAATTAGAGTCGACGGAAGAACGAGGCACCTGATGAGCACGCAGGCACAGCGGCCGGCGCCAGGGACGTCGCCGCAGACGGTACCGCAGTCGTCTTCGCAGCTGTCGCCGCCTTCGACGGGCCCCGGAAGAGCCGGGGAGCCAGGCGAGCAGGCGAGGAGGAGCAACGCCCAGCGCTCCCGTGAGGGGCAGGCCGCCATCGCGCGCCTCGGCGCTCCCGTGCGCACCCGTCTGCGGATCGGTCAGGTCCTCGTCCTGCTCTCCGCCGTCCTGGCGGCGGCGCCCTATATCGCTCTGGTCCAGCTCGGCGACATTCTGCTGCGCGCCTACCGGGCGGGTGTGAGCCCCGAACCGCAGCAGGTGCGTTCCGCCGTCATGCTGCTCGTGAGCGCCTACTCCACCCGCCTGCTGCTGTACTTCCTGGCACTGCTCATCACTCACCTGGCCGACCTGTCCCTGCGCGACCGACTGCGGCGCGACATCGTCGAGCGCATCTCCCACGCTCCGCTGGCCTGGTTCACCGCCTCCACCTCCGGGCGTATCCGCAAGGCCGTCCAGGATGACACGACCTTGGTCCACACCGTCATCGCCCACGGCCCCGTTGAGCGTCTCAACGCCGTTGTCACCCCGCTGGCGCTGCTCGTGTGCGCCTTCTGGATCGACTGGCGCCTTGCCCTGCTGGCGGTCTCCACGCTTGTCCTCTATGTGCTCACCTACTCGGTCTCCATGCGCGGCATGAATGAGAAGACCGTGGAGATGGACCGAAAGCTGGCGGTCATCTCCTCCACCATGGTCGAGTTCGTCTCCGGTATCGGCGTGGTCAAGGCCTTCGGGCGCGTGGGGCGTGCCCACTCGGCCTACCTCGCCGCCGCCGATGAGTTCTCCGCCTTCTACCGCGCCTGGGCGATGCCCCTGGTGACCGTCACCTGTCTGTCCTTCACCTGGGTCTCGATCCCCGTACTGCTCCTGGTCAACCTCGGTGGCGGGGCGTTGCTCATCCGTGCCGGTGCCGTCGCCCTGCCCCAGGTTCTGGCCACGACCCTCGTCGCCCTGGTCCTGCCCGCCGCACTCATCACCATTGCCTCGATCTCCTGGTCCTACCAGCTCGCCGGTGCCGCGGCCCTGCGCCTGTGCGAGGTTCTCGACACTCCCGTGCTGCCAACCGCAGACCGCCCCGAGCGGCCTCGCACGGCTCTCGTCGAGATCAGCGGTGTCTCCTTCTCCTACGGGGACACCCTCGCCGTCGACGACGCCTCCCTCGTTCTGGAACCCGGCACCGTCACCGCTCTGCTGGGCCCCTCCGGCTCGGGCAAGTCGACGCTGGCCACTCTCATCGCACGCTTCGCCGCCCCGGACGCCGGCGCCGTACGCATCGGTGGCGTGGACCTGCGGGACATGGACGAGCCCACCCTGTACTCCACGGTCTCCTTCGTCCTCCAGGACGCCCAGCTGCTCGGCACCACCGTGCGGGAGAACATCGCGCTCGGACGCCCCGACGCCGATCTGGAGCAGGTGCGCGACGCTGCCCGCGTGGCCCACATCGACGAGGAGATCATGGCCCTGCCGGAGGGTTACGACACCGTCCTGGGGCAGGACACGGCTCTGTCCGGTGGGCAGGAGCAGCGCATCGCCATTGCGCGTGCCATCCTGCTGGACACCCCCGTCATCCTGCTTGACGAGGCCACTGCCATGGCCGACCCGGAGTCGGAGGCCGAGATCCAGGAGGCGCTCAGTGCCCTGGTCAAGGACCGAACCGTCCTGGTCATCGCTCATCGTCCGGCCGCCGTGCGCGGTGCCGACCGCATCGTCGTCATGGAGCGCGGGCGCATCGTCGCCTCCGGCAGCCACGACGATCTGGTCGACGAGCCCCACTACCGCGCCCTTCTGCGCCAGACCGGCGAGCTCGGCGATGCCTCCGCCCCAGCCGGCCAAAGCCCCGTCGCCGCGCCGAACAGCCTCGCCCGAGCAGGTGCCGGGTCGAAGGAGGAGCCTTCCGCCGCTCTCAGCCCGGACGCCGGCGTGGAAGCCGACCGTCCACGGCCCGTTCCTCCGGTGCTGACACCGGCGGCCGAAACCTCCCGGGACGCGGGCTCTCTGCTGGCCCGCTTCCGCAGGCTCATGCTGGAGTCCTCCTGGCGTCAGACGCGCGGCTGCCTCATGCTGGCGGCGGCTAACGGCATCGCCTCCGGGGCCGCACTGGTCTCACTTCTGCCCGCCTCGGTCGCGCTGGGGTCCGGTGCGCCCCGGTGGGGGCTGTCCTTCGGCGGTTGGCTCGTCGCCTTCGGCATCTGCGGCGTCGTCGCCGCTGTCACGGAGTTCCAGGGGCAGCGGCGAGGAATGTCCGGAGCCCTCGGCTTCATGCATGATGTTCACCACGCGGTCGGCGACCGTATCGCCCGCCTGCCCTTGCGCTGGTTCAACGCCGACTCCGCCGGTACCCTGTCGCGGGCCGTCAGCCAGGAGATGGTGGCCCTGGGGGAGTCAGCCGCCCACTTCATGTACACGCTGACCTCCACGAGCGCTGCCTGCGTGGTCGTCTGGGCCGGATCCTGGGCCTGGGACTGGCGCCTGGGCCTGCTGCTGACCGTGGCCGCGCCCCTGTTCGCCGGGCTGGTACGCGCCGCGCGCCGCCTCCTGGACCGCGGCAAGTCCGTCTCCGAACCCGCCGAGCGCGAGCTCGCCACTCGCATCGTTGAGATCGCCCGTTGCCAGGGTGCCCTGCGCTCGTGCCGAGCCGCCACCGGCTACAGCCGCCTGGCCTCCGCCTTCGACAACGGAGCCCGTGCCTCGAGGCGCTCCCTGTGGTGGGAGACCGCCGGCAATGTCGTCAACGGAGCACTGAGTCAGGTCATCGTCGTCGCCATGATCGCCCTGACCGCTTCCTACGCGGTCTCCGGCACCATGGAGCCGCTCGTGGCCGTCGCCATCATCGGCATGTGTCTGCGTTTCACCACCATGCTCGACGACATTGGAGCATCCGTCATGGGTTTGGAGGAACGGCGTCAGATGATGAACCACCTTGATGCCGTCATGGACGCCGAGCTCATGGCCGAGCCCGAGGCTCGTGCCGTGTTACCTGATCCTGGCGCCGTCGAGCTCGACGATGTCGTCTTCGGCTACCGTGCCGACGAGCCTGTCCTGGGTGGAGTATCGATGAACGTGCCCGCGCGCAGCATGTGCGCGATCGTGGGCCCCTCCGGCAGCGGCAAGACGACTATCGCCCGACTCATCGCCCGCTTCTGGGACACCGGCTCCGGGACCGTGCGCGTGAGCGGCACTGACGTGCGCGACATGCCGACCGCCCAGCTCATGGAACAGCTCTCCATGGTCTTCCAGGACGTCTACCTCTTCGACGACACCCTGGACGCCAACGTCCGCATCGGCGACCCCGAGGCCGACGACGAGCAGGTGCGCTGGGCCTCGGACCTCGCCGGCGTCACCGAGATCGTCAACCGTCTGCCCCACGGCTGGAGCACCCGCGTGGGAGAGGGTGGGCGGGCCCTGTCCGGCGGCGAGCGCCAGCGCGTCTCCATCGCTCGGGCCCTGCTCAAGCGCGCACCGATCGTCCTGCTCGACGAGGCCACCAGTGCCCTGGACGCGGAGAACGAGGCCAATATTGTTGCCGCGATGCAGGAGCTGCGGCGCACCTCGACACTCATCGTCATCGCCCACAAGCTCGAGACGATCGCAGCGGCCGACCAGGTCATCGTCCTCGACGACGCCGGGCACGTCGCCCAGTGCGGGCGCCACGAGAATCTTGTGGAGGTGGATGGTCCTTACCGGAACTTCTGGGAGCAGCGTACCCGGGCGCGTGGCTGGGCGCTCGTATCGCGGGCGGGGTGATCGACCCGGAGACCGTCAACCGTGAGCAGGGGGAGACTCTGAGCCTGTGCCTGCTCGGAGTCGGAGCGAGGCTCGGGGACGGATGTCATTCTTGACTTCTCAGTAATGGACTGAGACTAGCGGTTCAGCGGATCCATGGTTTTGATTCTTTCAACGATACGCTCTGTGCGGGACTCAGCCCGCTTACGGAAAATTCCTTGGGCCATGGCTCCTGGAAGGACGATCTGCTTGTCGTCCATGGCGATGCTGACTGCGCCAATCTCTTTGAGGGTTCCTCGCTGGATCGCTACTGCCGCCATGAAGGCGGCGAAGCCGATCAGGGCGGCGTCGACCAGGCCTACGCGGCTGCACGTCATGGTGAACCGCCCTGGGCGTACGGTCAGGGGCACACCGTTCCCCGCGAGTGGTTGTGATGGGGTTCTCGTGCCGCAGGGGCGGAGAATCTCGGAGGAGGACTGAGAGGGAAGTGAGGTCATGGGCGCGAATGTAGGCTGTGCATTTTTGAGACACAATCTTTCACAGTATTGTCGCGACAATAATTTGATGACGTAGGAAGTGTGTGCTTTGGGTGGGTGCGGTAGGGGATGACTTGTGCTCAATGGTGTTTCGGATTTGCGCGGATGTGAATTCCATTGCGTGGGCGGGCCTCGGGATGAGAAATAGTCTGCATCGTTCCTAATGTTTGGTGTTGTGCTTTGCTGTGGCGTCAGTGCGTGCTATTCTCTTCCGCATTTTCCGTTACTCGTTTCGCAGGAAGAAAAGGAGAATTCGTGTCCGCTCTTCCTGCTGCGGTGCACGTCGCCCCCTCCGCCCGTGTCCTCACCGCTAGCTCAGCAGCACTCCGGGGAAAGCTCGGAGCGCTGACCATGTTCGTGATCGTCGGGCTTGTGAGCGTGTGTCTGTGGGCGGGATATCCAGTGGACCTGATGTCACAGTCCCGCAAGCTGCCCGTGATCGCGATCATGGGCATGGTCGCGTGCGCCATCGGACTGCTGCTGGGCCAGAACCGGGGTACCCGATGTCGGTAGTTGCCGGCAAGCCACCGGCAAGCGGAGTTCAGGACTTGGCCGCCAGCGAGAGCACCTCGGTGGGGCGCAGAGGCCTGCCAGCGCGGGCCTCGGCCAGCAGCAGCCTGACGGCTGCCTCTCTCTGCCCCCCGTAGGCCCCGACGGCGGCGATCTGACGCTGGTAGGAGGCTCCCGTCTCCAGGGTGGCGCGCACGGAGTCCAGCTCGGCGGCGCAGCCGAGATCCTCGGCGATGGGGGCGAGCTCAGTGAGCATCCGCTCAACCGTGTCGCCAACCAGCTCCTCCTCGCCGGCGGAGTTGACGATGAGGATCGCGTCCATGCCGTAGCGCGCCGAGCGCCACTTGTTCTCGGCGACGTACCAGTCGGGCATCGCGTCGAGTTCCTCGCCGCGGTCCAGGGTGCGGGAGAAGGATTCCACGAGGCACTGGGTCAGCGCCGCGATCCCGGCCAGCTCGGTCAGGTTCGTGGCGGCGTCGCAGGCCCGAACCTCGATAGTCCCCAGTCGTGGGGAGGGGCGCACGTCCCAGCGGATTTCGGTGAAATCCTCGATGACGCCGGTGTGGACCAGGTCTCCGGTGTAGCTCTCCAACTGTTCCCAGGTGTTGAACTGCTCGGGTGCGCCGGCGGTGGGCAGCTGCTGGAACATCATGGCCCGGTTGTCCGCGTATCCCGTGTCCGCACCCGCCCAGAAGGGTGAGGAGGCGCTCAGGCACTGCAGATGGGCGGTGCGCGTGAGCAGGGCCTTGAGAATCGGTAGGACCTTGGCCCGGTCCTCGACCCCGACGTGCACGTGGGTGCCGAAGATGAGCATCTGATGACCCCACAGCCGGGTGCGGTCCACCAGACGGGCGTAGCGCTCGGCATTGGTCACCTTCTGCACCAATGGATCCGCGAAGGGGTGGGTACCGGCTGAGGCCAGGTCCACGCGCAGCGGGTCGGTGACTGGAAGGACCCGGTCGAAGGCGAGCGCGATGTCCTCCACGCACTCCGACACGGTCCGGCGCGCTCCGGAGACCAGTTCGATGGTGTTGAGCATCATCTCGCCGTGCACGTGCGGGTCCGGTCCCACCTTCTGGAGGATCTCCTCGGCGCACTGACGCAGGTCGAGGCTGTCTCGGTCGATGAGGGCCAGCTCCCACTCCACGCCCAGCGTGGACCGGGCTGAGCTGGCGAAGGGCAGGGACTGGGGCCGGCGAGCCGGCGGCAGCTGCGAGTCCGCCAGGGCGGGGGCGGTGCTCTGGTTCATGTCCTGCATGTCCTGGTCGTCTCCTCGGGTTCCGTCGGTCCCTGACGGGTCGTGGCAGGTGGTCTCGGTGGCTAGTCGCTGGAAGGCACGCAGCCGGGTCAGTGGAATGACGAGTCAGTCGATGGTGTGCTGTCGATGGGCTCGACGACGAGGACGACGCCCTTGGCCTTGTCTCCCACGCGGGTCAGGATCCAGGTCTCGGCCTCCTGGCCGCTGAGCCTCAGTGAGGTGCGCAGCGCATCGGGTGAGACATCGACCCCCCGCTTGAGGATCTCCAGACTTCCCACCCCCAGCTCGCGGGCTCTGGCCCGCAGGGTCTTGAGCCGCAGCGGCAGAACCTCAGTGAGCCGGAAGGAACGAACGAAGGGCGTGGTCGCCGTGTCGGGCATGTTCTCCGACGTGAGATAGCCGATCCGTGGTCCCACCGGCCGGGCGGACAGCGTCTGGCAGAGGCGGGCGACGAGCCCGGCCCGGATGGCGGCGCCGTCGGGCACGTGGATGATGCTGCCCAGGTCGTCGGGAGAGGTGATCGGATCGACCTGAACCGGCGGTTCGGAAGGATCGGTGACGTCGTCGGCCATTGTGTGGGCGGTGATGCCATTCGCCCCCGAGTGCAGGACCAGCGCGGAGCGCCCGGGACCCTCCGGTGCCAGCGGACCGCACCAGATGGCGGCCTCCACCACGTCGCCGTCCACGCTCACCCATTGCGTGTGGGAGTCCGACGGCAGCGCGGTGTGGTTGATGCCGGGGGCGACCTTGACGCCGAGAGTGGGCACGGTCTCCCGCAGCGCGAGCACCTGAGACAGGGCCGGTGACCACTGCTCGGGATCGCTGATGCGCCGTCCCTCGGCGCGGCGGGCGGGGTCGGCGAAGACGGCATCCACCCCGCGCTCGGCCAGGTCGATCTCCAGGGCGTCGGCGTACTCGACGCTCGCGTGGGGGAAGGGCATGAGGTTGATGGTGGCCAGGGCGGCCGTGGCCTCGTCGTGGTCGACAGCAAGCACCGGCAGGTCGAGCCCGGCCAGCGCGACGGCGTCGCCGCCGATCCCGCAGCCCAGGTCCGCCACCTTCGTCACGCCGGCGGCCGCGTAGCGGGCGGCGTGATGGGCCGAGACCGCCAACCGGGTGGCCTGCTCCAGGCCGTCGGCGGTGAAGAGCATCTGCTGGGCGAAGGGCCCGAACTTCGCTGCGGCCCGCTCGCGCAGGCGCTGCTGCGTCAGCGCAGCCGACACCAGGGCAGGGGAGTGGCCCTCCTCGCGCAGGGAGCGCCCCAGGGACAG
>ERZ773008.1996-NODE-1996-length-13813-cov-11.415177_pt1 | contig 13813 bp, 15 predicted proteins | sample MGYA00580664_ERZ773008 | MGnify/ENA primary metagenome ERZ773008 (study PRJEB29015, sample SAMEA2738016) | human oral metagenome | biome: human oral; feature: human-associated habitat; material: dental | place: China | collected 2048 ... | reverse complement strand
ATAAAGAATTTCGTATTTAGCCATTGATTTTTCCTCCTTTTGGTCTAATGACCCCCAGCTATTGCAAGGGGTAAGTGAGGGATACTCACGAACAACTATTATACTAAACTTTCTGGGAAATAGCAAGAAAAACCCGTATGTGTTTTTTGAAACGTTCTTTAATATTTTCTTTTTTAGTACATTTTCTTTACATTTCCTACTCCAAAACCTTAAAGAAAGCTGATATCAGTTAGCTTTAAGTTAGCATCTCTATACTAATGTGTATCTTTTCTATCATTTGTCTAAGAAAGGAGTACACACATGGATTTTTTAGCCATTCCTGCTTACAAACCTGACCTCACTCTCATTCATCTTTTACAAAGGGTGAAGGCAAAGAGTTCCTTGCACGTCGTTGTTGTTAATGACGGTAGCCCAGCTAGTTATGATTCGATTTTTCAAGAAGCTCAGAAATACGCTATTATTTTATGCTATCCAAGCAATCAGGGAAAAGGACAGGCATTGAAAAGCGCTTTCACTTATATTGACACCTTAGGACAATATGGGACAGTAGTTACAGCTGATGCGGATGGTCAACACAACGTATGGGATATTTTTCGCGTGAGCAAAAAAGCTCAAGAAAACCCCAACCACTTAATTCTGGGAGTTCGTTCTTTTTCTGGAAAGGTCCCTTTGCGATCGGCTTTTGGAAATAAAGTAACACGATTCCTGTTTCAGCGACAGACTGGTGTTTCTGTGACAGATACTCAGACCGGACTTCGTGGCTTTACAACCAATATGATTCCATTTATGTTGGAGATTGAAGGGCAGCGTTATGAATATGAAATGAATATGCTGTTATCTGCTTCTACAAAATATCCTATCAGCGAAGTTCCAATTGAAACTATTTATATCAATGACAATCAAGCTTCTCACTTTAGACCAATACGCGACGGGATCATGATTTACAAAGATATGTTTAAATTTGCTCTTTCTTCAATTAGTAGTTTTTTGATTGACTATATCGTCTATGCGCTAGCCCTTTTGGTGCTTGCTACAGTGCCAACTAGTCTCAAAATTTTACTGGCAAATGGAGTAGCTCGTGTCACGAGCTCAATTTTCAATTATTCCACAAATAAAAAACTGGTCTTTAAAAATAAAGACAGTGTTGCCAAAACAGGGACTAGTTATTTCGGGCTAGCCTTGGGCTTGTTTATCCTCGACACCCTTTTGATCAGACTATTTTACGCCATTTTCGGTCTCAATTTGCTGATTGTTAAAATCATTGTCGGATCACTGCTCTTTTGCCTATCTTGGCTCGTTCAAAAAAAATTTATTTTCAAAGAAAGGACGCATACTTTATCATGAAGTTTTTCAAAAAATCCTATGCTTATGCTAGTCTCTTTGGTATGCTGTTGACAGGATCGTTTACCTACTCCATGTTAAAAACTTTTGTTCTGTCAGAGGCCATTACAACGGTCAAATCCTCTTCTACCTCAACCAGCACAACAAGTGCTAAAACAGCAACAAATGCGACAAAGACAAATAAAAGCTATAAGGACGATAATGTTTCCATTAACCTAACTACAAAAAACGTCAGCAACACAAAAGTGTACATTGCAGATATTACGGTCAGCTCCCCCAAATATCTTAAAACTGCTCTAGCACAAAATACATATGGAAATAACATAACCGCTAAGACTTCGGTTACAGCAACCAATAACAATGCCATTCTGGCTATCAACGGTGATTTCTACGGAGCAAATACAACTGGTTACGTCATCCGCAATGGTGTTGTCTATCGAAATACCGTTCGTGAAGATGCTAGTAATGGTGATTTAGCAATCTATAAAGATGGGAGTTTCGGAATTGTTTACGAAAATGATGTTTCTGCTGAAGACTTGGTTAAAAATGGTGTTGTAAACCTTCTTGCCTTCGGTCCTACTTTAGTTAACAACGGTAAGATTATTGTTTCAAGTAATTCGGAAGTGGGGCAATCCATGGCTTCTAATCCACGTACAGCTATTGGGATAATTGATAAAACCCATTATGTCATCGTTGTATCAGACGGCCGAACATCTGAAAGTCAAGGCCTGTCTCTTTACCAACTAGCTCAGATGATGAAATCCTATGGTGTTAAAACTGCTTATAATCTGGATGGCGGTGGTTCGTCTACTCTTTACTTTAATGGAAAAGTCGTCAATAAACCAACGACTAACGGAACAATTTCAGAAAGGGCGGTGAGTGACATTGTCTACATTGGTTACTAAAACAAACAACAAGCGTTTTAAAAAGACAGCGGTGGTCTATACCCTAATTACAGTATTTTTCTTTACCTTTAGTCGCATTTACGAATACTTTAGTTTTGGAGAAGCTTCAGTCTATATGCACTGGCTCTTCGGAGTACCGCTGATAGGCGGGGGCGTGCTCCTTATTTTTCAAAAACTTATTCCTAATCTTTCGCGACTCAGTCTCAATCTTTGGAATTCTGCGGTCGCAACCATTGCTGCTGGCGTTCTTTTTCGCGGTATTGTCAATCTATCTGGTCGCTCTACCACACTGGATTTACCTTACTGGTATGTTGGGATTGGATTAGCCGGGCTAGCTTTACTCTCAATGATTTTTACCAGAAGTGTATGGGAGATAGACATACAAGATACCAAAAAGTATTAACACATACAGAACTTAAAGCATCATGGTTCCCCCTCTTTACAAAACAAGAGTCTGAGAAATCTTATTTTCCCAGACTTTTTTCATTTACAGTCATAAACATCACCTGTCAGTGGATCAATAACTTCTGCTAGCTTAAAATGCCCCTGATCATAATGGAAATGACAGATAGCACAGTTACCAAAGCGCTCCTTGGGATCCAGATCTTGAGCTGTAACCTTGAGATAGAAGGGCCACATAGCACCACCGTGACTGACTGCTAGAATTGGTTCTGCTTGAGCTTTTTCCATAACTTCAGTCAATGTCATCAACACCCGCTCACCAACTTGTTCAACAGCCTCTCCTCCGTAAGGAACAAATAAATCTTCAAAAGAAGTGGCTCCTGTGCGAAACTGAGATTGCAGTCGCTCAGGCTGCGCTTCAAAAAGACCAAAATTCCATTCTTTTAGTCCCTTTACTCGTAAATAAGAATTTGTCCGTCCGTCACTAGCTCTAATGTGTCACAAGCTCGCTCTGAGGTTAACTGTAGGCAGCATCATCAAAAACAATGCCCGCATCCTTAAAATATTGACCTGCCTCCTGAGCTGGATAAATCTCCAAAGGCGTTAAGGGAGCATCACACCAACCTTGAATCCGATACCGCTTATTGAATAAAATTTGCCCGTGTCGCATCAAATAAAGTGTTTTTGTCATAAACTATTCCTCTAAAGAAGTCCTAATTTTTCAAAAGCATTGTAGAAACTGTCCTCAACCACATCATCAGTAATCACATCAGCCATGGCTAGAATTTCTGGTCCACCATTTCCCATAGCAACTCCAACTTGGCAATATTCCAGCATAGGAATATCTACCTTAGCGTCCCCAATAGCAATCGTATCTGCTTTTTTCGCTCCTAGATATTCGAGCAATACATCAATTGCGTGAGCCTTTGTAATATTCTTGACTCCCAAATCACCAAAAAGAGCGTGCTCTCCTTTGCCACCCCATGTACCAGCTTTCAACTCCGGAAAAGCTTCTTTAGAATCCAAATGATCTTGATAAGATTTGAGAATAAAACTGATTTTATTAAGATCTGCACGATAAAGTTCAGCTCCATAAACTAACCCATGAAGAGCTTCTTCAGCTTCCAATTGTCCTACTTCTTCTGTACTCGCTTCCTTTCCCTGAGCATAGGCGCGTAATACTGGACGAGCTACCTCACGAAAATCTTCACTGGCAAACAGACCATTATTGCTCTCCAAGTAAAATTCCAAGCCGCGTCTATTCACTACTCGTTTTTCCACATCCAACGGAATTAACTGATGCATGATAATCTGACCTTCGTGCTCTACATAAGAACCATTCCCACCAATCATACCATCAAAACCAATCTTCCAGATTTTCTCAGGCATTTCAGCCCTACTACGTCCAGTACAGACATAAACCAGATGATCTTTTTCACGCGCCTGACAAATAGCCTTTACAGCAGAGGCAAGAATATGATTCGCATAATCAACAATCGTACCATCTACATCTAAAAAGATAGTTTCCTTCATTATAGTTCACCTGCTTTCGTCAATAAATTATTTTCTACTATTCTATTATATTTTTCTTTTCCTACTCTTTTCTATAGATACTCACAAATACTGATACTATTCTATGAAATATATTTCTAAATACACATCTAATGCAAAGAGAAAACAATCTACTCATCACAGATTCATCAGAATTCAAAATAGTAAAAAGCCTTTTCAACAGATAAAAGAAAGCTAGCTGGAAAGGTTCATATTTATTTTAAAAGTTACAATTATTCTTCTACTGTTTTCACTTTATTGGCAGCAATGACAAATGGAAGGATTTACCAAACGTTATACCAATCTTCCTATTAAAGAAATCTGGCTGCTTGATGTTCCTGCTGGGAAAGAAAAACAAGATATCATAGCCGCCATGGCTCAAAAAATGTGGAACACTTCGGGACATAATATGAAAATTCATTCAACCTTGGATTGGACAGAAGCTCTGAAGAACGCTGATTTTGTAACAACACAGTTTCGCGTGGGACAACTCTCCGCTCGCATTCTTGCCCAAGCAATCCCTACTTCCTGTGGACTACTTGGGCAAGAAACAAAGGAGCCTGGAGAAATTTTCAAAGCCCTTCGAACGATTCCAGTGATTTTAGCAATTGTCGAAGACATGAAATGACTCTGCCCCAATGCCTGGCTCATCAACTTTACAAATCCAGCAGGTATGGTCACAGAAGCTGTTTTGCGTTATGGAAATTGGGAAAAAGTCATCAGGATTTGTAATATACCAGTTGCAGCCAAGATGCGAAAAGTTGAAGTTCTTGGTATGGATTCAGAAAATTTAATTTACCAATTCGCTGGAGTCAATCATTTTCATTGGCATAAGGTTGCAGATAAAGACAGCAATGATATCGCCTTAACCTTGATTGATAAATTATTTGATAACAGTAAAGGAACTCCTAAGAATATTTACGAAATCCCTTACTTTAAACAAATGAAGATGACTCCTTGTGATTATCATCGCTATTATTATCGTTTTGAAGAAATATCAACTCATAACTTAGAGGAATATCGGACAATCGGTACGCGTGCTGAGCAAGTCAAACAAATTGAACACGATTTATTTGAACTTTACAAAAATCCCGCCCTCAATTACAAACCAAAACAACTGGAAGAACGCGGCGGTGTTTATTATTCAGATACCGCTTACAAAACAATTGCTGCTATTTATGCCAATAAAAACACTGAAATGGTGGTATCCACTCGAAATAACGGTGCCATTCTTGATTTACCATCCGAATGTACCGTAGAAGTAACGACCTATATTGGGTCTCAGGGAGCTCGAACCGTTTCTTTTGGTTCTTTACCAACTGCCGGCTACAAGTAATGAAATCAATGAAGTTGTTAATCATTGAAGCAGCTGTTTCTGGAAACTATGGTATCGCTCTGCAAGCTTTTACGATCAATCCTCTCCTTCCTTCAGGGCATACTGCCAAGCGGATCATGGATAAGCTGTTTTTAGCTCACAAAAGCTATTTACTGCAATTTGCAAAGGCGATTGAAACATTAGAACACGAAGGCATTACGATTAAAGATGAATTAGCTCGCGACTTAGCTAAAGAACAATTAGTATAAATAGCTATTCGTTCTTGTCATATCAGTAAATCTATCATTGTTTCTTATTGAATGATAAGAACTAGACAGTACAATTGACAAACCTAGTCCCTTGCTATTTTAAGAAATCAATGTTAAAATAACAGCATAATAAAACAACAAAGAACATTTGGGGTGCTGAGGCTGAGATTATACCCATTGAACCTGATACAGTTAATACTGGCGCAGGGAAATGTATAATGAAAAACTAGAAAATCTAACCATTCTTTTGATTATATTTCATTTTGTCGCGCTAAAACTCCTCATCTGCTCTGTTAGAAGGAGTTTTTTATGTTTCAAAAATGGAGTTTACGAGATGTTATCCTCTTAGCTCTTTTGGCTATTCTTTTCGGTGGAATCTTTGTCGGTTCTAGCTTTCTCTACAATATCTTATCAGCTGTTCTGGCACCTATCGGGCTCGAGCCTTTTGCCAATGAAATTCTCTTTGGTCTGTGGTGTATGGCAGCTCCGATGGCAGCTATGTTACTGCGCAAACCAGGGAGCGCCACGATTGGTGAGCTTTTAGCTGCGCTTGCTGAAGTACTGTACGGTAGCCAATTTGGCATGAGCACTTTGATTTCTGGCTTCATACAAGGATTTGGTAGCGAGCTTGGATTTGCTGCGACCAGATACAAACGCTATGATTGGTTGTCACTTACTTACAGCGCCATTGGTACGACCCTTTTGAGCTTTACCTATGAATATTTCAAAATTGGTTACTACGCTTTCAAACCTGAGTTTGTTTTAGCATTGTTTGTTGTTCGCTTTCTTTCGGTATTCTTCTTCTGTGCTGTTCTGGTTAAAATTATTATGAATCTTTATGACAAGATTAACCAAGCCGCTGGTAAATAATATGGGATTAACATTAGAGCATATTTATCTTAGAGATGTCTTTGAAGACTTAACCTTTACCTTTGAAACAGGAAAAATGACACTCTTGATTGGTGATACCGGTGCTGGCAAATCAACCCTTTTTCGGATTTTAACAAATTTCAATGAATTAGACTTCGCTGGAGAGGTAAAGTTAGGTCATACATTGCTGTCCCATTTACCGATTCATGAACGAGTTACCTATCTTAGTATGATGTTTCAAAATCCAAGCCGTCAATTCACCATGACAACCCTTTATGAGGAATTGATTTTTACCTTGGAAAATCTCCAAACGCCTGCTAAACAGATTGATGAAAAAATCAAGCACGCTGTCACTCTTGGGAAAGTGGAACACTTGCTCCATCGTAATTTTCTGACCTTATCTGGCGGAGAAAAACAACAAGTTTCTCTAGCCGTTCTGCTAGCTATGGATTCACAAATTATTTTGTTAGATGAACCCTTTGCTTCTGTCGATCAAGCAGCACGCAAACGCTTGATTCATTTACTAGCAGATTTGACAAAAATGGGGAAGACTGTTATTTTATGTGACCATGATCGTAGCCTCTATGCTGACTATGTCGACTGCCTTGTTGAATTAAAAAATGGGAAACTTTTTAAACAAGATGTAGCTCTTTTAAAAAAGGCTCCTCCAAGCTATCAGTTGGTATGCGAACATACTCAGCGAAGCCCTTTCTTACAGCTGCAACATGTTTCCTGTCAATTTGACAAAAAAATACTTTTTACAATTGAGGACTTTACTTTTCAGCAAGGTATTACGACTCTCATCGGAGCTAACGGTGTCGGCAAGTCCACTCTCTTTCGTGCCATTTTGCAATTGCAAAAATACAAAGGCAGTATGCGTTATCAGGGCCGAAAAATTAAGAAGAACAAGAAGTTATATCGCCATATTACGGCTGTTGTTCAAGATGCTGAAAAGCAATTCATTCGGACGACCCCCGCAGAGGAATTAAACCTGCCCTCTCTTTCCAGCAAAAACCAAGCAAAGGTACAAGAAGCCTTAACTTTATTTGGTTTAGACAGGAAAATGGATTCTAGTCTTTTCCACTTGAGTGGTGGGCAGAAAAAAATCATTCAATTATTGGCTATCTTGACCTTGGAGACCCCTGTTATACTCATGGACGAACCATTTACTGGCTTAGATAAAAAAGCCTGTGATTTTTTTGCCAATTGGATTAAAGACAAGGCTGCTCAGCAAAGCTTTATAATTATTTCTCATCGTTTGGAGCCCTTGGACGGCATTAGTGATCATTTGGTAGAGCTGACGTCCGACGGGCTGACAGAAAGGAGGTTACTATGAAAAAAGAAGAAACAAATGTCTTCGCACTTGTGCTCCTTCTCATTGCCTTGACATTAGAAATCTCCTTTATCCGATCAACGTGGCTCAACTGTGCTATTGTCGCAGGAGTACTCGCCCACCTCATTTATCTAAGGAAATGGTGGGGCATTTTCTGGACACTGCTCTTACCTTTGCTACCAGCATTAGCAAATTACTGGGCTATTCAACTTCATGGAGATAACAGTCAAGCAATGATACTGTTTACCCGATCTTTTGCTTTAGCAGCTTTGGGAATGACCTTTTTATATAGTGTTCATCTCAATCAGCTCTTGCGCTATTGGCATCAAAAAGGGCTTCCAAGTCACTTCACCTATGGACTGCTCGTTGTACTAAACGCCATTCCAGTCATTCAAAAAGAAATCCAAGCTGTCCGAGAAGCGAGTCTCCTGCGAGGAAAAACACTTCATTTCTGGTCACCACTCTTTTATATCAAAGCTATTTTTATCGCTTTTAATTGGCGAGATTCTTACATAGAAGCTATGTACGCCCACGGATTTGATGAAACAATCAAGCGAAGTTGTTACCGACAATTGGAAACACCCAAAAGTGCAAGTCTTACTTGCTTCTTGATTTTCCTCCTTATCAATTTGACTCTTTTAATCCCAAGATAGAGCTCGATACAAAAAATACTGTGGAATTTTTCACAGTATTTTTTATGATTTTGTTCTTGCCAATCTTTCTACTTAATTTCCACACAAAAAGCATCCCAGCCTTGTAATTTATGGGTTTGAAGTATCTTAGTTACATCTGTGTTAGCAATCAAAACTTCCTTTACAGTATTTTCCAAGACAAAACTTTGCTCTTCATTTGAGAAGTTCATCGCGACCAGATATTTCTTTGTTGTCGTTTCTCGTAAATAAGCAAACACCTTATCAGCCGTTTCAAGTAGTTTAAAATCTGCTGTCACCAACCAATTATTGCTCTTTCTCAATTGAATCAATTGTTGATAAGTATAGAAAATAGAATTCGGATTTTCCAAAGCTGCTTCAACATTGACTGTTGGATAATTAGGATTGACAGCCAGCCAAGGTTGACCAGTTGAAAAACCAGCATGTTGATGGGCATTCCACTGCATAGGCGTGCGAGCATTGTCCCGCCCAATCGTACGAATACTGGCCATAATATCATCAAGCGGCACACCCTTATCAAGGGCTTCGCGGGCATAGTTGAGAGATTCAATGTCTTCAACATCTTCTAAGTTCTTGAAGGGATAATTGGTCATACCAATTTCTTCCCCTTGATAAATGTAAGGAGTCCCACGCATCAGATGAAGCAGAATTGCTAAGGCTTTGGCTGACTTCTCGCGATATTCCTTATCATTTCCCCAGATAGAGACAACACGCGGAAGGTCATGGTTATTCCAAAAGAGCGAATTCCAACCTTCCTCTACACCTAGTTCATTTTGCCATTTGGTAAAAATTTCTTTTAATTTTGGTACGTCCAATTCATCTGCTACGTCCCATTTTGGTTGATTCGGCTTATGTTGAAGACCAATGTGCTCGAATTGGAAAACCATAGATAATTCATGATTCTTTGGATCTGAATACTGTTTTGCAATGTCAGGAGTTGCTCCCCAAGTTTCACCAACTGTCAATAAATCCTTATCCCCAAAAGTCGCACGGTTCATTTCCTGCAAGTAAGGATGCAGCATTGGACCATTATTGACAATTTTCTGGTCAGGTAGCTTGCCAATCATATCAATCACATCCATGCGAAAGCCACCAATTCCTTTGTCAATCCAGAAATTCATCATCTTGTAAATTTTTTGACGTAGAGCTTCATTTTCCCAATTAAGATCCGGTTGTTTTGTGCTAAAGAAATGTAGGTAATATTGACCAGCTTTTTTATCATATTGCCAAGCAGAGCCGCCAAAAATAGAGTCTAAATCATTTGGTTTGTCTCGCCAGATATAATAACTGTGCTCTGGACTATCTGGATGTTCTCGCGCCTCTACAAACCAAGCGTGCTCATCAGAAGTATGATTGAGCACCAAGTCCATAATGATTTTAATATCGCGCTTCTCTCCTTCTGCAATCAGTTCCTCCATATCCTCCATGGAGCCAAAAATATCTGCAATTGCTTCGTAATCAGCAATATCATAACCGTTATCATCCATCGGACTCTTATAAACCGGAGAAAGCCAAATAGCGGTAATTCCAAGTTTCTTCAAGTAATCCAATTTACTTGTAATTCCTTGTAAATCGCCAATTCCATCTCCATTGCTATCCATAAAACTTTTTGGATAAATCTGATAAATTACGGCATCATGCCACCATTTTCTTTGCATTATGCATCTCACTTTCATCTTTTTCACCTTCCATACTATATAATTTTTCACTTCTTTGCAAGCGTTTGCGTTATATTTTAGTCTTCTTTTTACACGTAAAAAGTTTAACTCTGTAAATTTTAGAAATATTTGAGAATTACTTGAGACTTATTTGACAAGCATTTTGTATACTAATCCTTGAAGAGAGGAGAAACTCTACGATAGAAAAAATGGAGGTCACATTATGGAAACTATTTTGAATGTGAAACATGTCAGTAAGAGATTTGGTCAACAGCTCGCTTTGAATGATGTCAGTCTCACTGTGAAGCAAAAAAATACAGCCTCCTTTGATTGAAAGGAAACTGTGTTTTTTATCAATTTAATACAATTTCAAATCTCGTGGATCTACTGGAAATGTTGGATTATAGGGATTGTGACGAAGTTTGAAATGTTTAATTTCTTCAATCGTTTGTGTACCAGACAGTTGCATGACGGTTCTCAATTCTTCATTGATGTGTTCAAAGACTTGGCGAACTCCTATACTACCACCAAGCGCTAAACCATAAATAACTGGTCGTCCGATAGCCACTAAATCTGCTCCAGAAGCCAACGCTTTGAAAACATGCTGACCACGACGAACACCAGAGTCAAAGACAATTGGTACTCGTTTGTCCACTGCTTCTGCTACTTCTTGCAAGGAATCAAAGGCTGCTGGCCCACCATCAATTTGCCGACCGCCGTGGTTTGTCACCCAGATTCCAGAAGCACCTGCGTCAAGTGAGCGTTCCACATCTTCACGGCATTGCGGTCCTTTGACATAGACCGGAAGATCAGAGTAAGCAGCAATAAATTCTACATCACGAGGGGATAATTTTTGCTTAGCAGATTTGTAAACAAAATCCATCGTCTTACCAGCACCGTCAGGAAGGTATTCTTCCACAATTGGCATTCCAACTGGAAAAACAAAGCCATTTCGTTTATCCACTTCACGATTCCCCCCAACAGTTGCATCGGCTGTCAGGACAATTGCTTTATATCCTTCAGCTTTGACTCGATCCATAATGTGACGGTTAATACCATCATCTTTACTGAAATAAAATTGAAACCAATGGGGGGTTCCTTGAAGGGCTTGGGAAATTTCTGGAAGGTCAACTGTGGAATAAGAGCTGGTGGTATAAAGAGAGCCAAATTCGTGCACTCCCTTAGCTGAAGCTACTTCTCCCTGTTCATTTGCCAACTTATGAGCGGCTACTGGTGCTAAAATGATTGGAGAAGACAATTTATCCCCATCAAATTTAATCTCTGTACTTGGATTCTCTACATTGCGAAGCGTGTGAGGTACAATTAGCTTATGATTAAAGGCACGAATATTTTCTCGCAAAGTAAAGGTATCCTCAGCTCCACTTGCAATGTAACCAAATGCAGCTTTTGGAATGACTTTTTGAGCCATCGGTTCTAAATCATACGTGTTGATGAAATCAATTGGACCTTCAGCATTACTAGTTTGGTAAGACATCATATTTCCTCCTGTCTTATATGCGCATATCCATAGAGAAAATTCAATCGAGTCTTTAAAGCAAGCGCTTTCATTTTTATGTGACAAAACTCAATCCTATTCTCTAACAGACGAGAACAATAGCAATATGTATAAAATTTATACCATTTTGATAAATTGAAACAACTTTTACAATTTGTAATAGGGCAGAAGCGGGAAATCACTTCCCACCCTTGCACCTATAAGGATTGTAAAAATCAAAATAAATGGTCTAGCGTGTTATGGCTTGACACCATATTCTTTGAAATAAGCTGTAATCGGACGAAGTTCTTGCCCATCATAAGTTGCAAAGAATTCTTCCGGACTCATTTGTCCATGAGTTTCTTGGTAACCAGCAGAGATTCTTTCCACAAATTCGCCATCAACAATGTCTAGCTCTAACTCTTCCACAGGGATACCACGCTTATCGGTGATTTTGGCATCAATCAGAATAGGCTTTCCATCTCTTGAAACTTCAAGGGCGCGATCAAAAGCAGCTGGCAATTCTTCTAAAGTTTTAACTGTTATTCCCTCTACACCCATTCCTTCCGCGACTTTAGCAAAATCTACTTCATAAAGATCCACACCTGAAAAGTTCATGACCAAATCTTCCTGTTCAGACTTGATAAAGTTGAGTGAATTATTAGAAGTGACAATATTGATAACTGGCAACTGATATTTGACTTGGGTCGTCAAATCTTGCATGACCATTGAAAACGCACCATCTCCAGCAATATTGAAAACTTGACGATTTGGAAAAGCAAATTGACCTGCGATAGAAGCTGGTAAGCCATACCCCATCGTAGCAAAGAGAGCTGAAATTGTCCATTTCTTCTCTGGTGTAAAGTTCAAAAAACGGAAGCTATTGATAATGTTGTCCCCGACATCAATGCCATAAACAGCATTGGCATCCGAAATACGATTGATCTCACGATAGACTTGTTCAAATTCTAATGGTCCATCCATTTTTTGCATTAAACGTTCCAGATAGGATTTCCAATCCTTCATGGCTGCCACACTAGCTTGATAAAATGGACGCGGAGCAATGGTTGCACTACGTTCCAAAGCTTTTTGGAGAAAACTTCCAGAGTCCGATAAAATTCCTAAATCTAGATAGTGATGACGACCAAAATTAGCCACATCAATATCCACCGATACAAACTTGAAATAATGAGAACGATAAACTAAGTTAGCAAATGGAAAGTTTGTCCCAATAGCAATGACAAGATCAGCTGCTGCAAATGCTTCATCACCAACCTTAGAAGCAGCCCGATTAAGTGTGCCTAAATTCGCTTCAAAGTCTTCGGGGATTTTCCCCTTTGCAAGACCCGCGACAGCAATCGGAATTTGTAATTTTTGAGATAATTCTACCAATAAATGAGCCTTGTCGCCAATACCAGAACCCACATGGAAAATAGGACGTTTAGCCTCTTTTACCAATTCAAGAAATTGATCCACTTCAGTATCTGTCGCCTGTGAAAGCGGCAAGCTTTTTTCTGCTGTATGTGAAGCATAATCTACATCTGGAATTTCTACATAACCAAAATTATTTGGCATGATAATAACAGACACGCTACTGTTTTTATAGGCTTCACGAATCGCTTTATCTACAACATAAGGTAAGCTTTCCGGCGTCATCACTACTCGGTTATAGACTGCTACATCACTAAACATGGGTAACTCAGAAAACTCTTGAAAGTAATCATAATTCATATTCGTACTTGGTACTTGACCCACTAAAGCCAACACTGGAGCATGATCTCCACGCGCATCATACAAGCCATTTAAAAGATTGATGGCACCAGGACCAGCAGAACCAAGCGTTACTCCTATCTTTCCAGTCAATTTGGCATGAGCTGCTGCCGCAAGAGCTCCAACTTGCTCATGACGAACTTGTACAAAGCGAATGTTTTCTTTCTCCAAATCTAGTGCATTCATAGTTGAATTGACAGAACCACCAGGGTAACCGTAAACATTTTCCACAC
>ERZ773008.1992-NODE-1992-length-13824-cov-3.799550_pt1 | contig 13824 bp, 17 predicted proteins | sample MGYA00580664_ERZ773008 | MGnify/ENA primary metagenome ERZ773008 (study PRJEB29015, sample SAMEA2738016) | human oral metagenome | biome: human oral; feature: human-associated habitat; material: dental | place: China | collected 2048 ... | reverse complement strand
AAGGCGAGAAAAAAAGTGAAAAAAGTCATTTCGGACAAATTATCGGAAAAAGGGACAAAGTCCGAGTGTTTACATTTTTCATGAAAACTGTTTTCATAAAGGATTTTCAAAGAACTAAGTTTTATTTACGGTTTTTAAGTCGTAAATATTTGAATATTCGCCACTAAACTAACATTAAAATTTTAGTTTGTCAATAGGTTTAAAAACGGGATAAATTCAAGCGATTAGGGTGGTTTATAAATTTGTTATTTGTGTAGCTTAAATTTAGTTTGTATGCTTGCGAAATTAAAAAGGAATAGTAAAACATGGATATTCTTTTAAAATCGCTGTAAGGGGCTTAAAATCGCAAAATACGAGAGGGTGCGAAAATGTAAATATTTTAAAATTTAATAATTGAATAGCTATTCTTGTGGATTCGATTTTAAACATACGCAAACAAAAAGAGCGTATAAGAATACGCTTGTAATAACAGATATGAAAATATACTAAAATTAACAGAATCGCTTAAATCGCAAATATGGACGAATTAGGACGGGTATGTTTTTTAACAGCAGAATCTAAAAAACGCAATAAAAAAAAGAGTGGTATTTAAACCACTCTAATTAATTTAGTTTAGTATTTGAATATGTCCATGTTCCCAATAGAAGGAAATTCATCTCGATCACCTTCAAACCACGTTTTTACAGCATATTCAATTTCATTCCAAGGATAATCAAAGAAATTTAGAATAATTCGTCTTTGGTCGATTACATCATATTCGTTTAAAAGTTGCTTTGTTTCGTCCTCGAAATGTGAAATTGTTTTTTCAATATCGAAAGCAATAAAAGGGATTTCTGTATTTTCACAAATTTCTTTATAATCTTCTTCAGTCAGCTGTTCAGATAACCATTCATACAAGTCGTTATCTTTTTCATGTTTTTGTATTTCTTCTTTAGAAACTCTTTCCATTACTACATCTTCAATATAAGCATCTTCATCGCCGTAATAGTAATCATTTTTAAAACAACGTGTTGCTATTGCGTTGTATAATTTCTCATATGAATCAAACACATAAAATCCATCTACATAATCATAATCATTTCTTGATTTATAATTAATAAAATCGTGATTCTTAACATGTCGCATTGATAAATAATATTTTTCCATTTTTAAACATCCTTTCTAACATTCAATTTGAAAATCAAGATAATCATCAACTAAATCGAGTATATTAGTATATAAATTCTTGATTAATTCTTCAATAGCTGCGGGCAATTTGTGTAATTTAAAATCTTGTTGGAAATTATATAAATTGTTCTTATAGTTATCATCGATGTAATAGAGTAGTTCAAGTTGTGCATCTTTCATTTTATTTACCTGCTTTCTTTCTAGCTCGCCAGAACTTAGTAACAAATAAACATACAGCGCAATCTGTTTTATATTTTTCAGCAAGTTCCATGCTTCTGTTTAATTCTTCATTGTTGTGTTTAAGCGTGTAGGCTTTAGCTTCTTGAAATTGTTTTGATGTTTCTAAATTGATTTTCATTTATATTCTTCCTTTCTTTTCTTGAAAGGCTCATACATATCTGCTAGAATAAAGCAGAAGGGTGTATATCTTTCGTTTTAGCTTTGTCAACCGCTTAACTTTTCCAGGGCTTTGCGGTTGGCTTTTTTTATTACCTTATTCTTTAATTCCGTTTTTAAAATTATAATTTTTACATTTCGTTTTTTCCTTTCTGTTTTATATTCATTTCTTTATTACATCTAAAGTTTAACATGTTTATAGTTTAATGTCAACACTTTAATATAAATTCTGAAAAACTTTTTTAAAAATATATTTGTTTATTGATAAATTTTCATGTTCAGCTTTCTTCTTAATTAGATTGTATTCATCTTCTGTAAGCCTGAAAGATACTAATTTATCACGCTTTAAGCCCGTTGGCGGACGTCCTATTTTTTTATGTTTTTCTTCCATTTGTTTCACCTCTTTTCTAACTGTCTTCATTATACTACAATAAAATAAAATGTCAACACTAAAATATAAAATTTATTTCAAAAAATTAAAATGTTCTTTTCCCGTTTTAAATAGTAGTTTTAAATTTTTAGATCTAATTTACATATTCATTCATTTCACACATAATCATGCAGCTTAATTACAAGCTGTATTTTTTATACTTATTTTTCTATTTAATAGAAGGAAAGAGTAAGCACGATTGAACATAATCATTTCAATTCATTCTATTAAATCATCTATATACATCTATCTGATTAATCCTACATTAATAACCTATCTAATAGCCTCTATTAATCATTCATTTATGTCTACATTTTACGTTATGAAAATAAATGAAAACAATATCTTGTGTTGAACGCGTGTTCGTCACAACATGTAGGGGATACCCCGTGTGAAAATTTCACAAAGAAAAAATAAATTTAGACCGCGCCCCCCTCTAGCTTATACAAACTCCCCTTAATTTTTATTTCCAGACAGGCACTTTTTACATACATATATCAGAATAAATCCGAAAGGCGGTGAGAACATGGCAAACCTTGCTAGACCAATATCTTTAAGTGTTATTGAAGGTAAAAAACAGAAGCGAAGTAATGAAGAAATTAGGCGAAGAAAAGAGAACGAAAAAGCACTAAAAGTTGCAAAAGATAAGCTAAAACCACCTAGTTGGTTAGGGAAAATTGCAAAAAAAGAGTTTAAGTACATTGTGGATGAAACGCAGTCCATCGAATTACTAACCAATTTAGATGTTCATACATTAGCGGTGTATTCAAACGTTTATGAACAATATGTAATCTGTAATCAACGTTTGTTGGAAGATGGAATCATTGTGGAAGCAAACAAAGCATCGGAAACAGTGACAGCTGCACATCCATTATTCGTAAAGCAAGCCCAATTATTCGACCAATTACGAAAGATGCAAACTGACCTCGGTTTGTCTCCATCGTCTAGGGCAAAACTAGCATTGCATGCAGCTTTAACATCGGACAAATCAAAGGAAGAAGAGGAGTTCGATAACGTATGAGTGGCTTAAAAGAGTTACTGGTGCAGTATAGTATCGATGTAATCAATTCCAAACAAGGTCATTGTCAGAAAGAAAAATGGGCTTGTATGCGTTTCTTACGAGATATTGAACGAGAGAATACGGATGAGTTTCCTTATGTGTTTGATGAAGAAAAAGCATTACGATTCTTACGATGGATGACGAACTTTAAGCATAGTAAGGGAGTTTTAGCAGGTCAGAATATCGACCCTGCCCCTATTCAAATATTCAATTTTGGGAATATATACGGTTGGGTGCATAGAGACACTAACTATAGACGATTTAGGATTTCATATTGGCAGGTTGCTCGTAAGAATGCTAAGACACAATCGAATGCGTGTGTAGCTAGTTACGAAGCTAGTGCATTTGGAGAACCTTATGCCGAAGTTTATATCGGTGCAACGAAAACAGAGCAAGCTAAGATTCTGTGGAATGAAACTGATATTCAAATTCGAAGTAGTGCGTTTAAAGATAAATTTAAAAAAGCGTATGGAAAAATCACTCACGAAAAATCGGGCGGATTTATCCAAGCCTTATCACAGGAAGCAGGGAAAACTGGTGACGGTTTAAACCCACAGTGTGGACTGATAGACGAATATCACGCACATAAGACATCAGAAATTTATGAAGTCCTTAAATCTGGGCAGGTAGCACGTCCACAACCATTGATTAGTATTATCACTACAGCAGGTTTCGACTTATCAAATCCTTGTTATAAAGAAGAGTATAACTATGTAAGTAAACTGTTAGATCCAAACGATGATACTGAAAACGATTCGTATTTCGCTATGGTAAATGAATTAGACGATGGCGATGATATCAAAGATGAACGTAACTGGATTAAAGCAAATCCTATTGTAGCTACTACAGAAGAAGGTATGAAGTTCTTACGTGATGAATTAAGAATCGCATTGGATGTTCCAGAAAAAATGCGTAACTTCTTAACTAAGAACATGAACAAATGGGTAGATATGCCAGAAGCTGGATATATGGATATGCAAAAATGGAATGAAGCAGGTTTAGAAGAAGATGATTTTGCAGAATTCGCAAAAGAAGGAAAAGTATATTTAGGTTTCGACTTATCCATGACTACCGACTTAACATCTATCGGACTGGTAGCACGTCAAGGAAACGAATATCGAGTGAAGCAGTTGTCATTCATGCCTAGTGATAAATATTATGAGCGTATTTCGAAGGATAAGGTGCGTTTCGACATCTTTAGAGACAGAGGTGAATTAATACTCACAGAAGGCTCTACCGTTGATTATACGCTTGTTAAAGCCTATATATTGAAATTCTGTAAGGAATATGACGTACAAGAAATATGTTATGACAAATGGAATGCCCTTCAATTAGTACATGAGTTAGAGCAAGAAGGGTTGTTAATGGTTGAAATCGAACAATCTGTACGAATGTTGACGGATGCAACGAAGAAATTCCGAGAATGTGTATACAATCTTACATTAAAACATTATCAAGATAAATTATTGAAATGGTCTGTAGGTAATGCACGATTATTTGTTGATGCTTCCGAAAACATCAAGATTACTAAGAAGAAAAGTATTGACCGTATAGACCCTGTTGCTGCATTGATTAATGCGTTTAAACGTGCATCAGATGGAGAAGAAATTATAAATTACAATGAAGTAGTATTAAGTGATGATTGGGGGTTTTAGATTGAAATATTACGATATTATCTTCCTGCTAGGAATACTCATTATTTTAAGCACAACGTTTTATATAGACTTAATTTACGGACTGTATTTAACGGGTGCTTTTTTTGTTGGTATTGGATTGCTAGTAGCAAGTAAACATAAAGAAAGGGGGTGATATATGAATGTTAGAAAGTATAATCCCTAAAAAGGTAGTAGATGGTGTTGCTAGTGGTGAAGTTGGTTGGGAAACCGCATTTAAGTACCTCATCAACAATGAAGTGACTAGCGGAAAGATTGCTCCAACAGCAAATAATGCCACACGATTTTCTACTGTATATGCATGTATCAATGTTTTAGGAGACGATATCGCAAAACTACCGTGGAAGTCATACAAACAATCGAAAAACAAAATTGAGAAGGATTCATCGAGCGATGTATCACACGTATTAAACGTGCGACCAAACCGCTTTATGAATCCTTTTGTATATAAAAAATTAATCGTTACGGATGTATGCACATACGGTAATCACTATTCTTACATTTCTTTCAATAAAAAAGGAGAAATCGAAGAATTAATTCCTTTAGATCCGTCAACTGTTCAAGTCGTAATCGATAGAAAAACTCGTGAATACGGTTATCAAGCAACGTTCAAAGAACAGAATGTGGTGTTTTTACCTCACGAAATATTCCACGTTAAAGCCTTGTCTAAGGATGGAATCGTTGGTATTTCACCTCTCCAATCGATTCGAGAACAAATGTCCACGATGGATATTGCGACTGCATTCAATAAAGGAATGGTCGAAAAAGGTGGTTCTCCACAAGGGATTTTAGAAGTAGACGGTTCGTTTGGTAAAGATGTTAAAACGAAAATTCGTGAAGAATGGCAACGTGTTAATTCGAATGAAAACATCGCAGTTGTGGATTTAGGAATGAAATACAAACAAATCGGTATTTCGCAACAAGATATGCAATTCCTAGAAATGATGAAATTCTCTCAACAACAAATTGCAGCGATTTTCAAAGTTCCATTACACAAAATAAACGATTTAACACACGCAACTTATACAAACATCGAACATCAATCCCTAGATTACGTAAAAAACACTTTACAACCGTGGGTAACTCAACTGGAAGAAGAAGCGAATTACAAACTATATACGAAATCGCAAAGGAATTCTGGACTATATTGCAAATTCAATATGGATAGCGAGTTACGTGGCGACAGCGAAAGTCGTGCAAAAGTGCAACAAATCAATCTTTCTTACGGTATGAAATCACTCAATGAAGTAAGGGCGCAAAACGAAGATAGTCCTTATGAATCTGATTTAGCAGATAAACCACTAATGACATTGAACCTTGTTCCTTTGGATATAGCTGTTGAAGCAGCAACCAATCGCTACGGAGCAAGTCAACGAGTACCGAAAGGGGGTGAAGACGATGGAAAAGGAGATGCGAATACTGACGAATCCAGTGGAGATTCGAAGTGATGAAGGAGAAAAGCCTGTAATCACTGGATATGCACTTAAATTCGAGCGTTGGAGTAAACCGATGTACGGATTTAAAGAAAAATTGGCTAGAAACTGTTTAGACAATGCAGATATGACTGACACAGTGGCGCTAGTAAACCACGACTATAACCTTGTTTTAGGGCGTGTTGGATTGAATTTAACGCTTACTATCGATGAAATCGGATTGAGATTCGATATTATCCCAACCGATACAAGCTATGCAAAAGACTTACTTGCAAACATGAAGGCTGGAATCATTAATAAATGTTCCTTTGCATTCACGATTGATAAAGGCGGTCAAGAATGGGTAGAAGGCGAAGAGTTAGACGAACGAACGATTACAAAAATTAAGAAATTGTATGATGTTTCGATTGTAACTGACCCAGCGTATGACGATACCGAAGCGGTAACGAATATGCGCAGTTATGAAGAATTTAAAAACAATAACCGTAACCGTGAAATCGAGTTACTAGATCTTGAAATGGAAATTTTAAAATAAAAGGAGATTTATAAAATATGAACGAACGTGAATTAAGAACAGCATTAGATGCAAAAACAAAAGAATACGATGCAGCAAAAGAAGCAGGAAAATCAACAGAAGAATTACGTAAACTTGTAGACGAAGTAAAAGAATTACGTGCGAAATTAGACTTAGAATTAGAAATGCGTGCGAACTCTGTTCCAGAATTAAATGAAGTAGTTGAAACAGAAGTACGTAAAGAAGAAGTGGATATCGAAAAAGAATATCGTAATATCTTTATGAAGATTGTTCGCAATCGTGCAACAAACAAAGATATGAACGATTTAAAAGATTTAGAAGAACGTGCAAAAGCTGAACCAACAGCAACACCATTCTTAAAATCAGCTACTGACGAAAACGGTGGGTACATCGTACCTAAAGATGTTCAAACTAAAATCAATGAATACAAACGTACTCAATTATTCGATTTATCAAAATTAGTAACTGTTGAAACAACACAATTTACTGAAGGTTCTCGTGTGTTTGAAAAATTGGCTACTCAAACAGCATTCGCCAACATTGATGAATGGGATACAATCAACGATATTCCTGCGCCACAATTCGAACAAAAATCTTACAAAATGAAATCATTCGCAGGAATTTTACCAACTCCACGACAATTATTACAAGATACTGACCAAAACCTTATGGATCACCTTTCTCGTTTTATTGCACGTAAATCTTTATTTACACGTAACTATAAAATCTTAGAAATCCTTAACGGTTTAACTAAACGTACTAAAGGTGTTGCGTTCACAGATGATTTAAAAGATATCTTGAATGTGGAATTAGACGGTGCGTTTGCAGCAAATGCTAAGATTGTTACTAACCAAGACGGATTTAACTGGTTAGATAAATGCAAAGATGAAAAAGGTAACTACTTAATTCAACGTGATGTAGCTTCTGCTACTGGTTTAACATTGTTTGGACATGAAGTGGTAGTTGTTCCTAACTCAACACTTGCATCAACTGGTAAGAAAGCACCTTTATTCATTGGTGACTTAAAAGAAGCAGTAATGTTATTCGATCGTGGCGTATACGAAGTGAAAGGTACAGACGAAGGCGGTAAATCATTCGAACGTAATTCTTATGACATCCGTGTTATTGACCGCTTTGATGTACAAAAATGGGATGCTGATGCAGTTGTTGCAACTGAAATCGACACTACAAAAGACCCTGCATTCCCTTCTACTGGTAAGAAAACACCACAAGCATAATTAGATAAAGGGGGTATAGATGTATGATTGTAACCCCACAAGAAATAGCAAAAATCCACAGGTATGATGAAGTAGAAGAACTCTCGTTTATCACTGATTTAATCAAGGGGGCAGAGTTCTTCTTATATACTGCTGGAGCATATAAACCGACTAACCCACTGACTAAGACCGTAACGGAATTAATCGTGGGTTTTTGGTTAGATAATCGGGAATCGAATTATACAGATTATATAAAAATAGGGCAGTTCCCTTTGGGTATGCAATCGTTGATTATGTCGTTGCAATACTCACAAGGAGAAAACAAATTGCCTGTTCACGAATAGGTGGTGTGGATCATGAAAAAGGTAAGAGCAAATGATTTCAGACACTACATTCAATTCTATGAACAAAGAGATATTCCGAATAAACGAGGATATACACAAGAATGGACACCAGTATTCAAACTATGGTGTAGAGAAAAGGTAATCTTCCGTGAACAGCTTGAATCTGTTATATCTGGAGGGAATACCTTGCGTGACCGTAAAGAGTTAGAAACACGGTATACAACGAAACTGACTACAGAACATCGATTCAAATTCAAAGATAAGATGTATGAAATCTCTATTGTAGGCGATTCTGTAGGAGATTGTAAGACGATACGTTTTCTAGGCGAAGCAGTTGTGGACGGTGGTGCATAATGAGTGGAAATTTAAAGATAACTGGTATCAATGAAACAATAGCTAAACTACAAAACATCAGTAAAACGGTTGATAGAAATGTGAATAGAATCATCCGTGACAGTGCAGAACCTTATATGGAAGCATTAGAAAAAATCACACCTTATGACACAAGTGAAAAACGAAGACATCCACAACACGCAAAAGAACATATCGTTAAATCAAATGTAACTAGAAACAGCGATGGCGATAAAGTCGTTAAAGTTGGTTATGACCACGATACTGGATGGTATATGTGGTTTTTGGAGAAAGGAACATATAGTAAGGGGAATCCTAAAGGGATTGCTCCTAGACACTTTGTTGAAAAAACAATGGAAAGCACAAAAGAAGAAGTCGCAAAAGTTCAAATGGAAGGCTTGCAAAGATTGATAGAAAGGTATACGTGATGTTTGATTTAGAAATAGTAATTCAAAAGGCTTTAACAAGCAATAAAACAATCACAGATTATGTCGCAAAATCAAAGCAAGGTTATCCGAACATTGGGGCGAATCGAACCCCACACGGTATATTCCCTTTGATTGAATACCATCAAATCTTAGGAGAAGATGAGTTATTCAGTGACAACAAACTGTGGACACGTACTTATCGTTTTCAAGTAGGTATTTACACTGAAAATATGGATTACGATAAAGTGCAGAACGCATTGGACAAAACGATGCGAAATATAGGTTTTACATGTTATAGAGATTATACGTATGCGGTGGATGACACGAAAGTTATCCATCGCATTTTTAGTTACTCGATAAGCATTGATAAACCTAGATATTACAAATTATTAAAAAAATACAAATTGGAGAGTGAATAATATATGGCAAGAATCGGAGTAAGAAATTTACACGTTTTTCCTTTAACAAAGGATGATGCAACTGGAGCAACTTATGGTACAGCGGTGAAATGCGCACCATTAATGAAAGTAAGTTTGACTGCAAAAACATCAGAAGGTTCAGTATACGGTGACGATAGACAAGTTGATGGTAACTTCGGTATTACTGGTTATGACATTGTAATCGATACAACCGACTTAACACCTGACCAACAATCGTTATTACTAGGACACAAGAAAGACAGCAAAGGTGGTATCACAGTAAGTACTGAAGATGAAGCGCCTTATGTTGGGGTAGCGTTTGAATCTAAACGATCTGACGGTAAGAATGAGTATTCTGTTCTTTACAAGGTTAAATTCTCACCTACCAATGAAGAATACGAAACTAAAGGCGAAAACATCACTTATAAGACGCCATCATTAGTAGGTAAGGCAATCGCTCGTGAAAATGACAGTAAATTAAAATATACCGTTGTTTCATCAACTACACCAGAAAATTGGTATACAACACCACAAAAATCAGAAGAATAATCATGATTAATTGGGGGTTAGGAAACTAACCCTCTCTTTTTTTGGAGGTAAAAATGGAAATTAAAATTGGTAAAAAAACATATAAAAGCGGAAGTCACAACATGAAACTATTGTTTGACTTAACAAAATTAAGAAGTGAAATCGACAAACGTTACAGAATTTCTATGAGCGGAGATACGGACGAAATCCAAAAGCTATTATCAACTATAAACCCGTGTGAAGATATCGAAAAAAACGTAAAACTAGTATGTCGTTTCTTTGGTAATCAATTTACAGAAAAAGAATTTATGGAAGGCTATCACGCAGAATCAATGCAAGAATTCAATACTTTAATTGAGTTGATGACATTAGAAGCTATTTCGGGAGTTACTGACATCCTAGGTGAAGAAAAAAAGCCACAGACCCCGACTTCGAAGAAGGAATCGAAATAATTACATTCATTAAAGAACTCTATTCATTATTGATGGAAAAATATAATTGGACACCAGAACAGATTGATAATTTAGAAATCACAAAAATTATTGATTTAGAGTTTGGTAGTTGGAAGAAAGAAGTTAAGGAGAAAGAACCATTAGAATACATCGATGAAATAGAAGGATTTTCGTAGAAAGGAGGTAAATTATGGCAGGAACACCATTTGGAAAATTAGTGGTGGAATTAGGGCTGAATAATGTTGCTTTCACAAAAGGTGTTGAAGATGCACAAAGACAATTAAGAACGTTAAACCGTGCTATCAAGAATTCTGATCAAGATATTAAATTGATGGGTGTAGGTTCGCAAGCAACTTCTACTAAATTAACTCTATTATCACAGGCTTTTCAAGTTACAGAAAAAGTAATTGCGAATACGAAAATACAATTAATGAAAGCGGAAGATGCGCTATCAACACTAAGAGCCGAAATCGATAAAACAACTACGAAGACGAAAGAACAATCAGACGAAGAAGCGAAGTTAGTTAAACAGATTGAAAATCATAAACGTAAATTAGTAGATGCAACCGCAAGTTTGTCTAGTTATAAAAGAGAGTATCAATCTGTAGCTAGAGCGCATGCAGAAGCGAACAACAGCTTCATTCAATCGGGTAATAAGCTAGAAGAAGCTGGTAAACGATTAACCGAATCTGGGAACAGAATTTTAAACGTGGCTCGTGGATGGACGTTTGCAGGAGCAATCTTAGGAACTGGTATCGGATTAGTTGCTAAAGAAGCGATTGAATATGAAAAAGCCATCGCAGGTGTTCGTAAAACTACTGACCCTACAAATGCACAATTACAAGAATTCGCCTTAGGATTCCGTAAAATGTCCACAGAGATTCCAGTTGCAGCTAAAGAACTAGCGAATATGGGTCAAATGGCAGGGCAATTAGGTATTCGTAATGATAGCTTATTAACATTCGTTGAAACGATGGCTAAACTGCAAACTGCTACGAATATCATCGGTGAAGAAGGTGCAGCTGACCTTGCAAAATTCATGAATATTATGGGCACATCTCAAGACAGAGTGTCTAATTTAGGTTCTGCATTAGTAGACTTAGGTAACCACTTTGCCACTACCGAAAAAGACATCCTGGATATGGGTAAAAACCTTGCTGGGGCAGGTAGACAAATCGGACTATCCGAAGGTAGCGTGTTAGGGATTGCAACCGCATTGAGTTCTGTAGGTATTGAAGCAGAAAAAGGTGGTAGTGCATTCTCTAAAATCATGATTAAAATGGCTACTGCAGTGGACGAAATGGACACTAGAGCAGGAAGTAAGTTGAGAGAATTTGCGGGCGTATCTGGAATGACTGCAGAAGCATTCGCAGATTTATTCAAATCTAATCCAGCACAGGCAATTGCAGCATTCGTGGAAGGTTTAGGTAGTGCAAACGAAAGAGGAACTACAGCTATCGGAATCTTGAAAGAAATGGGTATTAAAGAAGTTCGTTTAAGAGATACCTTATTACGTGCTGGTGGTGCGCATAAATTATTCAACGAAGCAGTAAACATGGGTAATAAAGCCTTTAAAGAAAACACTGCATTACGAAAAGAATTTAATACATTTAACGATACCACAGCAAGTAAGTTAGAACGTGCTAAAAACAAACTTACTGACCTAGCTATCGAAGCAGGTGGAAAATTACTTCCAGTTATTGCTGATTTAATCGGTAAATCTGGTTATGTAATTGATAGCGTTAAAGGAATGGTAGAAGGATTTTCTAATCTTCCAGAACCTGTTCAGAAAACAGCATTCGCAATGACTGGGCTATTTTTAGCAGGAGGACCAATTTTAGGAATGTTCGGACAAGCTAAAAATATGATTGGTCTGTTTGCTGGAGGAATCGGTGGACTTCTTAAAAATCTTGGTCAAGCACAGATTAAAGCGCAAGAAGCAAGAGGTGTATTCGATTTAGCAAAAGGTACTATTGAAGGTACTGGAAGTGTTTCCGAAATTACAGGCGCAAGCGTAGCAAAATTAGGTGGTGAAGTTGCTAAAACTGGTGGATTTTTCACTAAATTAACCAGTATCGGATTGAATCCGTGGCTATTAGGTGCAGCTGCTGCAATCGGAGTAGGAATTGTAGCGTGGAAAGCATTCGGAGAGCAAGCGCACGAAGCGTTTAAGAGTTCTGAAAAAGTTAAACGTTGGGGTGTTGAAGTATCAGACGAAATTGATTCAGCGTTAAAAAAAGCAGAAACCTTTGGTAATAACGCACAAACGTTTATCAATAAAGGTTTTACTATTGACGACAAAATCAAAGGTGAAGCACAGAAACAATTTAGTGGGATGTTTGATGCTTTAAAATCCACAGCTGATAAGCAGATTAAGGAAATCGAAGAATCTTACAACAAACTTCCAGAAAAAGTAAAAGGTGCATTATCTAAAGAGGTCGAAGAACGTAAATCACAAATTGGTGAATCTAAGAAAGTTATCGAAGAAAACGAAGCTAGAATCAACGAGATTTACGATAAAGCAAGTCAAGAAAGACGTAAGTTAACTAGAGAAGAAATCGCAGAAATTAATCAATTACGAAAAGAAGCGTATCAAGAAGAAGCAAACATTCTAAGTGCGAACGCAAAAGAACGTAAGAAGATTATGGAGAACTTGACGGAAAGTTTGACGAAGTTAGATGATAACGAATTACAACAACGTCAATCGTATCTAGCTAAATTAGGAAAAACCGAACAACAAACCTTAAATGAGAACTTAAACTCATTAAAAGAGTTATGGCAAAAAGGAACTATTAGCGCTCGAAGCTATGCAGACCAAAAGTTAGAAATTGAAAAAGACCACAACGTTAAAATGAAAGAGATTGCATTACAACGTTATCAAGCGTTTCAAGAAGAAATGAAACGTAATGAAGCGTTGGGAGATGAAGAAGCAGGAAGACGTAATCAAATAATTAAGTCTGCTGCAGAAAAAATGCTAAAAGATTACGGTTTTACCGTTGAAGAAATGGAAAAACTTTCTAAACAACAAGAGGATAATGTTGCATTAAGTGCTAAATACATTTCTAACACAATGGAAGAATTGGGTTACAAACTTTCTGACAGCACTAAGAAAGCAAACATCGCATGGGAAGCAATGATTACGGACGAAAAGACTGGAAACATTGTTAAGAACATCGATGAAGTATTACGTAAAGCAGTAAGTACTGAAAAAGGTTGGAATGACCTTAAATTCATTATCCATAATGCTAAGTTAACTTCAAATGCTAAAGAACAAATCGAAAAAGCGTTAAAAGCAACAGATAAGTGGAATGATTTAGATCCAGAAACAAAATCATTCTTAACTGCTACAAACATCGGTGAAACGATGGCACACATCCTGCAGGATAAAGGT
>ERZ773008.1988-NODE-1988-length-13849-cov-2.651008_pt1 | contig 13849 bp, 16 predicted proteins | sample MGYA00580664_ERZ773008 | MGnify/ENA primary metagenome ERZ773008 (study PRJEB29015, sample SAMEA2738016) | human oral metagenome | biome: human oral; feature: human-associated habitat; material: dental | place: China | collected 2048 ... | reverse complement strand
GCATTCGCCAAAATCGGGGTGGACATCGCCGCCGTCAGCAAAGGCATCAGCAGCAGCGCGCGGCAGAGCTTTGATGGTTTTGTAGAGGCGGCCAAGGCGGCGAAAGAAGAAGGGGTGAATAGCGCCAAGCTCATCCGTGAGGCCTTTGACCACATCGCGACAGGCCTCAAAACCAAAGAGGAGTTTGCTGAATTTAACCGCACGCTGGCGCAGACCGGCGTAGCAGGGCAACTTGCCAGCGGACAAATGCAAATCCTGCGTGCCGGGATGCAGGGCGGCGCAGAGGCAGCAAATGCGATGCGCGAAGCAACGAAACAGAGCAACGAAGCCACCCGCGAGAGCGCCGAGGTATCGAAAGTGGCAGCGGACGCGAAAGAAAAAGAAGCCGAAGCGGAGCGCAAGGCGGCGGAAGCAGAAAAAGAGGCGCTGGACAAAAACAGCGAAGCGAAAGAGAAAAACGCGGAAGCCACCGGCAAAGCGGCGAACCGTGGCCGCGCCCTCTACGATGCTAGCAAACTCAGCGCAGAGGGCATTGCCAACCTGGACGACGCGTTAAACCGCATGAACGACAACGTGACCACGGGGACGCAGGGCTACTTTGATTTGGTGGTCAAACAGGCGCGGGCAGCGGACGAATACATCAAGGACACCGAAAAAGCGGTGGCCGCAACCGATAACCTCACCCAGAAAATTAGCGACGGCACCGTTTCCATGCAGGACATCGCCGAGGCGACCCATGCCGCCTCCAGCCGCATCGCGCAACTGGACTCTACCACCCTCAACAACCTGCACGCCGCCATCGACGAAGCGCGGCAAAAACTCAAAGAGTTGGATGACCAGGCGAGGGATAGCGCCGACAGCCTGGAAGCCGAACTGGCGCAACTCAGGGGCGACGACAGCAAAACGGCAGCGCTCGAACAGGAACGCAAACTGCGCGAACTCAACGCCAAGCTGCACGAGGCAGAACTGCGCAATAACGCCGAAGAGATTGCCCAATACCGCCGCGCCCTTGACCTGCAACAGCAAATCGGGCGCGAGAAACAGCAGCAGGCAGCGGCGAAACGCACCGAGGAACAGCAGCGGCGACAACAGCAGCAAACAAGCGGCAACAACGGGCGCGGCAACAGCAGCAGCGGTAACTCACGCGGCAACGGACGCGGTTATACCGCTGCCGAAGTGGCGGATGCCTTTGACGCCCGGATAGCCAAGGCGCGGCGCGAAGGCCGGGATGACCTCGCCCGCGAACTGCACGACGAAATGAAACGGAGGACCTGATGCACTGGACATTGACGCGCAAGGACAACAACGAACGACTTGAACTGCCCGCGCGTCTGCGTTGGACAGACGAGCACGACTGGCAGGCCATCGCCCAGGCGACGCCGCAATACTCGCTCGGTGGTGCGGTCATCGTGCAGCAGGGCACCAAACTGGCTGGCCGCCCTGTCACTCTTGGCAACGAAGACCAGCACAACTGGCTGCGCAAGGCGACCATCACCACCCTGCTCGCCTGGGCGGATGTGCCGGAACTGGAAATGACCCTCACCGCTCCGGACGGACGCAACCTGAACGTAACCTTTCGCACCCACGATGGCGCGCTACAAGCCAGCCCCGTGCGCTGGATGCACGACGAAGACGACGATGCGTGGTACCACGCCGAAATCCGCTTAATGACGATTTAAACGAGCCTTAACATGCCACAAAAACACACCGCCCTCACCAAACAGAACCTGCAAATCTACCCGACCGAACGCCTCACCGATGCCGACGACGGCGGCGGGCTGATGGTCAAGGACGCGCTCACCGGACGCGAGAACGAACTCTTTACGCCCATCAGCGATGTGGCCCGCACCATCGGCGCCTTCAACGCGCGCTCGGTGCATGGCGCGGTGCGCGTTGCCGATAACATCCCGCTTGGCGGTGCGCACATGATTATCAGCCGACCACCCAAAGCCGAGAACGTCAGCTACCTGCTCTATCGCGGCGTGCGCTACGGCGAGGTGCGCAAGGACATCATCAAGCGCATTGCCGCCTACTCGGTGGCGACGATTGAATCGCGCATGACCCTGCTCTCGACGCAATCGCAGGGCTCGCGCATCGTCCAGGCCTATCAGCGCCCCGGCGAGCCGCTGCCGCTGATTGGCGACGTGTACTGTCTGCGTCAGGACAAGGCAGGCTATCCTGCCATCGAGCAGTATGTGCAGGTCATCCGCGTCAGCAGTGAAGACCGTACCTTTACCACGCACGACGGCATTGATTTTGTGCGCACAGTCGTCAAGATGGAGACCTCGACCGCGCTCACCCATGATTTTGTCGGTGCCGAGGCCCCGCAGCGCAACTACATCGACAACCCCTGCAAAATCCGTGAGACCCACGTCGCCGACGGGGCGCAGTATTACGGGGTCAAGCCGCTGGCCGCCGCCATCAAGGCACAGGCGCAGAGCTTGCGCGTGTCATCCCTGATGGAAAAGCTGGTGCCCACCTCGCAAATCGAAACGTCGCTGGTGGATCTCACCGCCGCCGGTGAGAAGCAAATCCTCTTTGACGCTGCGCGCGAAGAAGACCGCATTAACGGCAACCTGTCGCTCAACAAGGGGGCAGTGGTCTATACGCGGCGCGCCATCCTCCCCGGCAGTCTGCGCCTGGTCGTTGGCGGTGTTGATGCGCGCGACAGCGGCGGCGTCATCAGCAGTGCCGGCAACGACATCGGCACCGTCGATTACGCCGCCGGGCGCGTCACGATTGACGAAAACCTCGGCAGCGGCTGGACGCTGTACAGCCGACCCGCTGCCGAGTACCTGCAAGTGGCGGATACGGCAGCGATAGCCGTATCGACGGGGACACGCTCCTACAACTACGTGATGACCATCAACCCCGCCCCGGCGCCGGGCAGCCTGCAAGTCTCCTACCGTGCGCAGGGCCGCTGGTATGACCTGCGCGACAACGGCACCGGTGCCCTGCGCGGCATCAGCGCCGCACACGGCAGCGGCGCGGTCGATTACCGCAGCGGCACCGTCACCATCACCTGCGGCGAGCTGCCCGATGTCGGCTCGGAAATCCTCTACGCCTGGGGCAGTCCGGCCACCGCCAAGAACCGCAGCGACAGCACCCCCGCTGTCACCATGCTGCTGCAAATGGAGGCAGGTGTCGCGCCCGGCAGCGTCAAATTAAGCTGGACGGACAATGGCGCCAAAGCCGCGCAGGATGACGGCATGGGCAATATCGCGGGCGCGTGGCTGGGGACGGTGGACTACCGCAGCGGCGACATTATGCTGACGCTCTTTCCGGGCGGCGAGCAGCATCTCGACGTGAAAGTGGATTACTCGGTGGGCGAACCGCAGACGCAGGAATTCAAGGCCCCGGCGCGCGGGCACGACGGCAACGTCACCCTCAATCTCGCGCAGCGGCAAATCAAGCCGCGCAGCTTCGAGATGACCTTTAATGTCCTCGTGGAAGACTACGATCACAAGGTACAGGAGGGCGAGGCCTACACGCGGCAGGTGGACCCCTACGTCACCGTGCGCGACAACGGCAGCGGCGGCCTGATTGATGGCAACGGCACGAACTTCGGCAGCATTGACTACAGCACCGGTACCGTCAAATTCAAACCGGATTACACCACCCGCATCCCCAAACCCATCTACCGCAAGCAGCCGATGGGCGAGCGCATCGTCAGCACCCAGGGCAACCAGCAGACCGTCAAGCCGCTTTACCGCCTTGTCTTTGCCGGGTTTGAATACATCAATGCCCTTGCCAGTGCGCCGATTGACGACAGCTTTGTGGTGACGGTGCGCTATCGCGGCCAGCAAAGTGAGGACGCACGCACGAAACAGGCAACCAGCGGCGTCTTGCGTGTCGATCTGCTGCCTACCCTGCACGAGCGTGTTGTCCCCGGCAGCGTCTGCTTTACGACCGGCAGCGAGACCTACTTTGACCGCCGGGGCGAACTCTACTACCGCCTCAATCCCGCCACCGGTGCCGCTACCAAAGCGGGCAGCATCAACTACGAGACCGGCATTGCCATCGTCGAACAGGCTGACGGCAGCGCGGTGCGCCTGCTGGCGCTGGCGGGGACGGTCAAGGGCAACCCGGTAGACGAGGCGGTGTGGCGTATCCCCTCGGCACCGGTGCGTCCATCCTCGCTGCACATCACCGCTACCCCGCTCACCGGCGGCCAGCTCAGTGTGCGCGCGGATGCGGGGGGCAAGATTGAGGGCAGCAATATCGAGGGCAGCATTGACTACGAAACGGGCGTGGTACGGGTGCGCTTTGGCCGCCTGGTTACCGCCGCCGGGAATGAAGGCAAATACTGGTACAACCCGGACGCGGTAGAGAACGGCAAAATCTGGCAACCCATCCCGGTCTATGCCGACATCATGACCTACTCGGCGGTCAGCTACGCCTACCTGCCGCTGGACACCGCCGTCATCGGTATTGATGCGGTGCGCCTGCCCCCTGACGGGCGGGTGCCCATCTTCCGGCGTGGCGACATGATTGTGATAGGTCACCGTCTGGAAGACGACCTCGGCAGCGCCCACACCGCCGGGCAGACCGTGCAACTCAGCCGTAACGATCTGGATGACATCTGCCTGCGCGACGCGAAAGGGGTGCCGATTGACGCCAAGTGGTACGACTACGACCTGCAAAGCGGGAAAATCACCTGGGCGACACCGCTTGACCTCTCCGCCTACACCCTGCCAATCAAGGCCGGTCACAGCCGCGAAGAAGAGAACCGCATCATGGTCGCCGACATCGACGGCACCTTGACCCTGCAATTCCCGGTGGCGCGTGACTATCCCGCCGGTGAGACCTATATCTCCTCCGCCCTGATTGGCGGCGACCTACAATGCCGCGTCAGTCCGCCCTGGTCGCAAAAGACCTTCGATAATGTCTGGGATGACAACCCGCGCGGCGACGGTATTGCCGCCAAGCTGAACAGTAAGGACTACCCCTTCAAGCTCACCGATGATGGCGCCGTCACCGACCGCTGGGCGATTGTCTTCAAGGACGGCAACCAGTTTGAGCTGTACTCGGAGGCGGTCGGTTTTGTCGGCAAGTTTGACACCCTCTCCGATTTAGCGCCCATCAACCCCGCCACCGACAAACCTTATTTCACCCTGCCGAAAGGGGCGTTTGGCATCACCAACGGCGCCTCGGCCTGGGCGACTGGCAACGCTGTCCGCTTCAACACCTACGGTACCCACATGGGCGTCTGGGTCATTCGCGCCGTGCAACCATCCGCCAGGCGGCAGAACAGCACGGACGGCTTTATGGTCTGTCTCAGAGGCAACACCACCGAGATTTAGGAGGCAACATGTACGTCAACAACATCGAAATGCCGGTCACGCTCTATCTCTCCAGCGATGATCAGGCACCTGTCATCACCAATGCCAACCTCGGCGTCATCCTCAAAGCCTGCCTCGTCACCGGCTATGGCGCGAAACACGGCGCAGGCTGGACCCTGCCCTACGAAGACGCCGCGCAAAACACCCGCGTTTTTGCCCCCAAACACGCGGGCGAACACGACAGCTACCTGCGCATCAAGGACACAGGCAGCGGCAAGGCAGAAATCCAGGCCTACCGCGAAATGACGGGCATAGACACCGGGGAAAAAATCCTCGACCTCGGGCTTCCCTACAAATACGCGGTGAGCAACCCGACCGGGCGCTGGGCGGTCATTGCCAGCGAACGCAGCGCCATCGTCTGGGTGGAAAGCGGCTACGACAGCGCCGGGCGCAACGGCCAAATGCTGTTCTACGGCGACACCGCGAGCGCCCACGACGGCAGCCGTTGCCTGCTGCTGGCGCACAGCGGCGGCACATACAGCGATGGCTCGACCAGCAGCCTGTTCCACTACGACAACGCCAACACCAGCGTCAAAGCCAGGAGCTACCGCGACGGGGACGGCGCGGCAGAACAGGACTTCCTCAGTCTCTTTGGCAGCCCGCGTGAGACAACGGGGCAGTACCTTGCCCCTGTACTCCTGCAGCGCGGCGGGCTGCTTTACCCCGTGCCCGGCATCCACACTAGCACCCGCGCCGCCGATAACCTGACCGAAATCAGCGACGACGGCACCCCATACACCGTGCTGCACAGCTATGGCTGGTCAACTATCCAAAAAGACTTCGCCCGTCTTATCATCCGCACTGACAAATGGCGTTACTGACATGCTGCTCGAACCGCACTACATTCCCGACCACCGGGGCTACTTCGCCGGCCAGGACGACGGTATCGTCACTGTCGCCGGGCAGGGCGCCGTCGGCAACCTCTACGTTTTCGACGCGCGCACCATGCTGCTGGTACAGCGCGCCCGCTCGCTCACGAGCGGTCATTACCTCGTCCCCTACCTTGACCCCACGCGGCGCTACGTCCTCATGGCGCGGCACCCGCAGGGGCACTACGAACCGGTCTGCTACGACCAGCTGCGCCCGGCTAATAACCTCAGCATCGCCGAGCAGCGCGAGGTGTGGCAGGGTTGGCAATAGTTGCTTTTAATGGAAAAAGTCCGTAACCTTTCAGCAAAGGAACTCTTTTCACCGAGCTTCTAATTGTATGGTTAGCGGCGTTATCAGGAGACTAGGGTTCCTTTTTTATTGTCAAAGGAAAAGGGAATGGCAAAGTATATTATTTATGCTGATGAGGCATGGGTGCATCGTAGTCAGCCATTAAACAGGTATCATAATTTTTTCGGGGGGATATTTGGCGAGGAAAAATATATTGACCGCCTGAATGCCGATTTGACAAAAATAATAAACAAGTATTCTTTGCCAAGAATCGAGATAAAATGGTCTAATCTTGATAGCAGGAATAATGATATGTATAAAGAGCTTATAATCTGCTTGTCTAATCATATAATATCGGGAAAAATTCGCTATCGCCAGATGTTCAAAGATCGCTCTTATCATTACGTAGGCGAGAGCCCTGGTACAGAACTAGATGTGCAATTTAAGCAGTATTATCAATTCCTGAAGCTTGCCTTTGGATTTCAATATTTGGATCAAACACCTGAAAACCACCATATCATTCTTCGTCTAGACACGCATTCAAGCCAGCAACACAAAGATGAGCTGGAGAGATTTATAATACAGGCTCCCAGTCTACTCGAAAGAAATGATATAAATCTTACTGTTACCTATATCAACAGCAGTAGAAACATATGTTTGCAAGTTTGTGACATATTGATGGGAGCGGCTGGATACTACGGAAATCAGGTCTATAAAAGACGTATTAATGGTGCCCGAAAAATTACTGAAAAACAAAAGCTAAAACGTGATTTTTGCAAATTTACCTACGAAGTCCTAAAAAGAATAAGTGCTTTGGATAGAGGTACAAAAGCATTTAACTGGTTTGAAACGACTGGCATTGGTAGTGACTTCGCAAATTATTTGAAACACAAACTGCGTATTTGGAAATTTATATCTTTTCCTTATTATAAAAATAAAGGATGGGAAAAAGATCATCTTAATAATCAAGGATTATTCGTAAAAGATGATTTCCTTATCGATGAAGCCACAGGGAAACCCAAGGTCTTTACCCGCAGCTAATTTAGACAGCCCGCATCAAGCGGGTTTTTTCATATGTATCCCGACAAAATCCCCGTCCCCTTCACCACCCGCACCGGCAAACAGGCAGCGGACAAACTGCCGCTGCCGTTTACCCGCCGCGTGGGCGACGCCCCCGGCCCCAAGCCACAACCAAAGTGGGTAAAAATCAGCGGCTGCGCCAGCGTGGCGACGGCGCCGACAGTAGATGTGACTGCCTGCCTCAACCAGCACACCCGCGTCAGCCCCGTCGCTACCTGCCTGGCCGCGAACCACACGCCGATGCTGGACGTCGTGCGCTGCATGATGTTTACCGTCGCCGGATTACCGTCGCTCACCGCCTGCACCCAGGCCGCAACCACACCGACCTACCGCCTCGCCACCTGCCTGCCCGTCACCCTCAACGCCTACCCGCGCCTGGGCAACTGCGCCATGCCGACAGCTGGCACCGCGCCACCGCTTGCCAACTGCGCGAGCGCCATGCAGCCGGGCAACCCCCTGCTCCAAGGCTGCAAAACGCCGCGCGTTACCATCGCGCCGCAGCTTGTCAACTGCCATCGCCAGCACGGCTGGGGGCTGCCACTGGCCCATTGCCACAGCCTGCGCTACCAGCGCGCCGTGCGTCCGCCCTGCGAGTATTACCCCATCCCGCTACCGCCACCGCCGCCGGACGTCTCGCCCTGCCGGGTGCGCCCGCCATCGCACCGTCTGCCGCTGCCGTTTACGCGGCGGCGCATTAACCGCGACCCATCCCGCCTGCCACTGCCGCTGCGCTGCTGGCACGACAGCGACACCACCGACCTGCCCACCCTGCCCGGATACATCATGCACAACCGCATCACTGCCGAATTTAACGGCCAGACCTTACAAATCCTCGCCCTTACCCTCAAAGCCGACACCGACGGCTACTGCTGGCAGGGCGACCTCACCCTCGCCCCCGCCGACTTCGCCAGGCTGCAAATGGACACCCGCCGAGCGGGCGACGAGGCCGTCATTACCCTGCGCATCAACCACCAGCGCTGGGACATCCTCGCCGAAGACTACCGCGACACACGGCGCTTCATCGGCCACAGCTACACCATCACGGGCAGATCCATCACCGCCAAACTGGGCGCGGACTACACGCAGGGGCGCCATATCAAGTACGAGCAAAGCCGCTACGCGCGGCAGATTGCCGACGAACAGTTGCAGCCGACGCCCTACACCATCGCGGGCTGGGACGCGGTGGACTGGCTGGTGCCGGGCGACAACTACACCGTGAGCGGACAAACGCCGATCGCCGTCGTGATGGACATCGCGCAGGCCATCGGTGCCTTTGTCGAGAGCCACCCGTTCGAGCCGCAACTCTTTGTGCGCCCCGTCTGGCAAAAAGCGGCGTGGGAAAAACCGACGCCAACGCTGACCATCCCGTCCAACCTTATCCTCAGCGTCAGTGGGCAACGCCGTATCAGCGAGCGCTGCAACGGCGTGCGCGTGGTCGGCAAAGGCGCAACCGCCAAAGGTGCGCTGGTATGGCGTGAAGGCACTGACCAGACGCCGGAAGCCGCCCTGTGCGAACACGCCCTCTACACCGACGAAACCGCACACCGTGCCGCAGGCATCCATGCCCTGTCCGAAACCGGTACGCACAAAATCGAGACCGTCACCTTGCCCTGGGCGGAAAAATACCAACTGCCGCTGGCGAGCCTTGGCGCAGTGTGGGCATTTACAGAGAACGGCAGCACATGGCAGGGCGTCATCAAAGGCGTGCAGGTGGACGTGACGCTGGACAACAACGCGCCCGTCGTCACACAAACCCTCACCATTGACCGCTACATGGGGGACTGACATGAACATCCGCCAGCAATTTGAGAGCCTGCTCAACCCCAAACGGCGCATGACCGCGAAAATCACCGGCGGCAAAGGCGCAAACGTGTGGGTAGCCGAAACCCCGACCGGCGCTGTGGTCGTCCTCACCGGACAAGGACAAACCGGGCAGCATGTGTACTACAACGCCTACACCCTGGAAATCGAAGGCGAAGCTCCGGCGGTGACGTGGGCGGAAATCAAGGTGTGATCAGGTGCCGCGTGGGCGTTTCCTGTTTTTCCTCCTCAAATGAGGCGATGATGCGCTTGCTCGCTGTGGCACAATAAACAGGTACCGTTCCAAAGTACCTACCCATCCACAATACCTATTGCGGCCAAGCCGCAAATCCCAAACTAGTCTAATCGCCGCTTGCAGCGGCGTTTTTTATGCTTGCCCCGTCATCAACCAAGCACGAGGTAATCATGAAAAAGCTCATCGACAAAATGGCCGTGTGGCACATCGGCAGTATCATCCTACTGGCGGTTCTCGCCATCATCGCACCGCAGCAAATAGGCTTGCTGTTGCTCAAAGCAGCTTACGTCACTATCGCCCTGGCGCTCGGCTACTACGCTGACCGCACCATATTTGCCCGTTACCGTCCATTCGAGATGCGTAAGGACGACATTGTCTTTGCTGCTGTCATGCTGCGGCGTGCCATCGTCGTTGCTGCCGTTGTATTGGCCTTCGCCATCGGGATGTAACCATGCGTATTGCTTGCTTCCTTGCACTTGTCATCGCAGCAGCCGGATGTCATACGGCATCCGCTGCTGATGATTGGCAGGGACGTGCCAAGGCCTACCAGCGCGCCCTCATCCGCGAGGCGCGGCTGGAACTGGGCCTCAACGCCCCCATCCCACTCTTCGCCGGACAAATCCACCAAGAATCCCTGTGGCGACCAGACGCCCGCTCTGCCTATGCCAACGGCCTCACCCAATTTACCCCCGAAACCGAGGCGTGGATTAAGACCGTCTTCCCCCAAGAACTGGGGGTGGGGAATGCCTTTAACCCGCAGTGGGCTATCCGTGCCCTAGTCAAATACGATCATTGGCTCTATCAACACATCAAGGCCGCCAATGACTGCGAGCGCTGGGCGATGACCCTCTCGGCGTACAACGGCGGCCTCGGCTGGCTGCAACGTGACCAGCGTCTGACCGCGCAACGTGGCGGCAACCCCGCCTACTGGTGGGGAAGCGTTGAGCGCTACAGCCGCCGCGCCAAATGGGCCATCAAAGAGAACCGTGGCTACCCGCGCGCCATCATCTATGCACATCAGCCGCACTATCTCGGTTGGGGAGGGGTACGCGTATGCGCGCCACAATCATGATCGGGCTCTTGCTGGGGCTGGGCATCGCCGGACTGGGGATGCGTGTTAACCACCTGAACGATGCCCTGAATACAGCCAAACAGGAGCGTGATGCTGTGCAGGCCGCCTATCAGGCGCTAGCCGAGCAGTATCAGGCAAGCGATGAGGCCTATCAGGCACTTATTGCAACACAGTCGCAAATAGACGCGCGGCACCGCCCCATCATCCGCCGCGTGCAACAAGCCCCGGCAGGGGATGATGCCCCACTGTCACCAGTGTTACGGCAGACCTTGCAGGAGATCGCGCCATGACCCGCCTGCTGCTTTGCCTGTTGCTGGCGGGCTGTGCGCACGAGCGCATCGTCTATCGACCTGTCCCCGTCCCTGCCGGGCTATTACAGCCGGTTACGCATCCCATCATCCCCGACCCGCAGACCGCGACTCAGCGCGACGTGGCGCTGCTGCTGATTGAACAGCATCAGGCGCTCGCCGTGTATCGCGCGCGCCTCGCCGCCATTGCCACATGGAGCCACCATTGGACCCCGCCGACAAAGCCGATGCCCTCATCGAGCAAACGTTAAATGCCGGCCTTGCCAAACTGCACGCCGCTGCCAGCGGGCACGGGCAGGCCGTATGCGCCGACTGTGGCGAGCCTATACCGGCAGCACGGCGGCAGGCCTTCCCCGCCGCCATCCGCTGCATTGAATGTCAGGAAATTTTTGAAAGGTTTCAACACACAGGGGAAGCGCGCCGCGCAACCCTGAACGCAAGGGAAGGCACCCCCCACAGGGCAGGATTATCCGCCATAAATGGCAAAGTTTGGAAACCATGAAAGAGGTTCTGATGAATATCAACATCCCATTTTGGAAATTTGTCTTTGATTTGATTCAGACGATGTTCACCGTCGGCATCGCCATCTACGTCTGGATTGTGGCCAAGCACAAGGCCAACGCCAGCCGCATCAACGCACTCGAAGATAAAACCACTGCCGATATACACGAAGTTACACAGCGGTTAACCGTAATTGAAACCAAGGTTGAACAAATGCCTGACCGCACCGCTATCGGCAATATCCACGCCGCCTCGACGAGCAGGCGAAGACCCTACACAAACTGGAGGGCACGCTGGCAGGCGTCAACGACAACAGCCGCCTCATCCTCGACACACTGCTTAAAGGAGAGAAGAGACCATGATGCAGGACATCCAGCACAGCTATAACCGCCGCGCCATCCTCTCGGCGCTGGTCTATGACAGCGACTACCGCCTCTCGCTCGACATGCTCGACCTTATCCTCGAAGCCGCCGGGCAGGCTATCACCCGTGACCGCTTGGAAAATGAGGTGATGTGGCTAGAAGAGCAGGGCTTGGTGACGCGGCTCTATCCTGCGCCCGGCCTGACGGTCGCCGCGCTCACCGACCGGGGGCTCGAAATCGCACGCGGTAAGGCACGCGCGCACGGCATCCGCGACCTGCGCCCCTCCGAAATCAGCGAAATGGCCGCACGCTGATGGCGCAAAGCAGCATCAAATCCCTGCCACCGGCGCTGCTCGAGCAGTTACAGGGCTGGCTGCGCGATCCGGCCATTACGCAAACAGAGGCAACCGAGCGTCTGAACGCTGTGCTGGCCGAGCTTGGCGAAAAGCCGCGCAGCAAAAGTGCCGTCAACCGCTACGCGCTACAAATGCAGGAAATCGGCGCCAAAATCCAGCAGTCGCGGGAAATCGCCGACATGTGGGTGGCGAAATTCGGCAATGCGCCGCAGGGCAAGGTGGGCATACTGCTGAATGAAGTGGTGCGCAACCTCGCATTTAATACGGCGTTGCAATTATCCGAAGGCGAAGAGCCGCCCCATCCCACTCTGCTCAAAGACTTGGCACAAGCCATCGAAAAGCTGGAGCGGGCATCCACGATTAACGAAAAACGCCAGCAGGAAATCGAGCGTGCCGCCCTCGCCAAAGCCGCCGCAGATGTCGAAGCCACCGCCAAATCGCAGGGACTCTCAGATGAAGCGGTCGAACTCATCAAGCAAAAAATCTTGGGGGGTTGAGTATGGCCGGTGTCCTTTTGCCCTACCAGATGCAGTGGATTAACGACCCGACGCCGGTGCGTGTGTATGAAAAATCACGCCGCATCGGCATCAGCTGGTCCACCGCCGCCGAGGCCGCGCTAGTTGCTGCGGCGCAATCCGGCATGGACGTGTGGTACATCGGCTACAACAAGGACATGGCCGAAGAATTTATCCGCGATGCAACCGACTGGATCAAGCATTACCAGCTGGTCGCGGAAGCCGTGGCAGAAGAAATTATCAAGGACGGCGACAAGGACATCCTCACCTTCGTCATTCGCTGCGCCAGCGGCTACCGTATCACCGCCCTGTCCAGTCGTCCCTCCAACCTGCGCGGCAAACAGGGCTACGTCATCATCGACGTTTCAATTCGCGCTCCCGCGTGGGGAGCGACCCATGAATGCAAACCGCCTACGCCCACCAAGACGAAACCCTCGACGACGTCCTCTACCGTATTACCGGCAACACCGCACCGATTGCACAAGTTATGGCGGACAACCCGCACACCTTGCGCTCGCCACGGCTGGCCGAGGGGACCCCCGTACAAATTCCGCGCGCTCCCCCTACCAAGCCCGCGCCCACCGTCAAACTCTGGGAATAACCATGCCAGACCCGATTACCAACAGCACCATAGGCAGCGCGGCACAACCCGCCATCAGCGCCATTTTCATCAAGGTTTTGATTTATGTGGTCGGCCCGGTCGCCGCCAGCATCGTCGTGATGTCAATGGCGCAGCCGAAAAGCGCACGCGAATGGTTCGCCGCCATCATCAGCACGGTGATGTGTTCACTCGGCCTCGGTAGCTACGTCATCAGCCACTATTTCGGACTGCATCCGGTCGCAGACGAACTCGCCAGTATGCAGGCGGGGGCTATCTATTTCCTCTGCGGCCTGCCCGGCTGGACGGCGGTACGCGCCATTTTCTACACGCTGGAGCGTTACCAGAACGCCGACATCCTCGCCATCCTTGCCAAACTACGGAGCAATAACCATGACCAAAGCAACCCGCCAAATGACAAAAACGGGAACTGAAAAGCTGCTTGCCCGCGAAGGCAGCCGCGCCCGGATGTATTACGACGCGGCAGGCCTGCCGACCATC